>WBZQ01001350.1_pt1 | contig 17212 bp, 10 predicted proteins | sample 5204251 | NCBI WGS metagenome assembly WBZQ01 (sample SAMN12412402, study PRJNA552823) | activated sludge metagenome | isolation source: activated sludge from nitrification reactor of wastewater treatment plant... | place: USA: Virginia | collected 2017-09 | reverse complement strand
AAAGTCTGATGCAGCGGCGCAAGTGGCGGAGGGAGCAGGTTTGAAACAGCCTCAGAGATACGTTCAATTCCCTGCGGCCTTTTTGGGGTTGGTGACATTTTTTGCATAATTACCTCCTTGTTTTTTTAAGTGATTATTTAATAAGTAAAATGATGTTTTCATCTTTGATTTCATGCGCTTTAATCGATTGATTTTTGTTTGCGATCAAAAGCCCTGCGGGTAATCCTGCGCCAGAAGGTTTCTTTGTGATCGGGATCGGGAGCATATTTCCAAACTGGCAATGCTTTGAAATAAGGCTCATTCTTGAGCTTGAGAGCTCGCATTCCTGCTCTGGTGACAATGAGGTTGCCGCTATCCGGGCTCAAGAAACGTTTGACTTGGTCGGCGTCCATGACAGCCACTTCCCGGTAAGTTTTGCGGCCCGAGTAATTGTCTTTCTCGACGTGAGATTTTTTGCCCAAAATCTGCGACAGGTGAGCTGCAGTGTCGTCATGATTGGTCGCCATCCAGAAAACGGCATCAGCTTCGCCACTGAACGTTGCCCATGACCTGGGGTAAATTTTTTTCATTAACTCGATATTTTGTGAGATTCCAAGAAAGATTCCTCCATAACTTCTCAAAACAGCCAGGATGATCTCAAAAATTGCGTTGTAATTTTGCGACGGCATTTCGTCTACAATGATCAGGCACAGACCATTTTTATCACGGAAATATTCGAAGGTATAAGCTGTCATGTTCGTGAGCAGGCGGCACAGCGGAGCAAGTTCTTCGCGGATGGATAGAACAGGAGCTGTCAGCGAAAATACGACATCTTTCCGGGTTTTCAGGTCGCTGAGTGGAAGACTTGTGCTGCGAAGCACATCACGAACGGCGGGAATGTCCAGCCACTTGGTTTGCTCCAGCAACGTTGAACGGATATTTCCTCCAGTTTCTCCGCTCGCGTTTTCCAGGGCGGCTGCGGCTCCAGCAATGGTGTCATTAAAAGCACAATTATTAAGCATGGCGCGAAGCAGGAGTTGTTGAGCTTCTTCAGGTGTGGTTTCTTCTTTTCCAGTTTGTGGATCAAAAACGCGATAACCATTGACCAGCAAGCTTCTTATGTAGGGCAGGTTGTGCTCGTCTTCCGGATGGTGGCTGATTACATGAAGAATGACACCGACAAGAAAACCGCGTGCCGTATCAGAAAAATACGGTGTTCTGGAGCCGCTTGGCGTGATGACCAATGCCTGCGCAATACGCATGGCCCAGAGAACAGCAGCTTGCTTGCCATCACGTTCCATTGCTGTCTTGATGCAGTCAATGGCATTAAAGCTAGCGCCTTTTGCATTTGAAATACCATATGGATCGAGTACATACCATGTTCGCCAGTCATGCTCAAAAAGGGCATTGGTTATTTGCGCTTTAGGGTCTATGACAAAAACGCTGTTGAACCACGTGGAAAGTATAGTTATAAGTACCGTTGTCTTTCCAGCACCGGTCATGGCATACATGAAAAGGTGCCGTTGAACTTTAATCCCAACAGGCTGAAGTAACCCAAATCCCCAGGCAAAAGCTCTGCCAAGCAAAACAAGACCGGGTTTATAAAGAAGCGTAAGCGTATGGAGTGCGTTGGCAAACCCGCCCGTAGCGCGATTTCCCATCTGAAAGGTACGTTCGAACCAGATTCGAATGTTATTCCAGATGATCATGAGGGATCGCCATGGAAGTCTGGGCCAAAGGCGATATTTATCCGGATGGTAGATGCCAATCTTTCTGGACAATAGTATTAAAACTGTGCGAGTAGCAAATAGCGCTACTAAACAAAATCCTACATAAGAAATTAAAATATAAACGGCTTCTTCATTCGTTAGAAAACCAATTGCATACAATTTATATAAAGCATAAAGCTCGCTTAAGCTCATCGGTAATGACCTCTACTGCTGCCGAAACCGAAGGCTCTTTTTGTGATTTCAAAGCAAATTCTGAGTGCCCATGACCAAATGACAGTTGCGATCATGCCTGACAGGACTGTATGCAGCGCCGGATCAAGCGTTTCAATTTGATACTCGAAAAGACTGAGCAGAAAATTCAGCGCAATTTGTCCAGGTTCTAAAAATATTTCAGCATTATTCATTCTCTAGTTTCTCCGTAATGATTTGCGTGAATTCATTCTCTGGGAATTATAGGTTTCAGATAAAATCACCCTCCTCGTGACAACCTCGCACAAGCTTTCAGTGAGCCGCATTTGAAGAAAAGGAGATAAAAAACGAATGAAAAGAGGCTCTTATACTCCTCTCCAGATTGATTTATTACGCGCTGAAATTCTTGCTGTTTATAACAGAGCAAAAAGCGAACTTGGAGGTAACGTGTCCTGGAGCACTATTGCGACATGGATCGAGGAGGCATATGAGAACCTGACAGATCAGGAGCGCAATTCAATTGAGGCACCTTACAGGGATATAAAAACCATTAGTTTTGGTGAACACGATAACTTTCGGAAATTTTGCGTGGGTGACCACAAAGAAATGAAACCGCCGGAGAAATTAATCGCTTTAGATATTTGGTTAACAGAAAAAGATAATCGTTGGTCGTTGTTAACAACCGAAAAATTATGGGGAATTAATGATTATTCCAAAGTGGCATCTTGTCTCGAAAGCTTTCTGTTTGAAAATAATTCGGAATGTCCAGCTTTAAATGCTGATAACTTGCATGGTGAATATACCGGCACTTATTATGGAAGTGATGAGGGAAATCAGAAGCTTTCTGAAATCAGCCTAAAAATTGATAACTCATCAAATCCTCATGTTGCGATTGCTACGGTTTATGCGAAGGGTGATCAGAGAGAAAGTACGCTGATCAATAGAAAAATCGATAAATTTGCTCTTGAACGTGAGGACAGTTTATCTGGATGGATTGTAATGTCACCAGAAGACAATTTGATTTGTTATCTGAAAGATATGAAAAGCGGTAGCAACCATATTTATTATCTTATCGCAATCAACGACACTGTTTTTGACGGGGCAAAAGCCAATTGTCTTCTTTTTTTGGATAGACAGATTCCTTCGGAAATTAATGAGAAAGTTATGTCATCAGATCTTTCCGATTATCTGGTTGATTGGGCGAAGAAAAATGAGTGCAACCTGCTGAAATTCATTAGAAATAATTGATATTGTTGACTTGAGTATCGTGAATCTGTTAGAGGCTGGAAAGAATTTGAATACCAAAATATGGAATACACATGCTAAACAGATAATTGAAGGATCATCTGTTTCATTGGCAACCTTGGTTAAAAAAAGTGGCTCATATCTTATTGAGAGAAGACCTAGACGAGGCTTTATTTCAATGAATGAGCCCTTAGATGATTTTTCTCTATATATGAGAAATCTTGTCAGCGAACTGAAGAATGTACAGCACCAGAAAAGCGAAGAGATTCATAAAGCAATGAAAGATGTTCTTGACGAAACCATTGATTCACTGATCAGGCGGACAAGAGGTTTGGCTGAGAAATATGCTGCTGCTCAAGAGGAAAATATATCGCCACTAGTACAAAGGGAACAGAAGCTTCTCGATTTGGGGCTCGCCTTTTTTGAAGCTGCTGGATATAACGATGTTCCCTTTGGGGAGGCATATATCGAAGCTGGCTTGCCAGTAAATTTCCAGCACCCTGTCAGTGGAAAAACAGCTTTGCATGAGACTTGTGCGCATGCTGTCCATCCTGATTTTGGCTATATGTTATTAGAAGCTGAAGACTGTGATTTTTTAATACGAGATAAGAGAGGCCGTCTGCCTTATCAAGACGCGTATATGTTTTGTCGCAGTGTTGATTTGGCTGATAAGATTAGGCAGAAAACACTTGAACAAGCAGCCGATAGAAATATTGAAATAGATTTTAGCAGTTTTGAGATCAAGATCCCTTGATCGTTAGCCAGTTCGGTGCAGGTGTAGTCCATATAGGTTTTAAATCTATGCCAAATGGTAAAAGGGTTTCGTTGATTTCATTCAGTATATTTAAGCAACCTTCCCGAGTTGTCTGAATGAGAGCGTTCATTTCTTCAGATTTGCTTTCTTTTGTGGCTTGATAGCGATTGGCAATATTTCTAAAAAATTTTGGACGTGGAGCCACATCATATTCCTTTCCCCAATTGTTTCTTAGAGTATCCGAATAAAAGCTTCGATTAATTGCCATAGGATGGTTTTTATCGCTGTAATTACCAGAGACAAGCTCGATTTGTAAGAAAAAATTCACAGCATTCTGTTGCCAGTATGTTCCAATTATTTTTGCGGGCTCGATTAAGCAATTCAGCGCGAATGTATCTGCTTCCATTTCCTGGTGCTGGAGGATCGATAAATTTTCTTCAAGAGCGAGAGGATAGTGAATTGGTCGAATATTGTTTGAGAATTCTAGGTGTTTGAGTTTGTGATGTCCTAATTCATGAAGCAGTGTAAATAGCAGCGCACCATTTATGGCTAATTTACTTTCTTCAAACATCTGAGGAGTCGCTAATGCGTAAATATTTGGAAGCGGTTTGCAAAATCGGTAAAAATGAAGTTGCAATAAAAATATTGCATTAGTTAACAGATTGCTGGCAGGCATATCTTTTCTATATTTAAACAGATAATAGCTATTTAGCTCCTGAGGTAATATCGATTGCAGGTGAGCTGCAAAAATGGCATTTGCAACAAGATCAATGAAACCTCTTGCAATCACGATGATAGGATTTTTTCCAGATGCTTCTGCATAAGCCATGCATAAAGGCAATGGAAGAACGTATATTTCACATTGCGATAGGGCCAGTCTTTTTTCCTGCCTGACAAAATCGAGCGGCTCCCTAAGGTGCATAGCCAATAGCTTTGCTTCTCGGGAATCCGTTTTCAGGGTTATCCGCTTTAATTTAATCAGCTTGATATATTGCTCAATTATCTCATCCTGGATGCTGAATGGTGCGATGGGGCGTCCATTCTTGACGCCGTGAATGAGTTGCTCAGTTGACAATATGCCCATAAAAAGAGTGATGGACTTTAATGGCTCATGGTAATTTTTATGAAAAGCAATAATATCAATTTCTATTGGGTTTGCTGAGTTATTGCGTTTTATGCGTGAGATTACCGCTATCTACGCCAATGGTTCCGTGCCTTCTTCTAGAATTGCCAGATAAGCCTTGTACGCAAACAGTCGGTCGCGTTGACGACCGGTTATTTCCTGCACGATTCCAGCTTTTTCCAGATGCTGGAGGGCCGTATTGATCGTTGGCATGGTAAGTCCCAGTGGGACGACCAAATCTTTCGGGGCAATGACCGGTTTTTTTCGCATGTAGGCAAGAATCTTTAGAGCTGATGGCGCAGCCTTGCCGAGAGCTGTTTCAACTCGATGCTGGTCAGCATCAAACAGATCAAGAATGCGCCGGGCCGTAGCTACGCCCTGATCAGCGGTTTCAATGACACCGCGCAGGAAAAAACTGACCCATTCTTCCCAATCTCCGGTATCGCGGATATATTGCAGCTGATCGTAATACTCATCCCGCCGTGTCTTGAACCAGAGTGAGAGATAAAGAATTGGCTCTTTCAGAACGCCATCGGCGCAGAGAAGAAGCGTTATCAGCAACCGCCCGACGCGGCCATTGCCATCCAGAAATGGGTGGATGGTTTCAAACTGCACATGGGCCAGCGCGGCACGAATGAGAACCGGCAAACCATCATCATCTGCATGAAGAAATTTTTCAAAAGCACCGAGGCATTCTTCCAGCCGTTCCGGTGGAGGAGGAACAAAACGGGCTTTTGAGGGCCGTGGGCCACCGATCCAGTTTTGCGACCGGCGAAACTCCCCAGGCATTTTGGTGGAGCCGCGTCCTTTTGAAAGCAGTGTTTCATGAATTTCCCGGATTAGCCTCAAGGATAACGGGAATCCGCCACGCATACGTTCTAAACCGTGATTCAGCGCTGCTATGTAATTGGAGACATCCTGGACATCTTCATCAGAAGGTGCGCCGGGAGCTGCTTCGCTTTCATGAATCAGAAGATCGGAAAAGCTCGATTGTGTCCCTTCAATCTGCGAAGACAGTAGCGCTTCTTTCCGGACATACATGTAAATGAACAATCCAATATCTGGCAAAAAACCGGCCAGACCATCCAGACGGCCAAGAGCGGCGCTGGCGGAGGCCAGCAAACTGCTAAGCTGCCCCATATCCAGTGTCGGTTTGGGAGGCAAGGTGGCCGGAACAAAGGCCTGATATTTTTCATCTGCTACAGAGCAGGATACAAATTCACCCGTTTCTCTGACCTTCTTCATGGGATCGTTTCCGCCTTTAATTAGCAAACGAAGTTAATTAAAGAATACGTGACAAATTTAATTAGCATCATTCCTTAGTTAAACATCTTTCTGAGGGAAAGGCAATTAATTAAACATACGGCATTAAAATTAATTAACTTATATGAGGATTATCCTGCTTCGTTTGGAAGCCAGCACGATTGCAGCGTTAGTTTAGGTATTTGCTCATCAGCAGTTGAGCCAGCGTGTGCAAAGCTTTCCTGATGGATTACGAATTCGCAAAAATGCTTTAAGACCTCAATTTCCTTACTCCTTATAAATACATTTACAAAATATGGACAAAAGAGCTGGAGCGCTCTAATCTCAACTAATCCTACGTATACTGTGGGGACTAAGCAGATCGATTCACACGGGTAAATTTGTTTGATATAGTTAACGTGATGTAATTGCGCTCTCTTTGGATTTATCGGCACACGCAGTCAAAATCCTGTTGGTACCTCTGTGATACGCTATAAAAGCGAGAATAAAATTAAACTATGGCAACGTCAGATCAAATTAAAGCTCTGCTCAAAAGTCATGCCGAGGGCGATGACCGACGTTTCTACTCTATTGCCCGCCAAATTGCTGCGCAGGCGGCCCAAAAAGGGCATGGAAAAATGGCACAGGAAATCAAGGAAATGCTTGATGCCATTGTCGATAAGCCTGCCAACTATGTTCATATAGACAGGCCAAACACAATTCCATTGGCTCAGCCGAAGGGTGAACTTGGCGGACTGATTTCTGTTGAATACAGCAATCTCAAACTAGATGATCTAATCCTGCCAAAAGAAGTGGAGGACCGTCTGCGCCGCGTTACACTTGAGCACCGACAGAAAAGCAAACTACAAGAGCATGGCTTGCATCCACGTAGTAAGATCCTTTTGGTCGGCCCACCCGGCACGGGCAAGACGATGACGGCAAAGGCGCTTGCCGGTGAAATGCACCTCCCAATTTTCTCCATCCAGCTTGACCGGCTTCTAACCAAATATCTGGGTGAAACGGCGGCAAAGCTACGTCTTATTTTCGACAACGTAAAGCAAACACGGGGCATTTATTTTTTCGATGAATTTGATGCAATTGGCGGCAAGCGCGACATAGGCAACGATATTGGAGAAGTCCGCCGTGTTCTTAATTCTTTTCTGCAATTTATCGAGGAGGCCGGATCTGAAAGCCTTGTACTGGCTGCAACAAATCATCCGGAAATTCTTGATCAGGCGCTTTTTCGTCGTTTCGATGATGTAATCTTTTATGAAATGCCAGACAAGGAACTTATTCTGAAAACCTTCAAGGTCAATTTGAAAAGCAAGAACATCAAGGATATAAGTTGGAACAAAGTCGTGGATGCCGCGGCGACTTTAAGCTACGCGGAAATTACTCGAGTTTGCGAAGATACCCTAAAAACACTAATCCTCGAAGACAGAACTAGTCTCTCGACTCAATTGCTGATAGATATTATAACTCAGCGTATAAAAACCAAATCCTAAATCAACTGAGAATCGGGATTTAGATGCCTGAATACAAGGATAACCTTGACCACATCCTATTGCCTAATTGGGGGCAAACGGAAGGATACAAATTCCCACGCCGCGTTAGTGTGGAGGTCAGGATTCCGCCAAGGCAGCGGGCGCAACATGCCGCGCATCTTAAGGGGCAGATCGACAACATAAAAACTGCTATGAGTCAGATGCAGGCAAGGCCTGATGCCGAGCAGTATCCTCAGTCTGTCATTCTCGAATTTCACGGTGAAAGCCAATACGATCTTGCTACGAAGAGTCTTGAAATCCCCACGCAAGGCTTGACACTATTAAATGTGCGTGAGGATGAAGCCAGTCACAAACTCTATGCAACGGTGCGCGTAGAGGATGAGAAAGCGCTAAAGAAGCTGGAAAATAAAATAGAGGCTTATAGCACACAGAATACTCCGGGGACGGCAAGAAATCCGCAGGGTAATCCTAAAAATAAAACTCTTGTAGAAACGATTTCGAGCATAAGCCTTGCCCGCCTTCAGGCTTTCTGGACGGACAGGGTTGATCTTTTTCCGCAAGATGCCAGCCAGAAAATATGGTGGGAAATCTGGCTGCTTGATGAACAGAGCGCGGTTGCGAAGTTAAGGATCATTGTCGAATTTTTAAGGTTAAAAGCAAGCGACCGGGAACTGCGCCTTGTGGAAAGAATGGTCGTTCTGGTCGAGGCATCGGCAACGGAACTGGAACGACTGCTTGAACGCTGTCATGAGGTTTCGGAAGTCAGAAGAGCTATAGAGATTGCACCGTTTCTCAGTTTGCAATCTGACATCATGCATGAACAGCTTGAGCAACTGGCTGCCAATGTCACCGGTTCGAATCTATCGAAAGTCTTCATCACGATTTTGGATACCGGCGTCAATCCCGGCCACACTCTTCTTTCCCCGTTTATCGAATCCGATGATCTTTTGACATGCAATCCTGCATGGAATACAAACGATCATCATGGCCACGGTACGGAAATGGCGGGTATTTCCCTGTACGGTGACTTGACACCGCTTATTTCATCTCATCAACCAGTCAACATTCAACATGCTCTGGAATCGGTGAAAATCCTCCCGCCGCAGGGGCAGACGCCTACGCCACCTGATCTTTACGGTGCAGTTACGATACAGGCCGCTACCGTTGCCAATGACAATGACGACGACAGATTGAGAATATTTTGTATGCCTGTGACAGATCATTTAACGATTGATCGCGGCAAGCCGTCCTCCTGGTCTGCCGCGGTCGATGAAATCTGTTTCGGAAAACATACGAGGAAACGGCAACTGTTTTTCATCTCGGCAGGAAACAAACAGCAGCCGGGGCGGAATTACATTGATGAAAACCTGCTTGAAAGCATTCACGACCCAGGACAGGCATGGAATGCACTGACCATCGGTGCTTACACAGAGAAGCAGACCATTATTGAGCCTGTCTTTTCCGGTTGGCAGCCGGTAGCGCCGGAAGGTGGATTGTGTCCGTCATCGACAACCTCGAACGTCTGGATATCCTCATGGCCTATCAAGCCTGAAATTGTTTTCGAGGGCGGAAACATGGCAGGCACGACCGGCTCCAATCCCGATTTTGATTCTGGTTTGAGCCTGATAACGACAGGACACCAACCGACTCGTTTATTGACAGAAACTGGTGAAACCAGCGCAGCGGTAGCGCAAGCCGGACGCTTTGCCGCCATGCTGCAAGCGGCAAATCCGAATATGTGGCCGGAAACGGTACGGGCTTTGATGGTGCATTCCGCGTCATGGACACCGGCCATGTTGGCAGTATGCCCCGGCTTTCCCCATGATTGCCCGAAAACGGGAGCCAATTCGCTCCGCAGTCTCATCCGTACTTTTGGATATGGAGTGCCAAATCTCAAAAGAGCGCGGTACAGCGCAACCGACGCTCTGACCATGATTATAGAGCAGGAATTTGAGCCGTATATTGAAACGAATGACGGTAAACAATCGCGGCAGATCAATTACCACAATCTACCGTGGCCACTTCAAACCCTGCAAGATATGGGCAATGAAAATGTGCAATTCCGGGCGACGCTTTCGTACTTTATTGAACCCAACCCCGCTCGGCGTGACCGGCAGCCGAAACATCTGTACCGCTCGTTCGGCTTGCGCTTTGCGGTGAAGTCGCCGCTGGAAACGGAAAGGAATTTCAAAACCCGCCTTAATGGTGCGAGAGAAGACGTAGAAGTGCCGGAATACGCCAGCGATGCTAACCATTGGCTTATTGGGGATCAGCGGTGGAGTGGTTCCATCCATTCAGATATATGGATGGGAACGGCGGCGCAGCTCGCGGAGTGCGGGCTTATGGCGGTTTATCCAGTCAACGGGTGGTGGAAAGATAAATTCGACCGGATACTAGAAGAACACCGCCGCATACGGTACAGCCTTGTCCTGTCCATTCAAACACCGCGTCAGGACGTGGATATCTATACGCCGGTTCTCAATATGGTGGAGTTGGTGACTTAGAATTAAAGGTATTTTTGAATGCAGAATATAGGGCACCTTGAAAAACCCAGATTTTCACCCATTTTAGCTCCGCAAGTGACTGATTAATAAAGGTTAGGTTTTCTAAAAAAGAGGTTTTTCGAGGTGCCCTATATTTGAGTTTGGTCTGAATAACAGAAAAACATATTGAGGTCATATAATTATAGGCATTCGCAAAAGCAGCTTTCTCCTAAGTATTTAAGAAGAACTGATTCCGCAGTTTGTGGCGGGTAAAAAAACTTCAACATCGAAACCGATTTTCTACCAATCCAGTTTTTTTCATACACATACCTTAACTTTTCTCCATCATTGACAGATATAACCTCATATGCAATTTGTAGCGATGATTACTACAATTAATCGGAAATCCAAACCATACAAGTGAGCATGATCTTAAAGCGAAAATGTGGCGCTTCAAAAAAACCGTCATCCGGATTGTGCTTCCGTATTCTGAAGGTACGGAGGATAAGCTAATACGCATGATAGCTACATTCTGGCGGGGCTTTAGGATGACCGCAAGATGTGCGTTGTACTACAAAATGTGCCATTTTTTCGTCCAACGCCATCTTGGCAAGGGAGATTGCTACCGCTCTCCCGTTGCATCCCTCTCTGGTGCGCTAGGCTTCAAATATTGCGATGCAAAATTCTCAGCAAGCGCGTTTGTGGTGCATCATCGGCATCGAGCCTTTATGCACCAAGGAACGTTTGGCCGTTCCATCACCATTTGAGGGAGCCTCCAAGCTGCCCCCAAAACCCCCATGGTCAAAGGAAGACTTCGCTCTCCCCTTGAATCCCCATCGACCAAGGGGCGTGTCATAGCCCTTTGGAAATCTTGATCGATTGTTTTAGGTACAATCTCGAGTCAGTACAGGAACAGTTAAGAATTCCTGAGTATGATTATTTGGAGAATTGTTTTCGGAGGATACCATCCACCAGTAGCGCATCGTTTTAGATTTGCTGAATCGTCGCAGCCAGCCAGACCAGAAAAGCCTTGGACTTCTCATAGCGTTTTCTGCCATATAGAGCGCACCCGATGTGCCAGTTAAATATATGAAGAACTTTCACCTACTGATAACCGCAGTAGCTGAGCGCTTCGCGTATTCTTCACGCCAGTTTTTGAGTGAAGTCATATCGGCTAAAAGATCGTCTGGATTTGGCAGCGCTATTGGTGATTCTGTTGGTTGTGAGTGTTCAAATCCAGAGTATTTGGTCATGAGCGAATCTAGAAGATTGCAGTCCGCGTCATTTAATTTTGCTAACTCCTTGAGTTTCAACGTATGGACTGGACGCTGAAATCGTTGAACCACTCCGCACAACAAATCATTTTCAATAGAGCGCTCGACCAATGTTCTGAAATCGCTGCATATCGCCTTCAGTAAGATTTCAGCATGTTCAAATTCGCCGTCCTCGCTTGCCTTCTTTGCGTCCTGGTACCGCTGATTCATGAGAGTGTTCAGAGCGGTTTTGATGTCACTTTGTGAAAGTGGAATTGGAGCTGGCTCTCCGGTACCCCAGTCCGCAGAACGAATGCTAACCACATCGGGCCTTATGGACTTTTTCTCGGCAAAATGTCTGACAGTTCCCAGTAAGGAAAAGCGATGAGTAAAGACAATGACCTGCTTGTCCTGAGACAACCCGATCAGCCTTTGAACCACGGCCTCCTCATAGGTTTGGTCAAGTGATGAGATTGGATCATCGAAGATAAACGGGGCCTGGCTGCTCTTGCCGGTAACGTCGGCTAAAAATGCCGCAATGGATACGATTCGATTTTCTCCCTCGCTTAGAATATCGGCGAGGCCACTCTGAGAGGCTCCCCTAAGCTGAAGTTTATGAAGGATACGGCCCTTGGAGACTTTTGATTTCACGAGCTCAACTTTTACCTGAGATGCGCCGAGGGCTCTAAGCTCCGTCTCGAACCTTTTCACGAAGGCATCCGTGATCAATGCCTCTGCCAGCTCCCCTTTTTTCTGCGACAGGGCTTTGGTATTCGTCGATTTCTTGGCTTTCTCGATCTGGTTCAGCAGCTTCAATCGATTAATTTCTTCATCAATGGCAGCACGGTGCTCAGACAACCACTTTCTGGCCTGAAAGTTGTTCAGCTTTTTCTTGATTTCGTCTCGATTGTCGCTTTTGGCGTCTTCCTCATATTTTGCCGCGAGTTCACCGAGGCTCTTCGAATGCGTATTTGCTTCTTCGATCCACTCCGGTGAGAGTTGAGGAGCCGGAATGGCTTCTTCAGAATCGATCCCAGGAAGCTGATCTTTCTTGGCCTGCAATTGAATAAAGAATTCCGTCACCTGGCTGGCGATTTTATCCTGTGAAATGCCTGCCGCATCAATCCGTATCCTCAGCGTCTCCAATGTCGGTAACGCCTCAATAGTCTGGCTGACGGTCTCATATTCCTTGGCCGCATCTGTTGCCGCTTTCTGCATTTCGCCCTTCACGAAACTTTCAAAGGAAATCAATCGATCCTTGGCCTCCTGGTTTAAGGTCTGATGGCACAGAACACAACGGGAACCATCAGAAACATTCGGATAGTCGATCTCTTTGTAGGCAGCCGATACGGAGTAGTTCCGAGCTGCTTCCCAAAGCTCTTTCCAGACCTCAACCCCGATGCCTTCGAGCTCGCTGCCGGAGAACACCTTGTCAGCTGCGGCATCTGCCGCTTTCTTCTTGAGGATCGATTTTTTCTTGGCAGCAATGATCCGTCGACAATTTTCGTCTGATAATTGATCCAGATACTTTTTTGCATCCTGGATCAGAGTGTCGACATGCTGTTTCTGCGTTCTCAGCTGCTTCGCTTTTTCCACCGGTGCCTGTTCTACAAGGCGCTGTTGTAGTGTTTGCATCTCAGTTTCGTCAGTGCTGCTAAATGCGCAATGCTTGTCGATGTCCTGGGTGGTAGTCTTGGCACTGATGGATTCGTACCAGATGCCTTCTGGAGTTACTTTCTTGTCAGCCGGCATATTCGGTTTCTTGGATTGGTGCCGATTAGCCTCAGCATCCAGTGCCGATGCTACCTTTTCACTTGCGAGTATGAGTGAACTGAAAAACGATAATACCGGTGGCTCGTAGCTCACCTCGTCTTCGCTGCTGACAAAAACCTTGCCAAACGAGGTGTCGAAAATATCAACGCTTTTGAGGTCATCGCAGATACCTTGTCCTGACCACGTATGATTTTTTAGAATGCCGTCCTGCTCAAACGAAATACAGGCCTTCTGTACGACAGGAACCGGATTATAAACATTGCGGTGAAGGATACCCGTCTCGCGGGAGCCACATACATGCTTGAGGAGTCTGACGTAACCGGATTTGCCTGATCCATTGTTGCCATAAACAATCGTGATATTGCCCTTACCAAATTCAAGTGGTTTTTTCGGAGAAAGAGCGTTTACTCCTTCGACATCACTGATTGAGCACAAGCGCAAGGAGCCTGCGGCACCCTGGGAGAATGCAGAAGCAGGAAAAGAACAAGTCGTTTTGGATAACTTGCCGTCAGCTTCCTGCTGACACAGGATTGCGAGCTCAGAGATGTCTTTGTTAGTAAGCTCTGATTGCTGAAGTATCCGCATTGCGGTGATTTGTAGCCATTTTGGGCGCTCTGAAATCCATTTGGTCAGAGATACCGTGACCTCGCTCATGTTAGTTCTCCGCAGTTCCAATCGGCTTATGTTTAATAAACGTCACCTCGAACGCCTTGCATGGACGGTATTGCTGCAACCGATTAGCGAAGGTAAAGGCATCGTTCATCTCGTAGTGCTGGAAAATATCAAGGCCGCGATCCAGGGATATTTTCCAGTCATGGTCGGTCACGATGTGTCGAGCATGGATAGCGTTGGTGCCGTCGAACTCCCAGGTGAAGTTGACCCCCACCGCAGCAGCCGAATCCTGCATTTTTATGAAGTTTTCTTTCTGCTGCTCTCCTTTGAATTCGTCTTCTGTGGTAATCAGGTGGACGGCAACTTCTTCACCTGGAATCTTGTGCTTCACCACTGTTTCCAGGAATTCCATAAAATTGCGAATCTGATAGAAAAGTCGGATGTAAGGGTCAGTGACGGTAATTTTGGTAGCTCCCTTGAGATAAAGCCCAAATAGCGTGTCAAAGGATATGCCTTTCTGATTTTCCTGAAACGTAAGATGCTTTTCTTTGAGTTCAGGATCGACGGGGAGCGGCGATGGTGCGGTGGCCTGATGTGGCTGAGCCGGAGCCGTTGCCTCCGTTAGTTCGTCTCCGTCTTCTGCAATGGTCTTGCGGTAGTAATTGGGGTATTCCTCCTCTTCGAGCGTGGTGACAAGCTTTGTCTGACCTGCTGAGTCGAGATAGGAGAAGCGAACATTTCCGTAGGTAGAGTCTATGCGCATCAATTGATCTTTAACGCGCTTGCGGCCTTCAATCGCAAAGCGAAGAAGCTCTTCGGCTTCTTCTTTAGTTGCTCCACCATGTGGAAATAGAATTTTCATCAAGCCAGAGAATGTTTTATTTATTCCGTCTCGGTCACGCGTGGAAATATCCGAAGACAGCGTGAAGTGCTCCTTGTAGCGGTCGGAATAGTCATGATTTCGCAGTGAACGAAGGATTTCAGCTAAGTAATCGACCACAAAGCCATAACCGCTGGAGAACATTTCCCCTCGGATGATGTCGACTTCCCAGCCCGGAATGTAAAAGTGAATACGGTCAAGAAAGGCAGAATCATAGAATTTGTCAGGCAACTCACAGAATAAATCAGAGTGCTTGAGCATGTACGGTACTGTGTGCTGGGTATTTCCAACAAAGGCCATGGAGGCTTCGGCTCCCAGCGTCTCAACACCCCGCGAAAAGGATTTGTTGGCCATGTAGTTCTTCATGATGTCAACAAGGGCTTTGTCGACCCGCTTTTGCTTTCCAGCAAATTCGTCGAAAGCGACGCAATCCCAATAGCCAACCAGACCAATTTTCCCTGACGAGTTGTTTACGAACAGTTTGGGAACTGTGACCTCGCCACCAGAAATCAGAATTCCGTGTGGCGAGAACTCCGAATAGATATGCGATTTACCTGTTCCCTTGGGGCCGAGCTCGATTAGATTGTAGTTGCGCTCGCAAAATGGAATCAAACGGATGAGCTGAGTTAACTTGCTACGCTTGCCGAACATCTCGGGGTTAAAGCCAATACTTTGCACAAGCAGATCGATCCACTCGTCCGTAGTGAATTGTCTGCGGGCCTCAACATAACCATCAAAATCGAAGTGAGATAGCTGAATGGGCTTAAGGGTCGATAAAATCCATGGGCTGGCATTCTTGTCCTCAGTGAACTGATACTCGATGTCAGCAATACACCACACGCCACTCACCAATAGCTTAGGGTGCTTTTTAACAGTGCCTGAATCGACAATGACTTCTTTGATGCCGAGATTTGAAAATTGTGCTTCATAAGCATCTTTCTTTTCATTTAAGTCAACGCTGACTTTATCGATAACCTTGTAGCGGCCTTTTTCCTTGATATTGGAGCGTATCAATCCAGATTCATTACGGTGTACATAGTGTTTCGCGAGAATATCCTTGACGGTTTCGATCCCGGTTTGAATAGTCGGCTCATCGTTGGTGGCGCAATATTGGCCTAACAGGTATTCCAAAACGTAGGAGGGGACGATTGCATTCCCCTTGACGGTTTTGACAAGGTCTTTACGAACCACCAGTCCTGGGAAGTGCGTGTTTATCTTGTGATCAAGTTCGTTCATTGTTCATCCATCCTTTAGAAATCAAAGTCGCTGGTAAAAGATCGCCGCATTAAATACCGAAGCGACTTGTATTCCTTGTAATGCGAAGTTCCGGCGTGTTTTTCTTCTAAGCGGAGAACAACTTCCTGCCCATTGGCCTCATCGGCCTTGCGTGTCAGGACAAAGCGAACCTGCAGCTCACGCTTCCGAGGGTTGTCTGATGTCAAATCGAAGGTCAAATCATGGCTATCCGAGATCAGCTCTTCGGCCTCCGTATAAATTCCAGCGCGCAACATTCGCGGCTGAATTTTGTCTGATACAGGGCCGGTCTGATAAAGGGTTACAGCTAATTGCCCTGAGGTAATAACGGAGCTTGCCCCGCGCAAAATATCAACCTCAATGGCGGACACATCGCTTTGGCGCTTCTTGTTGATCTTGAGTATTGGTATTACTACTTCCTGTAGAGAAGCCCCACCATGCACGAAGCGGCTGCCAGAACCCTTCAGGCGTAGGCGATTGATCGATTTTGGTATTTGAACCTCAACTTCACCAGCGAGACCAAGCTGAGCGGGCGTAAACTTATGCAGGCTCTGTGAGACTTTTATTCTTTTGCCTAATACAAATCGGCGATCTTTGTAGAGAATAGTTTCCCCTTCTGCATCCACGCTGGAAAAGTCGCTCTCTTCCAGCGCACGATGCTGATAAATAAATCCATGATCTGCTGTGACGAGAATATTATTTGCGTTGGCGGCTGTCAGCTTTTTTATCAGCTTAATAAGGTCTTCAAGTGTTTGTTCCGCTGCCTCAAAGGCCTGCCCTTCCGAATGCATCTTGTCGCCAGTGTGATCAATGCGATTGTGGTAGATGTACACCACCTCATTCGCCTTCAGGAGGTCGCGTGAGTCATCACGATTCATGGCCATGAAATCTTCAGCGGTTATTGCTTGGCCTTTTCCGCTAAGCGCGGATTGCAAAATTTTTGTTCGATTAGTTGTGCCTTGCGAGCTTTGTCCATCGACAAGAACCGTGCCGGTTTCGTTATCTGCAATTTCCAGGTTTTTATTGGGCAGTAGCGCTGCCATGCCAAGCTGTGTGTAACTGGGTAACATGGACAGCGCCGGTTCGAGTTCTGCGCTATAACGATCTTCTTTTCGAATTAAGCTCAACAATTCGTCGCCAATCTCGTAACGCATGGCATCCGATATGATTACGCAAACCTTGTTATCCTT
>WBZQ01001348.1_pt1 | contig 17231 bp, 14 predicted proteins | sample 5204251 | NCBI WGS metagenome assembly WBZQ01 (sample SAMN12412402, study PRJNA552823) | activated sludge metagenome | isolation source: activated sludge from nitrification reactor of wastewater treatment plant... | place: USA: Virginia | collected 2017-09 | reverse complement strand
AGCACTGGCCGTTTCACTTTTTGCGATTTTTAACGGCCTGGGGCGGCCAATATTTGGCGCCATTACCGATAAGCTGGGCCCAAAACATACTGCAATGGCCTCATTTGCGCTGATTTTCGCGGCATCGCTGCTGCTGTCATTTTTAGAAGAAGGCAATGCAATGCTATATTTATTTGCCTTTTGTATATTATGGATGTGCCTGGGCGGATGGCTCGCCTTGGCGCCCACAACAACCGGAATATTTTTCGGAAAACAACATTACGCGCAAAACTACGGCGTGGTATATACCGCTTACGGTGCCGGTGCCATCCTGGGAACGCTAATATCCGGCAATATCAAGGATATCACCGGCAGTTATTTAGGTGCGTTTCCCATTGTTGCGGGATTGGCGCTGCTAGGGATGATCATTGCCACACTCGGATTAAATCCAGTCAAAGCCGGTCAAGCGCGCTAGAAAACTTTGATTAAACATTGGTATCCGCATGATAGGCTGCCGTGACTTTTCATTCTCTCGCTTGTTGATAACAATTCATTTCGTCTTAAATCTTCCCGTGATAGCCTGCAACGAGGAGTAATGAGTAAACCGGTATCCGAATCGATAAAGTCACGATGCGCTTTCCTTTTTAATGGCTTATTTGTTGGGATTCCTAATGTCATCGCAACCTACCGTGCTGAGAGCTAGAGTCGGAATCATTACCCAGAGCCTGATATAAATTTTTTTAGCTTATTTGACATCGCAATGGTTGGTGTGTTTGAATATTGTTACTTAATTCAAATATGGAACATATCAATCATGTCCAATCGAGGTGGAAAAAGGGAAAACGCAGGCAGACCGCGTGGCCAAGGTAAATTTGGTGAACCAACAGAAGTCATGCGCATACCTCAGAGCCAGACGGCTACGTTCAGAAATTTCTTGGAAGCTTTGCAGCGCAAAAAAGCAGAAAGTGACGGTGAGACCGCAGTGACTGGAGTGGAAGTGGACGAGTTTTTCACGCCAGCGATCAACGAGCATCCGACGCTGCGGCCGCTTTTTTCAACCAAAGTTGCCGCAGGCTTTCCCAGCCCGGCAGATGACCATGTCGAAAAACAGCTCGATGTCAGTGAGTTCCTGATCGACCACGTAGCATCGACGTTCTTTGTCACGATCCGGGGAGAATCCATGATCGATGTCGGCTTGTTGCCGGGCGATAAAGTGGTGGTGGATCGCTCCAAAACACCGGCTATCGGCGACATTGTCTTGGCCGTCGTGGATCGGGAATTCACCATCAAAATCCTCGATCACGGTGCGAACAAAATGCCGCGGCTGATGCCTGCAAACTCATCGGGAGCTTACCGGCCCATCTACATTCGCCCGGATACGCAGTTTGAGATTTTTGGAGTTGTGATCGGCTCATTCCGCCGCTTCAAATGACGACACTGTTGCCGTGCTATGTGCTGCTGGATCTGGAAACGACAGGAGCTACCCCAACGCAGGATCGCATCACTGAAATCGGTTTGATACGCTATGAAAACGGCGTTGAAGTTGGCCGCTGGAATACGCTCATCAATCCGCAAGTCAGTATTTCGCCCTTTATTCAGCGACTCACAGGAATCACCCAGGACATGGTCAATCATGCCCCCACTTTCGCGCAAGTGTGTGAAACATTGTTGCAATGGCTCGATCAGGCGGTATTGTGCGCACACAATGTGCGTTTCGACTATGGTTTTCTCAAAAACGAATTCAAGCGCATCGGTGTTTCCTTTCAAAAGAAACTGCTGTGCACGGTCAAACTTTCCAGAACACTCTATCCGCAACATCATTCACATAGCCTCAATGCCATTATCGAGCGGTTTCAATTGGTCTGTAACCAGCGCCACCGCGCCATGGGCGATACCGAAATGATGGCGGCATTCATACAGATCGCGATCCGTGAATTCGGTGCATCGATCGTTCAGGAAACAGCAAAAACACTACTGAAGCAGCAAGCGACCCCAACGGGTCTCGACCATTTGGATGTCCATTGCATCCCGGAAACCTGCGGTGTTTATTTATTCCATGGCGATAGCGCATTGCTGTACGTCGGCAAAAGCATTTCATTGCGCTCCCGGGTATTCAACCACTTCCAGGGTGATCATCGTTCAACCAAGGAAATGCGCATCGCACAGGAAGTCAAGCGCGTCGAATACCGTATCACCAGCGGAGAACTGGGTGCACTGTTATTGGAATCCCGTCTGATCAAGGAACACCAACCCATCCATAACCGGCAGCTCAGGCGCGAGCGGCAACTCTGTGCCTGGCAAATATCGAGCAACCCCAATATTAAGCCGCTGGTGACGCTGATTAATGATAGCGACATCGACTGGCGTGCCGCAGAAAATGTCTATGGCACTTTCAAAACCAAACGGCAGGCTATGGAAGTTTTAAACAAGCTGGCTGATGAATACGGACTGTGCGATAAGGCATTGGGGTTGGAAAAGGGCGATGGTGTGTGTTTTGCGTATCAATTAAAGCACTGCAAAGGCTTGTGTGCCGGCCAGGAATCCGCCGAATCACACTGGTTGCGACTTCTCACGGCTTTAAGCCATTACAAGCTATTAACATGGCCGTATGCCGGCCGTATTGGCATCAGGGAGCACAATCCGGATTATGACATCACGGAAATACACGTCTTTGACCAGTGGTGTCATCTGGGAACCGTCAAGGATCATCAGGAGTTGGATAAATTATCAACACGCCCGTGTTTTGACCGCGATACCTACCGCTATTTGCTCAAATTCCTGAATAAGAAATGCCTTGAAGTCATCGTACTGCAAGGATAGGAACATGTCACACCGTGCCATAGCGCTAATCGACGTCAACAATTCATGTTCAGCCCCGAGTAGGAAATCTATTCGATAGACGAGTGCTTTCCGGATCTTTCTGGATTCAAAAGACTCGATCATACCAATTATGACCAGCGAATCCGGCAGCGCATTAAACAGTGAACGGATTTGCCGGTATTGCGCAGAATTTACCGCAGAGGCTATCAGTATCAAAAGCACGTGGTGTTATCTGAGCTCGTGCCAGGACGGCAATACCGGCAACTGAATCTCTTTGGTTCGATGTCAACGGCAGAGAAGAACATAAAATCTACAAAAATGATGAATATCATCGATCAGATTAATGCTCGCATGAAGCGAGGCACGATCAAACTTACCTCCGAAGGATTTAAACAACCCTGGAAAATGAAGCAGGGCAATAAAAGTCCCAGTTACACCACAAAATGGGAAGAGTTAGTTTGCATGTAATATGCAGAGAATTGATTGAATCGATCAAAATATCGCAAATTTGATGGGATTATTGATGGAAAATATTGTGCCATATGTTTGTAAATGGCGCGGATACTGGATCCTTGGCGGAGAGAGAGGGATTCGAACCCTCGATAAGCTTTTTGAGCCTATACTCCCTTAGCAGGGGAGCGCCTTCGACCACTCGGCCATCTCTCCAAATTGTGTGAGATTAAATCATCCCACAGGCTTCGATTTGAATAATTTCATTACACCGCTTGTTCAAGATCAAACGCTTTATGGAGTACTCTAACTGCTAATTCCATATACTTCTCATCAACAACGACGGATATTTTTATTTCGGAAGTGGCGATCATTTGAATATTTATACCTTCTTCCGCTAATACTCGAAACATCTTACTCGCTATACCGGCATGCGAGCGCATACCGACGCCAACAACTGAAACTTTTGCGATTCTATCACCTCCGAGAACATCACGTGCACCAATATGCGGTTGGATTTTTTCTTTTAGGATATTTATCGTGTTCTTAAATTCATTACGATGTACGGTAAATGAAAAATCTGTCAAGCCGTCGTGCCCTACATTCTGGATGATCATATCTACGTCGATGTTTGCATCAGCAACGGGGCCTAGAATCTGATAAGCAATACCGGGATGATCCGGAGCGCCTAGAACGGTTATTTTTGCTTCATCACGATTAAAAGCGATCCCTGAAATGACTGCCTGTTCCATATTTTCATCTTCCTCGAAAGTAATCAGGGTACCTTGCCCTTCTTCAAAGCTGGATAAAACTCTCAGTTTGACTTTATATTTTCCTGCGAATTCGACTGATCTAAGTTGTAAAACTTTTGAACCGAGACTGGCCATTTCGAGCATTTCTTCAAAGGTAATGGTGTTCAACCTTCTTGCTTCGGCAACCACTCGTGGATCGGTTGTATAGATTCCATCAACATCGGTATAGATTTGACACTCATCAGCTTTCAATGCTGCTGCCAATGCAACCCCGGTAGTATCCGATCCTCCACGGCCAAGCGTGGTAATGCTACCTTTTTCGTCCACACCTTGAAATCCTGCCACAACAACTACAAATCCTGCATTCAGATCGGCCCGGATTCTTGCTTCATCAATGCTCAAAATCCGGGCTTTTGTATGTGTACTGTCGGTCAGAATTCTAACCTGTGATCCCGTGTAGCTTTTAGCTTTTACGTTAAGCGCCATTAGGGCCATAGCTAATAGGGCAATAGATACTTGCTCCCCTGTTGAAACCATGACATCCAGTTCGCGTGAATCTGGATTTTCCTGGATATCATGCGCAAGGGCAATAAGCCGGTTCGTTTCACCACTCATTGCAGAAACTACTACAACAAGTTGATGGCCTTGCGCATGAAACTTGGCTACCCTTTTAGCTACATTTTTTATTCGTTCGGTACTTCCAACCGACGTGCCGCCATATTTTTGTACGTAGAAAGCCACGAGTTATTTACCTACAACAAAGTATCAGGATAGAAAAATCCGCACATTTTACACGATTCTTCGCTAAAAATTGCTAAGAAGTAAATTGAAAGGGATTATGTGCTCGCATGAGTAAAAAATCCTAGGGATGTGCACTTTTAACCCTTTGGTGGAGAAAATTTGCAATGGCGATAAAATTTTCTACCGACAGATTTTCAGCGCGTAGCACAGGATCAATATCAAGAAAACTAAAATCATCGGCCGATAAATAATGGCCCAATGTGTTACGAAGTGTTTTGCGCCGTTGTGAAAATGCTGCTGCAACCACTTGTGACAATAAAACTTCATCTTGAGCATTTAGATATGATGCGTGGCGCGGAATCATGCGTACAATGGCCGATTCAACTTTAGGTACGGGATAGAATGATTCTGCCGGAACATTAAAAACTTGCTCGATATCAAAACGATACTGCAACATGACCGATAACCGTCCATAATCAGGTGTTGCCGGAATTCCTACCATGCGTTCGACGACTTCTTTTTGCAGCATAAAGTGCATATCAGAAATTTGTGCGTTGAATTGACTTAAATAAAATAGCAAGGGTGTTGAAATGTTATAAGGTAGATTGCCCACTATACGCAATCTGTTGCCAAAGGTAGAGAAATCGAATTTCAATGCATCGGCTGCATGGATGGTCAGTTTTTCTTGGGGAAACTGCTTGCGCAATTTTTCAACGATATCGCGATCGACCTCGATAACATTCAGATGATTGGTTGTTTCTAGCAGAGGAACAGTCAACGCACCCAAGCCGGGCCCAATTTCAATGATTGTGTCATTTTTTTGCGGGCCGATCGCAGCGATGATGCGAGCAATGATTTGCTGGTTAATGAGAAAATTCTGGCCAAAGCGTTTGCGGGGATTATGACGCATTGCGAAAAAATGATGCTTGATTTCTTGCCAATTGCATGGCCATTTCAATAGCAGTTACTAAACTGCCAGCCTTCGCACGTCCCGTACCGGCCAATTCTAAAGCCGTACCATGATCGACTGAAGTGCGGATGATCGGCAATCCCAATGTGACATTGACGCCTTCGCCGAAGCTGGCATATTTCAGTACCGGTAATCCTTGGTCGTGGTACATGGCCAGAATGCAATCATATTGCTTGAGCTGTAAAGGATTGAACATCGTATCTGCCGGCATAGGGCCTATCAAATGCATACCTTCTGCTCTTAGTTTGTTTAGTACAGGAATAATAATATCAATTTCTTCGCGCCCTAGATAACCTGATTCGCCGGCATGTGGATTGAGCCCTGCTACGGCGATGCATGGTTGGTTCAACATAAAGCGCGTTACTAAATCTCGCTGGATAATACGTAATTTATTTTCTATATTTTCTGCCGTGATTGCAGCGGAAACAGATTGGAGTGGCAAGTGCGTGGTCGCCAATGCTACGCGCATATTTTCCCCCACCAGCATCATGACGACTGCACTGTGTGTTAATTCTGCCAAATATTCAGTATGTCCGCTAAAAGCAATACCGGCTTCATTAATCACGCCTTTATGCACGGGTGCGGTAACCATCCCGTCAAATCGACTGATCTGGCAACCTTCAACGGCTAGATCAAGCATCTTAAGAACATAATTCGCATTCGCTGGATTTAATATACCCGTTATAACGGGCTCAGAAAGCGGAACGTGCCACACATTCAGATTGCCTGTTTGATGCGGCCTTATAGAAATAGCTGCCGAAACTTCAGTCAGAGTAAGTGACATTTTGAGTTGATGCGCACGTGCTAATAGCAATTCGCAGTCCGCAAGCACTACCAAATTACATGAAAGCGGCTGTTGAGCGATTTTTATGCAGATATCAGGACCGATTCCGGCAGGTTCACCTGTCGTCAGTACCAGCGTAGGGAGCAAATTATCACTCATCATCCAGTCGCAGCTCAACATAAGCCTGATCGCGCAGCTCCCTGAGCCATTCTTGCACGACAACATCAGCCTTACGTGTCCGTATAGCTTGTCGCGCTACCTGTCTGCGTCGATCAAGACTAATATCTTGTGAGCGGTGTTCCAATACTTGAATTAAATGCCACCCAAATTGAGATTGTACAGGCTCACTAATTTGACCTGGCAGTAATTTATTCATAGTCTGCTCGAAAGCAGGCACAGTATCTCCGGGTGACAGCCAACCTAGATCACCACCGGATGCTGCGCTAGCATCTTCAGAATAAAGTTTGGCAAGTTCCGCGAAATCCTCTCCCTGGTCGAGGCGACCCTTAATTTGGACTATTTTGAGCTTAGCATCGTTTTCAGAAGTCAGTTCGTTGATCTTAATTAAAATGTGACGTGCATGCGTTTGATCGATAATAACTGTTGGCACTTCCTGAGTACGTCTACCCAAGAGTTTAAAAATATGGAACCCCGACGGACTTTGAACAATAGGCGTCAATTCTCCAGGTTGAAGAGGCGCGAGTAGATCAGCAAAATTAGGCCCCATTTGGCTAATAGGCCGCCAGTCTAAAATCCCGCCTTTTGAAGCATCGGAAGCATCAGAAAATTCAGCAGCAACTTGAGCGAATTCCGCTCCTTCTTTAAGTTTTGCCAGAGCCATATCTGCTCGTTCACTTCTTTGTTGGATTTGATTGGAGTTCATGTTTTCGGTGACCAAAACGAGAATATGTGCAAGTTGGTACTCGTCATCTCCAATAGCAGAGGTATCTTGGGTTTTAAGATAGTTATCAACTTCTCCTTCAGTAACATTCACCTGATTTTTAATTTCTCTTTCTTTGAGTCGCGCAATAATCATTTCTTCACGAATTTCACTGCGGAATTTGTTATAACTGATACCATCACTATCCAGGGCTGCGTGAAATTCTGGCAAAGACAGCTTGTTGTCTTCAGCAATCCTATGAATTGTTTCATCGATTTCACTTTCACTGACGGACAAACCGACTTCAGTGGCGTGCTGCAACTGTATACGTTTGGTCACAAGAGACTCAACTACCTGGTTTTGTAACATCTCATGATCCGGTAATTGAATGCCTTGTAATTGAAGCCGATTAATAGCAATTTTAATCGCCTCATCAAGTTCTTGCCGGGTAATGACATCTTCATTGACAATCGCCACGATATGATCAATGGGCTTTGGCTCTGGAATTGATTGTACCTCTGGTGTTTCTAATGTTTCTTGAGCTACAGAAAAAAAAGGCATAAATGCCATGAACACCAGGAAGAGAAGAATGTAGCTTTGTTTATGCATAACTGGTAAATAAATGATAACTAGAACCAGCAGTTAATGAACGCTGGTATAGCCTGGAATGGTTTGCTGTAACACTTGCAGTGGATTATTTCCGATTCCCATTAATCCTTTTAATTCTAGTTGCACAAAGAATGCTGTAGTGGTCGTTTGGGTTGCTGTGGTCAGACGTTGCATGACGACTCGAAAAGCCCAACAGCACGTGTTGTATTCCAATCCGGCTAATCCAGCAAGAATTTTGTCATCCTGCAGTGAATAATTTACCCGTGCAACACCATGCCAATTGCCGGTAATTGGCCATTGGATTGATGAATCGACTTGTTCTAGAGCAAAAACATTTGCCTGGCTTGCCTGGGCAAGCGGATTAAAAATATTTCGTGTAAACCGATAGCCAAAATTTAATACTTTACCGGGCTCTGGTTGATAACTGATACCGGTTCGAATCTTTTCAATCCAGAGTTTCGATTCATCCATTTGAATATTCGAATCGGTACTCAAATGAGGCGTTAAACGCCCAGAAATAGCGGCTATGAAATCAGATCTACCGCTAGTCACTTGCTGGGTACCAAGAATTAGCACTCGAGGGTCATGAAAATTAAACTGCTGTCCTATCGCAAGCCGCAAATGCTCGATACCTGTTTGTTGTTCAATAAATCGTGAGGTTAACCCAACCATAACGCGGTTGGCATCATTAATCCGATCACCGCCGCTAAAGCGATTTTCGGTAAACATTTGTGCAAAACTAAAATCATTAACCGCGGAATCAAAGTTAGGCAAGTAGCTTTGATTACGGTAGGGAACATACGTATAAAATACACGTGGTTCCAGGGTCTGGATAAATTTCCGGTCACTCAATTCGATCTGACGATCGAAGGCGATACCGCTATCCAAGCTAACAATGGGAATGGCGCGGTCTGGATTTTCACCTTTGCTATCAACCGGTGCAGCCAAATTGTAATGGGTATAGTGTAAGCCAACTTTGGGTGTAATATAGCCATATTCATTGCGGAACGGGGCGCTGACACTGGGGTAAAATATTGTGCGATTTCCGTCAACCAATGTGGGATGATAAAAATTTGTCCAGCTACCATGAGCTTCAAAATCCAATTTTCCGACATTGTACTTGATGGCATTAAATGAAAAATGCGGCAATCGCTCATAAGGGGAAACAATTCCCGCGCCAGGAAAAGGATCCTGCAGCGTTTGAAAGCGTTGCGCAAATCCAGTAAAGCTGATAGTACCATCTGTTCCCAACCTGCCATTATAGGTAACCCCGCCTTGTTGCGACAGGTTAGTCAAGCTTGTTTGGGCAAGATTGGGAGTCAGTTCGCGAAAATAGCGGTCATCAGAAACTTGGTTGTAATTCATAAAACCTTGCCAACCTTTCCCGAGACTTTGCGAATGTGTATACAAAATGCCCCAGCGGGTTTGATTGGTATTGATATCCATAGGCAGAATATCGAATAACAGGTGACCATTCATGTTGTTTGGACCGATATAGCGCAGTTCATTACTTAGCAAGAAGCCACGTTCAGTCATAATGCGAGGCGCAACAGTGGCATCGATGTTAGGTGCAATATTTAAATAAACTGGAAGTGCAACGTCAAATCCGGTTCTTACGTTATAACCTGCAACAGGGGCCAGTAGTCCTGTTTTTCGTTTGCCGCTATAGGAAAAATCTATCCAGGGTGAATACAGTATGGGTGTATTTTTAAATACAACACTGACATGTCGTGCAGTGCCAATTTCTTTCTTATTGTCGATTTCCAATTCTTTTGCACGTATATACCAGTCATCGTTACCTTCGGCACAAGTCGTATAATTTGCATCCTTTAATCGATAATTATTTTTACCTTCAAATAACAATATACTACCTGCACCTCGTCCTTTGCCATCTTTGATAAAGTAACGCGGTTCTGACATGTGTCCTTCTTCAGTTTGTAAATTAAGCTCCAGGTACTTCCCTTTTAAAGTATCTTTGGGCCTCTCCAAACAAGCGTTTCCTTCCACTTCAGTATCTTCCGTCATTTGGTAGTATTTCATGCGGTCAGCGGTAAGAACATTATCACCATAGCGCAGTTCAGCATTGCCGCTAGCTTCGATTTCTTGTTTGTAATAACCAGTAATACGATCAGCTTCGATAAATACAGGTTTTTTCTGGGGCTTAATGATTGCTTTTTGTTCTTTTTCTGACGGTATTGATTGCGCATTACTTAAACTCGGCATTAACGCAATGAGCGGTATGAGTAAAGCGGAAATATTGTGAATGAAAGATTTATTCACTCTGTGACAATGATTTTGGGAATTAGAAGACCTAAGCAAAATGTACCTTTTCTTATACCAACTATTATTTCAAATTGTTTAATGGAATTGATCGTACAAGATTAATCGAGTGTTAATAAAGTACACGGACATGAAAGTGCTTCAGCGGAACATCATTTTCCATTTTGGCAATTATATCAATAGTTTCATACGAATAGCCGATAAGAATTAATTATTTAATTCAATAGCGTATTGTACTATTTCTTTCGTCAAATTATTGGCGATATAAGGGGGATTATTTTCTGGCTTATAAAAAAGGGGAGCTATGGATCGCGGTATAATTAAACGAAATGAATTTTTATCATCGTACAATTAAATAAGGCTCTCTTTTTGTTCAATCGTTGACATTTGACAACTAGCAAATCAGATTTCAACTCAGGAATAATCGGTTCTGATTAAAAATTTTCATATCTTTTATGTCCAGCTTAAAGTCTATTTTTTCTTATGACGGCATTCTTTCCAAGCAAATTACAGGCTTTCGTGTGCGTCCACAGCAACTGGAAATGGCCCAGGCCATTGCGGATACGATTGCCAAACGCCATATTTTAGTGGCTGAAGCCGGCACCGGGACGGGAAAAACATTGGCTTACTTAGTTCCTGCTTTGCTCGAGGGGGGCAAAGTTATCATATCTACGGGAACGAAAACATTGCAAGATCAGCTATTCAGACGTGATATCCCTAGCGTCAGAGCAGCTCTTCAAGTACCGGTGACAATTGCATTATTAAAAGGACGCGCGAATTATATTTGTCATTATTATCTGGAGCGAAGCTTACAAGATACGCATTTCAGTTTTATCAATCGTGAAGAAATTCAATATTTAAAGCAAATAGAACGGTATGCGCACATTAGTAACGAGGGTGACAAAAGCGGGCTCAATGAAGTACCCGAGAATGCGGCAATCTGGCAACAAGTAACGTCAACGCGTGACAATTGTCTAGGTTCCGAGTGCCCCAGTTATAAAAAATGTTTTGTCATCGAGGCACGTAAACAAGCGATGACCGCGGATGTTGTTGTAGTTAATCATCATTTATTTTTTGCGGATGTTATGCTGCGCGACGAGGGTTTATCGGAACTTTTGCCTGCATGTAATACAGTTATTTTTGATGAAGCTCACCAATTACCGGAAACTGCCAGTTTATTTTTTGGTGAATCGATCAGCACCCATCAATTACTGGATTTAGTACGCGACACACGGGTAGAAGCTATACAAACCGCGAAGGATTTTGTCGATCTACCCAACGCGATTAATCTTATGGAGAAGACCATACGCGATTTGCGTCTGACGATTACGGAAGACAATACACGCTTATCGCTGGCAGCTATTAAGCAGAATTCGAGCTTTCGTGATGCCTTGGACAGTTTGATCGAAGCGTTGGGTAATTTGAAAAAATTGCTGGACAATCAAGCTGAACGATCCGAGGGGTTGGAGAATTGTAGGCAGCGTGCGGCCCATCATTTGCAATTATTACAATATTGGCATGCAGATACGGAAATGCACGACCATATTCGTTGGATCGAAGTTTATCATCAGGCGTTGCAATTAAATGCAACACCCTTATCCATTGCCGAAATTTTTCAGAAACAGATTTTGGCATCGTCAAGAGCATGGATTTTTACTTCAGCTACTTTATCGGTAAAAAAAGATTTCACGCATTACAATAAAGAAATGGGATTAGCAACTGCACAAACAGCCTGCTGGGACAGCCCTTATGATTATGCCAGGCAGGCATTGTTATATGTACCGACCGGATTACCCGAGCCCCATCATAATTCATATACTGATTATGTCGTAAAGGCTGCGTTACCGGTGTTACGTGCGAGCCAGGGACGTGCTTTTTTTCTGTGCACCAGCCTAAGAGCTATGCAACGTGTTTATGAGTTATTGCTCACAGCAGATGCATTCGATTTTCCATTGCTCTTGCAGGGACAGGGTTCGCGCTCGCATATGCTTGAGCGTTTTCGTCAAATGCCCAATGCTATTCTTATCGCCAGCCAATCATTCTGGGAGGGTGTGGATGTGCGCGGTGAAGCTTTATCACTAGTAATTATTGATAAATTGCCATTTGCACCACCCGATGATCCAGTGCTTGCAGCGCGTATTGAAAAAATCAATAACGAAGGGCGTAATGCGTTTATGGAATATCAGCTACCACGTGCTGTTATTAATTTAAAACAAGGGGCCGGTCGTCTCATTCGGGACGAAACGGATCGCGGTGTACTGATGATTTGCGATTCGCGTTTAACGACTAAAGCTTATGGCAAACAAATATGGCAAAGTCTGCCACCCATGAAACGCACTCGGGAATTTTCAGAAGTTGAGCGTTTTTTTAATGCGGATTACGATAAATAGCCAATTATAAAACCTCAATAATAAGTAACCACGTTGCATTCTATACGTATTTGTTATTTGATTAGCAAATATTGTAATTATCGAAACTCGCGTTTAATAGTTGTTAAGCCTATTTTACGTATTAAGTGATTAGCTGTGAAAAAACAAAACTGCTTTAATAAGGAGAGAGTATGCAATCCATCACTGTAGCAGTCGTTGAAATTGATCAAGATCATCCTGTGCCTGTTAAAGAGTTATTGCGGCAAAGTGAAATTCACGTGGAGTTATTAACAGATAATCAGTCGGATTACGACAATAGGATTGAGCGAAGGGGTGCGCCACGTAGCGGCATTGCTGCAGTCGATGATGCTATTGCGAGGATAAAACGTTTAAATCCAAACATTTTATTGGTCAATGCCAACAGATCGATGGAAGAATATTGTGATTTACTCGTTGCATTACAGCAGCAATGTCCCAATACACAATCCATTTTAATTATCAATGAATCTATAGAAGAGGCTTATCTATTAAAAACCCTTGCGTGTGGTGCACGTGGATTTATCACAAATGATAAGGATTTGATCAACTTCTCAAAAATTGTCAAAGCGATTCATCGCGGTGAAGCTTGGTTGTCGCGCAAGATGATTGGCAAATTGATGCACCAAATTGTTTCTACCACCCATTACAATTCTTCGGGGGGTTGATTTTGATCCTTTTGGCTAGCACTAATAAAGAAATAATTTTACGCTGGCAACAGGGTTTGTTTGGTGTTTCCCCTACGTATATTGCATCTAGCTATACATCCTTGACTGAAAAAATTATCAAGTTAAGTCCAAACATATTGTTTTTGGATCATGAGTTAGTGGGTGTAAAAAATCAGCAATCGATCCTGACACTCGTAAATTTGAAGAAAGAAACCAAAATTGTAGTATTCGCCCCAGAATTACCTGATGAAATTGAGTGGAAGCTATTTAAAATGGGTATAAAGGGATGCTGTCTGAATAATGTTCAATCTGATCAGATAAAACGTATCGTCAATGCGATTCTACATGATGAACTGTGGATTCGCCGTACGCTGACTAACAAGATACTGAGCGAATTAGTTAAAGTTACTCATGAAAAAAATCAAATTGAACGCGCTGTTAATGATTTGTTAGACAATCTAACTCGCCGCGAATACGAAATTGCAATGCTTGTGGGTCATGGTGAAAGTAACAAACGGATTGCGCAGCGACTGACAATTACAGAACGAACCGTTAAAGCACACTTAACCGAAATTTTTCGTAAATTACATATCTCAGATCGTATTAAGCTGGCATTGATTATGAAAGATGCCAGTAAGTCTTTGTGACATTTAATCGATCAATCCCTATTTTTTTGTATGTGTCAGTTTTTCCATACGCAATAATATAGGGACAAATTTTAAAGCAATCACTAATAAAGCACCTCGCCGCAAGCAGCGAGGTATTAAAAGCGCTTTTCAGGCTGCTGGTTTTCAACCAGCCCGCCCCACAAGGGGCGAGAAGAATTAGACCGGGTAGAGATTAAATACTCTGGGTGTGTCTAAAAAGCCTGCAAATTTATTTCTTATAGCAAATTTCTTCGAATGTGTTATATCATATCAACGGAATGTAATATCTCGCTGTATTTAACTGAGAGCAAAAGGAGACCATGATGATTCTGAGAAAAAAAATAGCGATAACACTTTTTATCTGTGCAGCTTTTATTGCAGGCAACGTGTCTGCTTTTGATCAATCGTTTCATCCAAACCATAAATTTGTTGAAAGAGAAAGCATTGGACCTAATTTAAATCCTGACCTTATAATTGATAAGGATAAAGCTGCAAAAGTTAAAACTGCTGAAGAAGAATTTTTGCTTCCCTCTGGAATAAACCCGGGGAATCCTTCTGGTGCTAATCCTAATTCGCGTCTTGGGTCAGACTACAAAAAATAACTCATGATCCGACGGGATGCGAGAAATCTATAATGTAGTTAAGTGAGAATCTTGCTATTATTAAAAAAAACCCGCTGCGGCGGGTTTTTTGTTTTATCGATTTATACTCAATAGAATAGAAATAGTCCGCTGTAAGACCAATTGGATTTTTGAATCTGATAACTAGTCGTCCCTGAAAAAGATCGAACAATGGTTTTTTCTTGAAATTGAGTCTAAAGCCTCGATTGTTTATGAAGAATAACTTTCACTCGTTGAAGTTTTCATTAGGAAATTCAACTAATGTGCATTTTTCTCCATGGAATAAAGAACCAAAAAATGGCCAACAGCCATTGTTTCAGATTCCAGGCGCAAGCTGCCATCGGCAGATTAATGCGATCACCGATAGCACCTTTCAGATAGTTCCTTGCCATTCGATAATCCGACTTCAGGTGGCCGATAGTGGGTTCAATCGCCGAGCGCCTTTTGCATTGTTTTCGCTTTTTGTCTCTCTGGTAGCGCGTGTCTCGTTTTAATGCCTTTCCAGGCAAAATGATCTGCGTTCCATTGACTTCACGTTTGCCACGGTAGCCGCGATCGCATACGGCTTGCCCAGCAGCTTTCCCGCGAGAAACCTCAACATGCCACAATATCTCCGAGAGTATGACTGTCATGCAGGTTCTGTTCGTGACTGATTACGCCGACGATCAGATTACCTTTTGCGGTACTGGCGACCGATGCCTTGCTGCCGTATTCGTATTGTTTGTGATCTTTTCCCTTGGCAACACAGTACACTTTCGGTTCGTGCAATGAGTAGATCTTGTCTTTATTGTATTGCTGTTGCCGTAATACCCGCTCATACAGCAGAAAGCCCCTTTGATAGCATTCAAACAAACAGTATTGCGGCAGTTCTCTCCTGAGCTCCCGCATCAAAATACCTGCAATGGTTCTGAGTCGCTTCAACGCTCGTTTCGCCTTCGCTCTTTTCTTCACGTGCCGGTAGTGCCGAATATCCAAACGCAGCGACTTCACTTCTTTGACAAAAGTACGCCGCTGTAAAACACCATGGGATTTGGCAATCTTGTTGAGGCGATTGATGATCTTGATCGCCAGTTTGCTATCCGTCGGGTATGTGATGTTCTTCTCTTGTACTGTCCGTGTCAATATTGACGCAATCTTCCAGCACCAAATCCCCGTGCAGAGCAACACTCATGCGAAAAATCCCGTCAACTCCCTCTTTACCAATGCGCTTGCGAAAATGCACCAGCTCCGTGCTATTATGACAAGGCAACTTCTGCTGGAACTCCTTCATGCTGCAAAAAGCCTGGTAATAAGGATTGCGCTTCCACTGCAATACTATCGATTCGTCACTCAAATTCTCTAACTGCTTCAGTATCAATAACCCAACCATCAATCGGATCGGCTTACTCGGTGCTCCTGTCGCTGCTGTGTATGAACCGAAAATGATTCCTCAAACTCTTGCCACGGTATCCTTGATGCAAGCTTCAACAATGGATCACCGGGATCAAGCTGACATAAAAGATCGGTTCCAAACAGATTTGTTTGATGAATCGTGCTGCTGGGTGTAAGCATCCTTAATCACCATTTCGACCAGAAATAAGCCATAATTCTAAACATTCCTGGTCGACAGGATCATACATCCTGCAGCATTATTGCTTGATATCAATTGCTTGTGCGTATTTCAGGGGCAACTACTTAAGCAATTCTAGAACATTTTCTGGCGGTCTACACAATTTAGCATTCTCACCTCGTACAACGATAGGACGCTGAATTAAATCTGGATTTTTTATCATTGCATCGATTATTTCATCATCCGAAGCAGCGCTTAAACTACTCGCAGACGGCTCATCTTTGCGTAGCACTTCACGCACAGACACATTTAGCTTCCTAATTAACTCTCGTAACTTATTAGCTGAAAGTGGAGTTTCATAATAATTAATTGATTCAAATTCTTTTCCGCTTTCCTTTAGCAGCGATAAAGTTACTCTACATTTACTACATGTAGGCTTTTGATAAATAGTTATTTTATCATCCATATAAGCACCTATCCTACCAATCACAGCAAATTAAACCCATATTATTTATACTTATTTCACACCACATTCTGAAGAAATTGCTTTATAAGCAGAAGATGATCCACTGAGACCAAAAGTATCTACCGTTTCAGTTCCTCGTGCCGAGAGGCCTTTTATAACCAAAGAACTCCCACGTTTTATTGCATCAGTAATTTTATTGTCAGTTGCCTCATCAGACGCCCAAGCCGAATCATCTTGAGTAAAAAGACGGAAATTCTGATTATTAACTATTACAGTTGCTTCGCTACCTGGTTTGTAAGAATAACCGGCAATATAGCTAAAGACATTTTTACTTTTTTCTGCAGGTCGATGCGTTACCAAAGCAAATACATCACCTCGTTTTGTATAATTACCAGAAGTTTTTTTCGGTTGGCTGACCATATAACAAACTTTATTATTGTTTTCTATAAACGTATAAGCTACCCAATCACCGTGTTCTGCAATCAATTTTGGCTCTGTAGCTTGCGCAGTACCACATAAAATAAAAATAGCACTAGAAATTATTATTTCTCGACATTTAAGCTTCATTTCGAAAACCTTCAGAATTATGTGTGATGTGAGCGATATTCTTT
>WBZQ01001347.1_pt1 | contig 17244 bp, 16 predicted proteins | sample 5204251 | NCBI WGS metagenome assembly WBZQ01 (sample SAMN12412402, study PRJNA552823) | activated sludge metagenome | isolation source: activated sludge from nitrification reactor of wastewater treatment plant... | place: USA: Virginia | collected 2017-09 | reverse complement strand
TTTGCCGGAAGCGTTCATACCGGCGTGCGATCCGCCTCGGTCCGTTTCGTGCGGCTCAGACGATCCGGCGTGTCCCACGTCCCTCTCGCACACCATCCGACATTTGCGTTGATGTGTGTCCGCTCCTGACGTGTTCTACGGACCTCGCCGGGTTCCACACCACACGTGCTTGACGCGGGTACACGGTGAAGATGAGCCAGCTCTTTAGGCCTGAGGAAGCGGTCGGGCTGCCTACACACGAGCTGCGCGCGTGTCCGACCCACGGCGCGACAGCATTCACCACAGACGAGGTTTCCAATGGACCACACGCACATTCACTTTCGCTACTTGCAACAGAAACTCCAGGAATGGAAGGCCAACGACCTGTTGTTTCCTCCGCTCCAGCTGAGTTGGAAGCGCTTTCAGGAGGTCGCCACGCGGGACATCCTGCCGGTGCTTCAGGAAGCGCGAGCCATCCTGGAGTCCGAAGGACTGGATGTCTCTATCACCGACCTCGATGAGGAGACACGCTCGTTGGGGTTGTACGTGAAGGATGTCGGCCTGTTTTTTACGGCCAGTGACGACGCGAGGACGATCCATCTCACGGCGCGCCGTCTGAACGCAGAGGAGGCCGGGTATGAAAGCCGCCTCCGCTACGAGAGCGCAAACGGGGACGCCCTCCGCCGGCTGGTGGAGGAGACGCTCCTTCGGCTGCTGGGCCCTCGGCGGGCCAACCCCGTGAATCAGTAAGCGATCAGGTGGCGCGGCGTGCAGGACGCCGTCGCGCCACCATCAATTTCAGAACCACACGCTCCCGTGCACACAGGAGAATGACGATGCGAAATGAGAGCCCGACATTGTGGAATTTGAGAATAGCGATACGCGACGGGCAAGATGCAGGGGACTTACCGTGTGAATCTGTGCCAGGTCGTCAATTTCAGGTCATGGCCAACGAGATCGCGGCGCCGGTCTTGGGCAGCATGGTCAATGCCCTCTGCCTCGAGGGGCTGTCCGCCTATGTCATTCTGGCCCTGGATGCGACCACGCCTTACGTTGGTCTCGAGATCGCCGAGCCGGTGACCACGCTCTGGATCTACCCGTCGGCGACCGCCCAGGGCATCACCACGAGCGTCCACGGCGGACGCTATCTCGACTATAACTGCGACCGACAGGTGCCGTATCGACTGGTCAGTGTGACGCGATTGGACGTCATCCTGACTGAACAGCTCCGACTGGTCCTGTCCCCGTCCTTTCCTCTGATCTAAAAGCCCATCCCCCATCGGTCGGATCGGACACCCGCCCCTAACGCCTCGTATGAGTGCCCCGCGCACAATCACGCACCAGCGCCACTCAAGGCTCGCCGAGCAGCGCTGATATCGTGTGCGAGGGTCCGTCCCTGGGGAGCGGACACGTTTGAAGACCATGAAGAACGCAAACAGGGGGGCAGGATGACGCCCGCCTCTTTCCGTTCGAGACTTGGCCTGACACACGCCAATCTCCGCACCCGTAAGGGCGTGTGCATGATGCACCACGCCTCACGAACGTTTCCTCGTGCCGCCTCCCTCCTGCACCCCACTCCTCCCCTCTTTCCTCGAAAGAGTGCCCACATCACTCGCCACATCGATCACACGGTTTCCCCTCTCCGAACCGGCCCTTGTGCAACCCTCCCTCGGCAAGACCACCGAGAGCGCGCTGCCTCAGTCGCCACGGCTGAGGATATTGTACCAACATGGTGCCTTGCCCCACCGGATGGTCCGGCTCGGCCTTCCCACATCTCGCTGCGGCTCCCCTTGGGGAAACTAGCCCTTTCGTAAGATTGGCTCCTGACACTGTCGAGACCTCTGCGTCTCCTCATTTCATGCCTCACAGTAGAAGTGGTCTGTTTCGGACCCGTACGTGCGGGCATCGCGTGAAAACTCCTGAGCCGTTTCGCGAGCTTGCACACCGCCCACCAAGTTCTACCACGATGATACGTCCCAATCCCGGTCCTGTATTTTCGCGGACTTCGGTGCACGCTCGTGCTCCTCCGTTCTGTCTAGACACGTTGGTTTGTCTGTTTCGTCTGTGCATTGTCGATCCACAAGATTCATCCGCAGGCATCTCAAATCAACTACTCTGCGATCCACCATCACGCCCGTCCACGCCAGTTCCTCGGCTGATCTGACCGAGATCGCTGGGCATAGATGTCGGCCGTGACGCCTATCTTTCCTCCTAAAGCGAGCCATCGTGCGGAGCCATCCGACACGAAGGACACATGAGAGGAGGAGGATCTGATGGACAACACCTGCACAAATCCAGAAACCACGCTCACTGAGCTGGTCGAAACGACAGACGCTACCACACCGGCCACCATACCATCCGGTAAACCTGCCCCTAGTCGCCGTGCGGGCCAGAGAAAATCAAAGGCCGCACGTCCCGAGGCCATCTCACTCGCTCTGGGACAATATGCTGCGCAGCAATTGGTCCTCGAGCGTACCTGCTGCGCGAACGGCGACGGCAAACTTGCGACAGTCGAGGCGTGGGAGACACTGGTGAAGACGCTGCCATCCTGGCTGACGGCGATGCCACTGCCTTCAATTAAACCATACGACTGTGAGAGATACTTCGCAGAACTCCAGGCACGACACCGGGCTGGCACGCTGGTGGAGAAGACGATGGCGGTACGCAAACGGTTTCTACGATCCTTGCTGCAGCGGGCACGGCAGGAGAATTTGATTGACAGTAACCCCTGTGCCGCACTCCTTTTGGCCGAATACAAAAGCCAGGGACGTGGCGCCGGCCCGTGCGAGGTCACGGAAGAGCAGACGCTATCCCCCGATCAAATGGTACGCGTGTTGGTAGTAGCCGCATGCGCCGTGCCGCCCATTTTCTTTGTGTTGGTGGCGGTTATGCTCCTGACAGGCATGCTGGGCGGAGAGGCACGGGCCCTCCAGCTCGGCGATCTGCAATTAGATCATTGTTGTGGACAGAATCGCCGGCCCCGTATTTGGATCCGCCACATTGAACATCATGGAACGCTCAGCCCGGCCGGATGGGAGGAACGTTACGTCGACGTGCCTCCAGTGCTCGAGGCGATTTTGCGCTGGTGGATTAGCACGCGAGGCATCACGGAAACACAAGCCTTGCTGTTTCCCGGGCCGTTACCCCGGAAAGGCAGCCGGCGGGCGGAGCGTGTCCAACCAGGGCGCACGGATTGGTGCGTACCCGTCGAAACCCTCAAGGCAAACTGGGAACGAATTCGACTGCACGCAGTGCCCGGCTCCAAACTCTCGTTAACAGCCCTGCGCTACGCCTTCAGCACGATTTCATTGCTCCTGGGAGAAGATCCCCTGTATGTGTCGCTGCAGGTAGGCCATCGGACCTTGAGGTACACGGAGAAAATCTTTCGCAAGTTCATTAACGTCCCCAGCCAGGGGGCATTTGCCGCCTCGACGGAGGACTTGAGGGCTGCACTTGCACCCGCATTACAAATGCCCATCCAACAGCCACGCCGTCAAGCCCAAACGACGCGTCGTGCTCGCCCCTCAGCGACTCCCCCGTCTCTGTAGCTTCCGCACATTCCCCAAGTCATTCCATTGGTCTCAGGCGCACATCGCCTGGGACCAATAGCCTCCTCATGACCACTGACTTCCGCGGCAGAGTCATGCAGTGGGACCATCCGGATATTCCAAATGGTCCCACGTATGGCCCAGCGCTCTTTCGTCAGAACCTCGCTCATACCCCTCTTTCCCTTGAGTGATCACGAGAAGGCCGTCCGGCGGATCGTGACCATTACGTCCCGCCACAAACAAACCGTTCTTGACAGCATCTCGTCCTGTCGCCGCGTCCTCCCCTCAGTAAGATCCAGGGTGGGTGGGATAAGGCCCGAGCCATCCCATTGTGATCTGGCAGTCCATTACCAAGGAGGATTGCCATGTCGCGCAAGTCGGAACAGTGTGAACAATGTGCCGATGAACCCGTGGGAGGATCCCGATCCCTTGATCTGCCCTTACTGACAGTGGCCGATGTTGCTGAGTTGCTCAATGTCCCGAAGAGCACGGTTTACCGCCTGGTTCGGCGACGGGAGCTTGAGACTATTCGGCTAGGGCGGCACTTCCGGTTTCAGCGGTCTGCTCTCTGTGCATGTATTAATAACAGGAGGTGCCTCAATGATCAAAAAAGATAATCACTCAACACGACCCTGGGTGTGCAACATCTGGGGCCAAGGGGTTCACTACCACCGCCGCTTTGCAACGCGGACGGAGGCACAAGACTTTGCAGCGATGATTCGCACGACCCGTCGTGAATCCGAGGGATACACGAATGGTGAAGGCTCGGGTGCGCAGACGTTCGAGTCCTTTGTGCGTGAGTGCATCGAGGAACAGAACGGACCTTCAGCCACCATTGGTCTTGGCACGGTCATTGGATGGGAAAGCAAGCTCAATCGGATGCCAGGTTGGTTTCGCAAGAAACAACTGCATCGAATTACTCCGCAGCATTGTTTCGAATATTTGCAGTGGCTGCTCAACAAACAACGGAAGGAATGACCATGACGAAGAGTAAAGGGAAAACTAAGAAGGCGCGGGGGTATGCGAAGGGCACAGTCAGTCAGAAATGGGGTTTTCTGCGGAGAATGCTGGAGGCCGCGAAGAAAGCAGGCAAGATTCCATTCAATCCAGCTGTGAATCTGTCTCCTAATGGCGGGCGTCGTGCGCGCCGCCCCGCAAGTCCCTTAGAGGAAAGCAAAACGTTGAACCAAGAGGAGCTTACTCAGGTGCTAGCCATTGCGGCAAGAGAGGCAGCGAGAGAGGCGGCGAGGTGGGTCGTCGTCCTCCTCGCTCTCATGGGCCTGGCTGGCCTTCGTTTTGGGGAGGCCCGTGCACTGCAGTTAGGGGATCTAGAGCTTGATCACACCAACCCGCAAAACGTCCCCACCCCGCGTATTCACGTGCGGCGCACCGAACGAATCGGTATCCTCGGACCGCCAAAACATGGCAGGGATCGTTATGTATCAGTGACGCCAGTCTTAGCTGAGCTCCTTCGGTGCTATCTGGCATACTTGCACGTGGCAAAACCAGGGACGATCTGGCTGTTCCCTGGAAGAGGCCCGAAAAGCATCGGCAAAGTACGCGACAACTTTGAGCGAGGAGGACATGATCCTGCACTCAAATGGTGTATCGCCGAGCGGACAGCCCGAAAGCATTTGAAACCTGTTCTGGAGGCCGCCAATCTCGGGCGACGGCTGAGCCCCAAATCGTTTCGCCATGCATTTTGCACTATCGCGCTGACTCAGGGTGAATCGTTACGGTGGGTCTCGGCGGAGATGGGACACCGTGACGTGATGGTAACGCAACAGGTGTATGGACGGTGGGCACAGCCGCGCGGCCTCGGAAAGCTGGTCGAGTGGCTCTCGACGCAGGACATCCCGGAACGATCCTATTATGGTGAACCAGAGGCCGCCGCTAGGTTGGCTCTGTATGACATATCACTGACCTCTTAGTCCGCGGATACGTTAAGCCATACCGCCCCCACGCCGGATCTCCGCGCGTGGGGCTCTGCGGTGAGAAACGGCCACTCCATTTGTCTGCACAGTGGAGTACCAGTCTTCCAATGATTGAGCCTCTTGTCTGACTGCAGCACTCTTCAACACGCCGGAGTTTAATTGTTGAGAAGAGTTCTTAGGTGCAGGTGTGAATTTATCGATCACTTCTCGAGGAAGTGTTCCCGATTATCGAAATCGCACTGACCAGTCCCGTTTCCCCTTAGTTTTCTATGATTTAGTATGACGACTTTACGTCGGTATAAGGATATGAGCCAACGTGGCCGTTCTCATGATCTCCCATGGTGGCCAATGTCACCAGATCCGCTCCCATAGCGTTGATCCCCTTTAACACGCCACGGCATCCGATAGCCCCTCACTACAATCTCCTGTTTTTTGCCCTTCATCGCGAATCGATTCCATCCCTCCAAGCACGAAGGGAAATACTGGACGAGGGGAAACCAGGGGCCAACACATTTCCCTGGTGCCTTGGCTGGCCGTCGCGACGGACCACAACAGACACCAGTCCATGACCCCGACCCCGCCATGAACTCCCTATTCAGGCATCAAACCCCAAGGCTGGCGCCTTCCTGCATGAGCCAAGCTGAAAGCAGATGGCTCCCCCGTCCCAGACACTGTGCTGACTGCGAACTTGTCATTGGAGATATTCACGGCGGATATCAGGCTTAATCGAGAACCCGCCTTGCAGCAGCTCCTCGAAGCTTGCCGAGCCGGCCATGCCAACCTCGTTGTCGTGACAGATTTGTCACGCTTCAGCCGAAACCTCGCACTGTTGGTCGAGGTGATCGCTCAGTTACAGGAGATGGGCGTAGGGATCAAGGTGATTCACTAACATTCGAGGGACGCATATGAAGATCCTGCCTTTCCTACCATGACGATGGGCAATCCCCGCACTTGAGGCAATGGCCTCGGACGGGGCGCGCGATCACGGCGCCCCGTCTGAGAACACGCGCTCTTGGTCGCGTCTATCCGGGGAATCACAACGAGGCTTCTGCCAGGAGGGCTTGGAGATCCACGGGCGCTGGGGTGATGGGATCGCGAAGCGTCTGCACGGCATCCTGCAAGCCTTTCCAGCGCGTCTCGCGATCGTTGAGGCGCTGAAGTATCTGATAATACGGAGGGGTTTTATCGAGGTTTTGAAGAGCACTCACCAACTTCCGAAGCGTGGCATAGGACGCCTGCCGCTGACGGATGGCAGGAAGGTCATACTCCGCCGCAACCAATAGGGACCTGTGCAGGGACCGGAGGCGTGCCTCGAGCGCCTGCACTCCGTCAAACGACCGCGTCAGCTCTTGACAGTCACGCAATAGCACCGTGCCACAAAACAACCGGGCATATTGCGTCAGACGGTGATGCAGTGTCTGGTCCGACATCGTTTCCAGAACCGTTTGGAGCTCGCACAGCTCCCTAGTCTTCCGGGTCTTCTGAAGCAGATGTTGGATCACTCCAGAAGAAGAATAGGCCAACGCCGCGAACACCATACCTGGAGAAACCCGCGCATGACAGAACGGCGTCCCAGTCGTGTCGAAGAACCGTCTTCCACACCCCGTCTGGTTGAGACGCTGCTTGGGACAGATCCATCGCCACTTGCCTCCATCTAGGCGGGACGTACCGTCTCGGAGCTTTTGAGTCGCCGCGGTATGCGACCAAGCCCTCCCGCACTGACCTGTCAGACAGATCACTTGGAGTGTGCGATTCGGGGCCATCCAGCGAGCCCAGCGGAGGCATCGATAGGCCAAGGGAGAATTCCCCCTGAACGCAGTCAGCAGGAGGTGCTGCTCTCGTGGAGTGAGTTGTTTAATGGTATCAGCGGGAAGAATTGCCTCAGCCACAGGCCAAACGTGCTCGGCCTCGTCCGGCGTGCGAACAAGGAAGGGTTCGACCGTGGCCCCCACCCGCATCGGTGCCGGGGGACTCGAAGAACCTTCATACCATTGAGCCCGCTGTTCCATCTAGCTCATCCCCGCCTTCTCTTCTTATCGGAGAGTGGCGGAGCAAGCTTAACGGCGACAGGGAAACAGTCCCGACGGGGTATCAAACAAGACCTGGGGCAGGCCCGGAGATGCCGCGTCATCGGACGCACCCCCTGGATTCACCCGAGCCGAGGAAGCTCGGCATTCCTGATGACCTGTGGGTAGGAGAGTGGCACCTCTTGTGCGCCCAGGGGGAGAGCCAAGCACCGTGCCGCCTCCCTCTTCGACCTGGTGCGCCCAGGGGGAGAGCCAAGCACCGTGCCGCCTCCCTCTTCGACCTGGTGCGCCCAGGGGGAGAGCCAAGCACTGTGCCGCCTCCCTCTTCGACCTGATGCGCCCAGGGGGAGAGTCGAGCATTGTGCCACCTCCCTCTTCGACCTCTCTTTCACCATAGTAGGAGGCCAACCGAGGTCCCCTTGCGATGAACCCCTCTGGCTCCCCGTTGCACCTGCCCCGAAGACACCTGATCTGGACCAGCCACAGGTACGGACTATTCGTACCGAGGGCACTGCAACTGCCTCTCGGACTCGTGGCAATCTGTGCATGAGCCATGAAGATAGACACGAAAGAGTATGTGTCCACAGCCGACTCTCGCGAGGACATACGGACCGAGACGGCTCTGAGACAAACAAGGCCGTGGGCCTTCCTACGTCTTCTTTGTTTCCCCTCGAATGAGGGACCACCCGTCGGCCGGCACGTCTCATGTGGGCGAAGCAGGGGTCGCCCTGATCTTTTCCGTAGGAAGGGGCGCGTACGCCGCTACCCATCCGTCTTTGCCTGGAACCGAAGGGGCACATGCTCCACCCAGGGCAATGTTCGAATCTGAACATCGGGCATTCCGTCGCGACGGCACCTACCTCCAGCAGTTGCAGGCACAAGACAAGCCCGACGAACCGCGTGCCAGCCGAGCACGTCACCCTGCCACGATGACCGCTTTGGACACGACGGAGGGTCGCCGTCGCGACGGCCAGCGATGTAGACACCCGTCAAGTCGACTCAGATGACGCGATAACGCCTCGGCAACGTTCCAGACCTTGTCGGTCGAGCGTCGCGTGTAATACGCCGTCGAACAAGAGCCAAGGGATTCTTCTGAGCGCCGAAGGCTTGCCTGAGACTCAGCCGATGCCACTGCCTGCCGATTGACAACCAGCCGTGGAGAAGATCGACCCAGACCTCCGCAAGCAGATGGTCTGCACAGCTTCTCAGACGGCGTGCGTGCGGAACCGATCCCCATCTGCGTCTGTTCAAGTCTCCGTTCCCATGTTGTCCTCGCTCAAGTTTGCTCCTCTTTCGCTGGCCAATACCCTTGTGGCCCAGCCTCCCTCAGGGACATAGAGTCATGATCCTGCTTGATGCCCATGTGGTGGCAGGCGCTTCCTCGTTCACCGGGGCCTCGGAGGCCACTCACCTTCATATGATTTTTTCAACATCCACCCTCTGTGGCAGTCACTGCCAGCAAGAGGCGCATCCTGGCCCACTCCTGATGCCTCATGGGTGAATTCCCGCTGCATGCTGAACCCTGTAGACAATAGACCACCCTGTTATACGAAGGATACGACCATGGGCCACACCAGGAAGCCGTCAACCACCCTGGACGAGATCCGTCCAGAGTCTCCCCTCCTCCAACAGAAGATTCCCTTGATGGCCACCGTGCCGCACGTGCCTGGAGCCCCGCTGCCTGAATTGATGACGCTGACCGAACTCTGTGCCTTCTTGAAGGTCAAGCGCAGTTACATCTACTCGTTGACCTCGACCGACCGGATTCCCTATCGAAAATTTGCGGGGACGCTGCGTTTCGTCAAAGCGGAGATCCTGCAGTGGATTGATCGCGGGCGTCGTGGGCCTCGGATGGCCGGGCCAACCAGAAGTGATGGGTAGGCATCATCGCCCATCCACCCTATTTGAGAGGACCTCATGGCTTCTGAGCTCGCATTGGACAAAGGCTGTCTGTACCGACGGAAGAACCGGCCGACGATTTACCTGAAATTCACCCCGCGAAAAGGCGGCAAGCCCATCCACCTGTCGACCGGAAAGACCAACTTCCTGGCCGCGGCCGCCACCGCGCAGGTCTTGATTGAGAAGTATGACGGCAAGACGTCGGGGCAGGTCAAAGGACAGAAACTAACCATCGGAAGCTTCTGCCGACTGCCGGACAAGCACGATCCCCAAGACCGGGGCGGCCAGTTCTGGCAATACCTCCTCGCCAATCGAGCCGGCAACACCCGCGCCCGCCATCGGGACATTCTGACCAATCAGATTCTGCCGACCTTCGGCGCCCTTCGCTTTGATCAGCTGGAACCGGAAGCCATTGAAACGTGGAAGCAGCGCCGACTGGGTAAAGTGCAACGGGGCACGGTCTTAAAAGAGCTGCACTGTCTGTCGGCCATCTTTCGCGTCGCGCGGAAAGTCTACCGCTATACCACACAGAATCCTGTGGCCGATATCGAGAAGCCGACCGTGCCGAAGCGGAAGAAGCCGATCCCGACGGCAGACGAGATCCGCCTGTTTCTGGATGCCGCGGCACTGCTGAAGCCCTATGCCTATGCGAGCCTCTTAACCGTCTATCAGGGCGGCCTCCGCATTGACGAAGCCCGCCATCTGGAGCCCTCCGATGTCGATGAAGCAGAGAACGTCGTCCATATTCGAGTGAAGAAAGGCTGGTCACCGAAAGACCAAGAAGATCGGGATATCCCGCTGGTCGAACCGATGCGCACGGTTCTTCTGACCTTGAAGCATCAGAACCCCACCGCACGCTGGCTCCTGCCGCGCGGCGACAACCGGACCTACCACTGCGCGCGTTGTGGGGAAGCCACCACGCATCTCGGCAATCTCCGGACGACCATCCTGGCCCTCGCGAAGGCCGCCGGCATCTCCAAACGCATGACCCATCACATCTTGCGGCACTGTAACTCCACCCATAACCGCGAGAACGGGGCGAAGGATTACGAAGTGATGGCGCTCTTGGGACAGCAATCCACCAAGATCCATACCATCTATACCCATGCAGACTGGCAGAATATCGTGGCCGCGACGACTCGACTGGGGGCCGCGATTGGACAGGACGGGTTGTCCGCCTGGTTGTCCGCGCAGGCGAGGGACACGGAAGCGTCCGATGAGACAGATGTCTAGGCGACCGGCACCCTTGGGAAGGGCCTCGCTTTACAAGTTCTGAACGAGTTTGTTACGTACTTGGCTAACGGCGGAGTCGCATGAGAATCGCTCGACACGTCGGGAGGGGCAATGCGTTAGTGAGTCGACGCCGATCGGCTTATGCAGAATTTGACCTGCGGGATACGAACTCGATTGAAGACCGGAACATCCTCCCCCTTACCCCACCACGGTGACAACTCCGCGGAGACGGATGAAAGATCCAATAACCTTGGGGGAAGGCACAAAACCAAGGTGGCAATGATTATTGATCTGTTCTGGTAGCAGATTCTGACCGTCGCAAAGAGGAGAAAAGGTAAGCGCTCGGCCTGGGCCTCTCCCGGAGTCGCGGTCGGAGGGACCCAACCGTGCGTGGCGAGTACACGGCAAGGGGGCGCCTGTATTTTCCCCTTTCGTGGGTCTGGGGCAGGACTACTTTAGCAAATGCTTTGGCTCAGCAGCGGCGGAACGTTGTCCGCTGCAACCGACTATTGAACATAACGCCCTGTGGAATGGCCTACCGTGGCGGTGTCTAGACGTTAGTCAGGTTGATCCGCACAGTGTCCCTGGAAGGATCGAACGGTTTCTTCAGAAGTTGGTTGTACATGGGCAATGCAGGAACAATCTTCTCCATTAAAAGGACATCCAGATCTTGCCATCTGCGCCATCGTTCGATTATGTAGACCATGTCCACCGTGCCTTCCCTGATGCCGAATTCATAGGAGACGCAATTGAACGCGAGAGCGTCTGGCCTGCCGTAATTGGCGAGCGCTTCGACACAGCGCTTCGCTTGTTCTTCATCCTTGCAATCCAATGTGACGACGTGCACGAACTGCCCTTCGATTATGGGATTGTCTTTCGTCATGACAAGCTCCTATGGTTCGTGATGCGAACGTTTGGGAAGACCCGTGTAGTAGCCAGATCTGCCCATTTCTGACCGTAGAATACACCTTGTGCCCTCCTTTCATCCTGCCAATCGTGCAAAGAGCGCTTGCCTGATAGAAATCCCCGGACGCTCAAACATCTCCACCCTAGCCGCGTACACCTCATGTTCGAGATGGTGGTGTCTTCAGTGCACATGCGTTGACGCTTCGAACGGGTAATGATCGGCCTGTTCGGAGCCAGCATAGAATGGTGGCACTGTATGTGTGACATCTTTCTGACGATCCTATGGACACGAAGTCCGCAGGCTATGCAATAGGCCTCCCAATACCCCCTTGAACAGAAAAGCGACGGGAGGGTGGGTTGTGAAAAGCCTCGGCGCGGCTCACTGAGAAGTTGAATTCTACGACGGTCAACTTGTATTCACAACAGCGGAACATGGGCGATGGATACGGGAGCCGAACGCCCCACATCACCGACAGGGAAGACTCAACGCCATCATCGCATCCATGGCTCATAGGGTTGTCGGTACGACTCGCTGTACACAGATGCCCGCTCTGGTCTTCGCCTCTCGTTAGTCCGACTGGTGAGTCTCTTCGGTCGGAGATCAGTACTCACCGAGCACCTGTGGGCCTTGACTGTTCTCAGCTCCTCGCTGGTTCCCTCTTGGAGGTACAGCCATGGGGCATTCGATGAGCCTCTTGCACCGCTATGCGTAATGCAGCTAGGCAATCGTCACCCGTAGCCTATGAAGAAGTCCTGACGATGAAGACGCAGCACAAGTGGTTGGTGCACCGGGTCTATTCACGGTTCCGTGTGCAGTTCTCGATGATGTATCTGGGGTAGGATATCGCCGGCCAAAGGATTGTGCGGGAGTTATCCTAGGTGGGGTGTCAGATCCTCTGGAACGCCCCCGTACTTCCTAGGGAAGGTCTGATTAATTCACAGTTGCATGAAGAATTCTGTTTCTGAGTGAATCAACACGGCCAATCAGGGGGGGTATTCGCTGGTCCGGGAGCGTTTTCTCGGGGTTCGTCCGCCGTCAGGCCGCCCGCTCCTCCCTGCACACACCCGTCTACGAGGCTTCGGCCAAGAGCCGCCGTCGCGCCACATACAGATTTGCCAATCCGCAGCTGATCTGGAGCCAGTGAGTATTCTTCGCGAGCCCGCGATACCGAACCTTGGTCCATCCGAAAATCCGTTTGATCACCAAGAACACATGTTCGACTTTGGCACGGACTTTCGACTTCGTCCGGTTGCAGGCACGCTCCACCTCACTCAGGGGCCGATGACGATGGGCTTTCATCTGGACGAAACTCTTGGCCGCTGGCGCGTGTTGCCGGATCACCTCGCGTTGTCCACTATAGGCGGCATCGCCCCACACCCGTATCTCTTGTCCGTGCAGCAGCTCTGGTAACACCTGACTGTCATGCACATTGGCGGCGGTAGCGGCCACGGAATGAATCAGCTTCGTCCGGCTGTCCACGCCAATATGCGCCTTCATCCCGAAATACCACTGGTGGCCCTTCTTGGTCTGATGCATCTCCGGATCCCGCTCCTTGGTGCGATTCTTCGTCGAACTGGGCGCACTGATGATGGTGGCATCCACGATGGTGCCTCGGTTGACCTTCATGCCGTGAGTCGCCAGATAGGCACCGATTCGCGCAAAGAGCTGTTCGCCCACGTGGTGGGCTTCCAGCAGATGGCGAAACTTACAGATCGTCGTCTCATCGGGCACGGGCTCGCGGCCCAGATCAATGCCCACGAACTGCCGCATGGCGCGCGAGTCGTACAAGGCCTCCTCCACGGCTGGATCCGACAGGGTGAACCACTGTTGCAAACAATGGAGGCGCAGCATCCGTTCGACGCCCACCGGCGGTCGCCCGGGGCCTTCGGCCTTGGGATAGACCGGCTCGATGACCGCTACCAATTCCGCCCACGGCACGACACGGTTCATCTCGTTGAGAAACTGCTCACGGCCAGTGAGCTTGCGATACTGCTCAAAGGTGACCTCTGCAAAGGTCTGTTGGTGCATGGGTGCGCCTCCCGTTCAGTGCTGCACTCCTCATAGCACATCACCAACGGGGAATAAATCAGACCTTCCCTAGCTTTCCCCTAAGCCGTGTGGCTCGCTCTCACGAACTGCCACAAGGCGGTGATCATCGCGCAGACGAACATGAAATGGGTCAAGGGATTAGAGTTCGGAATAGCCGTTGAACATCTTGACGAACAGAAGAGGGCACAACCTCGGTGCATGACGGATGAGATGTTCATCAGCAGATGCTATAGCGACCCGGCGAGGCACAGCCGGACGCCAAGGATGTGAATGCTCATCCAGCGAAGCTGACCCTCTAGCCGTCATTATTCATGACGGTTCGTCGCGAGATCGACGCGCGGAGCCGTGAGGGCCAGAGGCGAACTCGTACAGTCCATCGAGGAGCCAAGAGGCAAGCCCGCGTCGGCCGAAGACTTGTCACAGTAGTGGATCGGCGATTGCAACAGACGCGCTCATGAATCATGCGGGTTAGAACTGTAAGCCCGCTCACAGATCGCTGTGGGCGCTCAATCTAGAATGACCCAATGGGACGGCTCGATATTCTCGTTCATGGGGGATGCCTGTCCGAGCACTCGGCTCGAAGCCTGGCGGAGGAGATCCGGCGCGAACTACCGCATTGGGACATCACCGTCAACACTGCCATAGCGGGTGATCCGGCCCTCTCCGGAGTCATCGTCTTTCCCGCCTTCTTGTTGGACGGACGCGTCCTCGCGACAGGGGTCCCGAGGAAGGACTGGCTGGTGGACCGGTTACGCGCCTGGGACCGGGGGGAGCGATGAGGAATCGGTCGGCCGTTGCTCAACGCCACACAGTTCGACCTGCCCACGCCTCGCCGGAACAGGAGGACGCCTCACCGGCTGATCCTGACATCACCCGGGATACCACCGTTCAGAGCGTCTTTCAGAACATCACCAGCACGTTCGGCATTTCGTTCGTACCTGAATTGTTTGAAGGCATGCGACATCGGCCGTCGTATCTGGATACGACATGGACGCTCTTCAAAGACGTGATGCACCTGGAATGTCTGGATCGAAGCACCAGACGTATGATTGCCTTAGCGATCTCGACGAACGAGGCCGGAGCCTATTTCATTGCGGCCATGCCCGGCGTATTCCGTGTGAACGCGCTCGATCCCGCCACCTGCGACGCCATCGTGTCGACCATTCGTGTGTTCACGGTATTCGATCGATACCTGTCCGACATCGTGCCGGCCGTTGCGCCGGACACCGTCACGTTCGTGAACGATCATCTGCGCGAAGAATATCTGAGTGAGGCAACGACGCGGGTCAGCCACCTCACGCTCTCCGGACCAGCGCATCACGAGGAGGCCCCTGGGATTGGGGGCCTGATCATCATGATCACCCTGCTTTCGTTTGCTGCGGGCATCTATTGGTTCATCTGATGAGCGCGTTTCAGCCAGACCTCTTTCCCCCTCCCGCGTTACGCGATACCTGCTGGCAGCGCCTCACTTCTCTACGATGGCGCTGGACGTTATTCCTTGCCATCGGCGCGATCCTGATCCTTGCGGCCTGGCTGGGACTGGGAAAGACTCCGACGACACCATTCGCCCTGACTCGTCACAACGTGCCGCTCAATCAAATCGTGGACGGCGGACCGGGCAAGGATGGCATCCCCGCCATCCTTGAGCCGCGTTTCGTGTCAGCCGAGGAGGCAGCGTTTCTCCACGATGAGGATCGGGTGCTCGGCCTCACGCTGGGACAAGCTGCCAAGGCCTACCCGATCAAGATTCTCAATTGGCATGAAATTGTGAACGACTCGCTAGGAGCGACACCGATTGTCGTCACCTACTGCCCCCTCTGCGGAACCGGCATCGCGTTCAATGCCGTTCTCAAGGGACGGCGACACACCTTCGGCGTCTCCGGCCTGCTGTATCAAAGCGACCTCCTCATGTACGACCATCAGACGGAAAGCCTCTGGTCGCAAGTCGGCATGCACGCGGTGGCCGGTCCTCAGACCGGAGAAACGCTTACGCCCCTCTTCCTCGAACATACGACGTGGTCGGAATGGCGCGCGGCCCATCCTGCCACCCTCGTCCTGTCTACACGAAGCAGCTTTTTCCGCAACTACGATGACGATCCGTATCTGGGGTATGGCGAGCGTCGGGACCTGATGTTCGACACCACGCATTTCGACCCCAGCTACCATCCCAAGGAATGGGTCGTCGGCGTGGAGATCGACGGCATCGCCAAAGCCTACCCGTGGTCAGAACTCAAGAAGGCCAGCGCACCCGTCGGCGATCAAGTCGGTCGCCGAGTCATCACGGTACGCTTCAACCAGAAATCCCGGAGCGCGTCCGTTATCGACGCCGACGGCACACCGCTCCCCTCCATCATGGCGTTCTGGTTTGCCTGGTATGCGTTTCATCCGAACACGCACGTATATACGCATCCGAAGGGGAACTCCCCATGATCTCCGTGACACGTTGGTTTGGGCAGAAGCGCCTGCGTGCCATCGAACATGACCACGGCCGCCCACTGTCCTATCTACGACAGATGCTTCGTGTCTCACCGGCCCACTTTTTTACGTTCATCAAGATCATGCCGCTTGCGAGGTTTCGGCGCGCCCTGCCCCCGGAGGCCTATCACCTCGCCCGTATCGTGACGGCACGGCACGAGCACGGCGGAACCTGCCTGCAGATGGAGATACGGCTCGCGCAACAGGCCGGAATCAGAACGCCGCTCCTCCATGCCGTGCTCGAGGAATCTCCCTGCGCGTTGCCGCCGGAGCTGGCGGAGATCTATTTCTTTGCCGAAACGGTCGCGAGAGGAAGCGGTGAAGAGGACCATTGGCGCGAAGCCATCATGCGCCGCTACGGCGAGGTGGGCATCATCGAGCTGGCCCACGCCATCTGCATCGCACGACTGTTTCCCACCGTGGTGCATGTCCTGGGCTGTAGGACTCCTGATGCGTCACAGCACAGCCAGGGCAACGTGCCGGATCGCTGACCGCAGGCGCCACGCCCTCGTTCCGAAACTGGGCCGCTCCCCTCGCACTTCGACCAAGACGATCAAGGTCCTCGCAACGGACGATGCACCGCCGACGACGATCGCCGAATAGGCCGGCGAATCGTTCTCCCTCGACCGCTCCTCTCAGCACATTATCGGCTTTGTGTAAGAACCGTCACAGATCTTCGAGCTGCCTCGAGATAGCCTGTCATCATCCATCGCCGGATAGAAAGGACAGTGCGAGACATCATGTGGAAAGCGAAGCAACGAAAGGAACGGCATCGAGAGCCAACGAGGAGCGAGCGGTACCGCCTGACACAGGCCGTGCTCCTCGTTTCCATCTTCCTCGGCATTGTGCTGTGGACCACAGGCGGGATGGCAGGGGAAGAATCGTCGTTTGACGCGCGCGAGGTCATGCGAAAAGGCGCCTTCGAATTCGGCGGAGCCGTGGGATACGCACAAGGCACCACCGCGATCGGTGCCGCTGAGTCGGCGAACAGGAGCGCGGTCTTTGTGATGCCGCGCGCGGGCATGATCTTGACTGAGCCATTGGGAAGGAACTGGTGGCAGGGCAATGTCGAACTGATGATTGAGCCGGTGGTTGCGCGGTTTACCAAACCGTTTGCCGCCGAGGCAGTCGGAGGGTCGTTCGTCCTGAAATACAATTTTCTCTCGTTCGGACGGTGGATGCCTTTCTGGGAC
>WBZQ01001345.1_pt1 | contig 17273 bp, 13 predicted proteins | sample 5204251 | NCBI WGS metagenome assembly WBZQ01 (sample SAMN12412402, study PRJNA552823) | activated sludge metagenome | isolation source: activated sludge from nitrification reactor of wastewater treatment plant... | place: USA: Virginia | collected 2017-09 | reverse complement strand
GAGCCCGGACGAATATTACGACAGATACGACCGAATCGACAGCCTGGATGGCTATTGGATAAAGGTCCGCTACAAGGACAGGACCGGATATGCCTTCAGCCCTTATCTTGTCTCCCGATATAACCTGTATTATGAGTTCAATGCCGTTCAATACCTCCCCAAAATGAACAACTGGTACGGCGTGTACAAAAAATCAAACGGAGAGGAAGAGATCAGGGCCATTAAGGTGAGAATAAAAACAGTCAGCGATCCGGACCTGGGGCATTCCCATAAAATGCTGTACACCGATCAGAAAGACACGAGCCTTTTCATTATCGGCACCAATGAAGTCATCCGGCCCGGATATGCCGGGATTTTCTCCAGGAATTACACCCGCAACTCGGGTATCGACCTGACCATCAAGCCCGGCGTGGAGTGCTGGTTGTACACGAGGGTCGAGAGAAGTACAATAAAAGGCGAGCATTACCACCTGTTCGGCACCGGCACTTACCAGATCTCCGAATACGGCCTGCAACTGGAAAACTTCAAGATCTGGGTGGCCAAAAACAACCCGCCGGATTCAAGATACACTGTCATTCAAGACCTTTCTCCCTACTTTTCATTTATGGTAACGGAAGGCTCGGTAAATGTGCAGTGGGTGGGCGATCTGGATCGCGATGGAAAGCCCGACGCGATCCTTCAATGCTGCAGTACCCAACAATGCACCAACATTCTTTTCCTGAGTTCGGAAGCCGGAACGAATGAATTGCTGGGGCCGGTGTCGTCTTATTCCTGGTATGACGAATGCTGAGGCCTTCTCAAAAGGGTTGATAAAAGTTGTTGAAGGTTGATATTTCGACTCCGAAAAGCAACAAAAACTACCTTTTTCCGGGTCAATTATCAACCTTCAACAACTTTTATCAACCGGTATCAACCTTTTGAGACAGCCTCTATACCTTAGGCGCCGAAAAAAGATGAATTTATTTTTCTATGAATCTGAATCTACGCGCCACCCCCGAACACACCTATGACGCCATTGTCATCGGTTCCGGCATCAGCGGCGGCTGGGCCGCCAAAGAATTGACCGAAAAAGGCCTGAAAACCCTCGTCCTCGAACGCGGCCGCCTGGTGGAACACGTCACCGACTACCCTACCGCCAACCTGGAGCCCTGGGAAATGCCGCACCGCGGCCGCGTCGTGCTGGCCGAACGCCAGGCCTCACCCATCCAAAGCAAAGTGTACAACTACCACGAGGGCAGCAAGCACTTCTTCGTCCGCGATGCGGATACTCCGTACAACCAGGTCAAACCCTTCGACTGGATCCGCGGGTATCACGTGGGCGGCCGCTCCATCCTCTGGGGCAAACAGACCTACCGCTGGAGTGACCTCGATTTCGAGGCCAATGCGAAGGACGGGCACGGCGTGGACTGGCCCATCCGCTATGCCGACATCGCGCCTTGGTACAGTTACGTAGAAAAATTTGCCGGCATCAGCGGCTCCAAAGAGAACCTCTCCGTATTGCCCGACAGCGAGTTCCTGCCCCCCATGGAGATGAACGTGCTGGAGAAACACATCGCCAAACGCATCGCCGAACACTACAAAAACGACCGCCGGATGATCATCGGCCGGGTAGCCCACCTGACCGTGCCGCACAACGGCCGCGGCTCCTGCCAGTTCCGCAACCGCTGCGAACGCGGATGCCCCTTCGGCGCCTACTTCAGCAGTAATTCCGCGACCCTGCCCGCCGCCAAAGCCACCGGCAACCTGACCATCCGTCCCTTCTCCGTAGCGCATTCCATTTTGTACGACGAAAAAACCGGACGCGCCAAAGGGGTGAAAATCGTCGACGCGGAAACCATGCAGACCTACGAGTACTACGCGAAGATCATTTTCTGCAACGCCTCGACCATCGGTACGGCCGCCATTCTGCTCAACTCCATCTCCAGCCGCTTCCCCAACGGGCTCGGCAACGACAGCGAACAACTCGGCCACAACCTGATGGACCACCACTACGGCGTGGGCGCTTACGGCGACACCGACGATTTCCAGGAGTTCTATACCTTCGGCAACCGCCCCAACGGCACCTATATTCCGCGCTTCCGCAACGTTAACGGCGCGGACAAACGCGATTACGTGCGCGGTTTCGGCTATCAGGGCGGGGCCTCCCGCGGCCGCTTTTCCAGCGACGAAGGCATCGGAGGCGATTTCAAACAAAGCCTGACCGAACCCGGCAAATGGGGCTTCGGCATGGGCGCCTGGGGCGAACACCTGCCCTACTACGACAACAAGGTGACCCTCAGCAAGGACAAAAAGGACAAATGGGGGCTGCCCGTGCTCGACATCGACTGCGAATTCCGGGAAAACGAACGCAAAATGCGGGTGGACATGGCCAACGACGCCGCCGAAATGCTGGAAGCCGCCGGTCTGAAAAACGTCAACACCTACGACTCCAACCCGGCGCCCGGTTTCTGCATCCACGAAATGGGCACCGCCCGCATGGGCCGCGATCCGAAAACTTCCGTCCTGAACGGTTTCAACCAGGTTCACACCTGCAAAAACGTCTTTGTTTCCGACGGCGCCTGCATGGCCTCCAACGGGGTGGTGAACCCTTCGCTTACCTACATGGCCCTCACCGCCCGGGCGGCCAACCACGCGGTGGAGGAATTGAAGCGGGGTAATTTGTAAGAGACTGGCTCATAAGTATGGTTAACCGTTTAATTGCGGATTTGGCTACGGGTTACACCCTTGGCTTCAGACTTATTTACAATTAAACAAATCACCATATCAACAACTCGCCGACTTGTGAGACGGCCTCTTTGGAAAACAATCCGGTTTTCGTGATTTGGCCGCGCAATTTGACAACTTTTGAAAAGTTGTCAAATTGCCAACCTAACTCCTTTCCGGACTGAATTTCACCCGGTTATTTTTTTACCTTTGCGCCCGTTTTTTAAAAAATCCTGAATGGCATTACAATGCGGCATCGTTGGCCTGCCCAACGTCGGAAAATCCACTCTTTTTAACGCCCTTACCAGCGGAAAAGCCCTGGCGGCCAACTATCCCTTCGCCACCAAAGACCCCAACCTGGGCATCATCACCGTGCCCGATCCGCGCCTCGACAAACTGAGCGAACTCGTCAATCCCCAGCGCACGGTACCCACTACGGTCGAAATCCTCGACATCGCCGGCCTCATCAAGGGCGCCAGCAAGGGCGAAGGCCTCGGTAACCAGTTCCTGGCCAACATCCGCGAGGTCGACGCCATCGTGCACGTGGTGCGCTGCTTCGACGACGACAACGTGGTCCACGTCGACGGCTCGGTGAACCCCGTGCGCGACAAGGAGATCATCGACCTGGAACTGGGACTGAAAGACCTGGAAACGGTGGAAAAGCGCCTCGACAAGGTCTCGCGCGCCGCGCGCATGGGCAGCAAGGAAGACCAGAAAGCCCTGGAGATCCTGACCCAGGTCAAAACCCACCTCGAACAGGGCCGCGTGGTGCGCGAACTGCTCGCCGGCCTCGACGACGAAGGCCGCATCCTGATCGGCCGCGACCTGGCCCTGCTCACCGCCAAGCCGGTCCTGTACGTCTGTAATGTGGACGAAAGCGCGGCGGAAACCGGCAACGCCCACGTGGAAGCCTTTAAAAAATCTGTGGCCGCCGAAAACGCCGAGATTATCATGATCTGCGCCAACATCGAGGCCCAGATCGCCGAAATGGACTCGCTGGAAGAACGGCAGGAATTCCTGGAAATGATGGGCCTGAGCGAACCGGGGGTGAACAAACTCATCCGCTCGGCGTACAAATTGCTGAATCTCATCACCTATTTCACCGCCGGCGAAAAAGAGGTGCGCGCCTGGACGGTGCGCCGCGGCGCCAAAGCCCCCGAGGCGGCCGGCGTGATCCACTCCGATTTTGAAAAAGGCTTTATCCGCGCCGAAGTGATCAAATACAACGATTTCGTATCGATCGGCTCCGAGGCCAAAGTCAAGGAAGCCGGCAAAATGTCCGTAGAAGGCAAGGAATATGTGGTCCACGACGGCGATCTGATGCACTTCCGCTTCAACGTATAACCCATCATGATCAATACCATCATTTTCGATCTCGGCGGCGTACTGATCGACTGGAACCCCGAGTACGTTTTCCGCCAGGTTATTCCCGACGAAGCGAAACGGCGCTATTTCTTTGAGAACATCTGTACCCACGACTGGAACGTGGAGCAGGACGCCGGCCGGCCGCTGACCGCAGCGACCGAACTGCTGGTGTCGCAGTTTCCGGACTGGGAAGCGGAGATCCGCGATTACTACGGCCGCTGGGAGGAAATGCTGGGCGGGCCGATCCACGACACGGTGGACCTGCTGCGCGAACTGCGCGACGGCGGCCGGCACCGCCTGCTGGCTCTGACCAACTGGAGCAACGAAACATTCCCGGTAGCCCTGTCCCGCTACGATTTCCTGCACTGGTTCGAAGGCATCGTCGTCTCGGGCGACGAGAAGACGCGCAAACCCTTTCCCGATATCTACCGGATCCTGCTGGACCGCTTCGCCGTCGAGCCGGCACGGGCCGTTTTCATCGATGACAGCCTGAAAAATGTGCAGGGGGCGGAAGCGATGGGCATAAACGGCATTCACTTTACGGGCGCGGATAGCCTGCGGGAATCGCTACGCGCCTGGAAAGCCATCGGGTAACCGTTGCGCCGGTATTTAATCCGTCCATTCCATACCCTTATCGAAAAAAATTCCCGACTTCCAATATTTGCGGGTGTTTTGGAGTTAAGCGGATCGCACCCGCTCAAGCATTTATGGCTATGGAAACACCGCGCGATTTCTTTCTCTTTTGCTCCGGGGTCGAACCCTCCATCCTCGAAAAATGTCCTTCCGACCGGAACAAGTACGCCGGCATCGGCGCTACGGTATTCTTCACCGGCGTTCTGGCCTTTTTTTCTTCGGGATACGCGCTGTACACGGTGTTCGACTCGGTGCCGGCGGCCATTGTCTTCGGTCTGGTGTGGGGCCTGATGATCTTCAACCTCGACCGGTACATCGTGATGAGCATGAAGAGCAACGGGCAGTGGTGGCGCGATCTGTTCGTGGCCTTCCCGCGGGTCGTGCTGGCGGTACTGCTGGCCCTGGTCATTTCCAAACCGCTGGAAATGAAGATCTTCGAAAAGGAGATCCGGGCCGAACTGGTACAAATGGAGCAGGAGGTTTTCAAAGACCAGGAGGATCGGGTGAAAGTGCGCTTCCAGGCTCAGATCGACGACCAGCGCGCGCAGGTCGCCGCGCTGAAGGCGGAGATCGCCGCCAAAACCGCGACCCGCAATGAACTGGCCCTGCAGGCCACCCAGGAAGCCGACGGCACCGGCGGCTCCCGGCAACGCAACCTTGGCCCCATCTACAAAGCCAAAAAAGCCGACGCAGAACTGGCCCAGGCCGAACTGGACAAAACCCTGGCCGCCAACCAGCCGCTGATCCTGGAAAAGGAACAGGCCATCCAGACCATCGAAAACCAGATCGGAACGGAGATCGCCGCCCTGCAGCGTTCCCGTTACGACGGCCTGGCCGCCCGCATGGAAGCCCTGTCCCGCCTGACCTCCAAAAGCGAAGCCATTCTCTGGGCCAGCCTGTTCATCACCCTGCTGTTCATCGCCATCGAAACGGCGCCCATTCTGGTCAAACTCATCTCCTACCGCAGCCCCTACGACTACCTGCTGCACGAACACGAGCACGTGTTCGCCATGAACAACCTGGAAAAAACCACCCTGCTGACCAACACCGTCCGCAACAAACTGAAGTACGACACCGAGACCGGCGCCCACCTCGTCAACGCCAGCATCGCCGCGGAAAAAGCCCTGATCGACGAAAAACTGAAGGAGAAACTGGAGGACTTGAAAAAACGTCCGTTCGACTGGAAACTGGGAAGTTTTAAAGAGAAATAACGGCGGGTTTTTGCTAAATTTGCTGCATGATACCACCCAAGCAAGTACAGGAGATCCTCGACGCGACCCGCATCGAGGACGTTGTCGGAGAGTTTGTCCATCTGCGGAAGCGCGGCGTCAACCTGATCGGGCTGTGTCCTTTTCACGGCGAGAAAACGCCGTCGTTCAACGTGAATCCGGCCCGCAACATCTTCAAGTGCTTCGGTTGCGGCAAAGGCGGAGACGCCGTTTCATTTTTAAAAGAACACGAAAACCTCAGCTACCCCGAAGCCCTGCGCTGGCTGGCCAAAAAGTACAACATCGACATCGAGGAAGTAGAGCGCAGCCCCGAGCAGGTGGCCGCCCAGCAAATGGCCGACTCGCTCTACATCGTCAACGATTTCGCCCTGAAGCATTTCCAGGATCAACTGTTCGATACCGACGAGGGCCAATCCGTCGCCCTGGCCTACTTCCGCCGGCGCGGCCTGCGCGAAGACGTGATCCGCGCCTTCGGCCTCGGCTATGCGCCCGACCAGCGCGACCTGCTGCTGCGTCGCGCCCGGAGTGCCGGCCACAGCGTCGACCTGCTGAAAAAGACCGGCCTGTGCAGCCAGGACGGCAGCCGCGATTTCTTCCGGGGCCGGGTCATGTTCGCCATCCACAACCTGTCGGGAAAAGTAGCCGCCTTTGCCGGCCGCACCATGTCCACGGACAAGACGGTGCCGAAGTACGTCAACAGCCCGGAGACGGAAATTTACATCAAGAACAAGACGCTCTACGGCGCCTTCCAGGCCAAAAAAGCCATCCGCCAGCACGACGAGTGCCTGCTGGTGGAAGGCTACATGGACGTGATCTCCCTCTTCCAGGCCGGCATCGAGAACGTGGTGGCTTCCTCGGGCACTTCGCTGACCGAAGGGCAACTGCAACTCATCAAGCGCAATACCGACAACCTGAAAATCCTGTACGACGGCGATGCCGCCGGCATCAAAGCGGCCCTGCGCGGCCTGGACCTGGCCCTGGAGCAGGATATGAACGTCCGGATCTGCCTGTTGCCCGACGGCCACGACCCGGATTCGTACGTGCAGGAAAAAGGCGGAGAGGCTTTTTTGAAATACGCCACCGAGCAAGCCAAGGATTTTATCCTGTTCAAAACCGAACTGCTGATCGGGGAAACGAAGGGCGACCCGGTGAAAAGAGCCGGCCTGGTCAAGGACATCGTGGCCAGCATTGCGAAAATTCCCGACCCGATCAAGCGCAGCGTGTACCTGCGGGAATGCTCGGCGCTGCTTCAGGTCGATGAAAAAGTGCTGCACCAGGAAACCAACAAACTGATCGCTACCGGCCTGAAAAAACGCGACGAAAAAGCGGCCCGCCAGCCCAACGCCGCCAGCGATTCGCCCCATACCGGCGGCACCGACTATTTCTGGCCCACCGATGTGCCGTTCGCCCCGGCCGATTCCGACGAAGGATCTGTTGCGCCCCCGCGGGAAAAACCCCTGGCCCGGGGCGACGAATTCCAGGAGCGCGACATCATCCGCCTGCTGGTGCAGTTCGGCAACCAGATGCTGCCCAAAGAAAACATCAGCGTAGCCGAGTACATCCTGGCCGACATCGAGGAATCGCTGGGCAACTTCGACAACCCGCTGTACGGCAAGGTGGCGTCCGAGTGTTATACCCTCCTGGTCGACGGCAACACCGTCGATCAGAATTATTTCCTGCACCACGAAAACCCGGAATTCAGCAACCTGGCCGTCGACCTGCTTACCTCCCGCGACGACATGTCGCCCAACTGGGTCGAGATGTGGAACTATCCGCTGCAGAACCAGGTAGCGCCCGAATTGAATTTCGACCTGGATATGCGCCAGGCGCTCGACCGCTTCAAATTGCGCAAACTGCAAAAGATGTGCAACATCAATCTGGGCCGCATCAAGGCCGCGTCGGAGTCGGGGGATACCGAATCCATGATCCGGTACATGAAAATAGACATGAAACTGAAAGAAACGTTTAACGAAATTGCCCGGCGGACCGGGACGGTGGTACTGGCCAAGTGATTTTTTGCCGATTCTCCGGATTCCGCTATTTTTGAAAAAATTTCAGGTTATGCAACCAGCCGCCAAACCGGCCACCGTGATTAAAAGCCGGAAAAAAATACTGACTTACGACGATTATGCGGCCCTTACGCCGCCGGATAGCGGTAATTATGAACTCCATAATGGCAAAATAATCTATATGCCTTCCCCTACCCCCCGCCACCAGGATGTCGTCATGAACCTTTCCGCGCGCATGTATTTCCATGCTGTCACCAAAGGACTCGGCAAGGTGTATCACGCTCCGCTGGACACTAAATTTGATGAGATCAATACCTTTCAGCCGGATATTTTATTTGTTTCAAAAAAACGCGTCTCCATTATCAGTCAAAAAAAGATAGAAGGCGCGCCGGACCTGGTGGTTGAAATTCTTTCCGAAGGCAACACGCCCAAAGAAATGAGTTATAAAAAATATATTTACGAATCTCATTATGTGCAGGAATACTGGCTGATCAACCTGAAGAAGTCCACTGTAACCGTATACCAGAACACGGAAGGCGAACTCATGCCGCTGGGCGTGTTCAGTCATAATGATTCCATAGAATCAAATGTGCTTACCGGATTTAAGATCAGCGTCAAAGACATTTTGAACGTGTAATGCGCCTCACCATCCTCGGCAATTCCTCCGGCGGCCCTTTCCACGGCCGGCACTACACGGCGCAGGTCTTGCAGGCAGAAGACCACCTTTTCCTGATCGACTGCGGCGAAGGCACGCAAATGCAACTGCACCGCTACCGGGTGCGTTTCGACCGCTGTAACCACATCTTTATCAGCCACCTGCACGGCGACCATGTGTTCGGCCTGCTGGGGCTGCTCACCAACTGGTGCCTGAAAAAACGTACTGAGCGCCTGCACCTGTTCTCTCCGCCCGGCCTGCGCGACCTGGTGGAAACCGTGGCCCGGGTCTGCCGGGTGAACTTTCCCTACCCGCTCGAATTTCACGAGGTGGATGCCTCCGTTCCGCAAAAGGTTTTTGAAAACCGCGCGGTGGAAGTACACACCATTCCCCTGCGGCACCGCATCGAAACGACCGGCTGGCTGTTCCGGGAAAAAGCGCGGCCGCGCAACATTTTGCCGGAAAAGATCGAAGCCTACGCCATACCCTGGGCGCTGATCCCGGGCATCAAGGACGGCGCCGACCTGTACCTGCCCGACGGCCGGGTGGTGCCCAATGCCGAACTGACCACCGATCCGTCGCCGCCCCACGCTTATGCATTTTGCAGCGATACGGCCTATTCCGAAGCCGTAGCGGAAGCTGTGCGCGGCGTGGACCTGCTGTACCACGAGGCCACTTTTACCGAAGAGCACCGGGCCGAAGCGGATTTTTCGTTCCACTCCACCGCGGCACAGGCGGCGGAGATCGCCCGGCAAGCCGGCGTCAAACGGCTGGTCCTGGGTCATTTTTCGGGTCGCTACTCCGATGCGGCGCAGCACCTGGCCGAAGCCCGGGCGGTTTTTGCGGAAACGCAGGAGGCGGAGGAGGGGATGGTGGTGGAGGTGTAGAAATTGGAAATTGCGGGCGGGAAAAAACGAAGGGCTTCCTGGTGGAAGCCCCCGTAGCAAGTAGCGCGTATTTAAGCGATTGGTCAACAGTCCTCAGGCCAGTTTCTCGATATCCCGGATCAGGATGCTGTTGCGGTTGAAGTAGATCAGGTTGGATTTGCGCAGGTCATTCAGCACGGAGGTCACCGTTTGCCGGCTGGTGCCGGTAAGGTTGGCGATGTCCTGCTGGGTGAGGTGGTGCTTGAGCAGGGTTTCATAGCCGACCCGGCGGCCTTCCTTGCCGGCGGTTTCCACCAGGAATTCGATGATGCGTTCGCGGGCATCTTTCAGCACGAGTTTGGCCAGGCGGTCCTCGACGCGTTGCAGGCGCTGGGTCAGGTGCTGGAGGCAGGCGAACACCAGGCGCTGGTTCTGCTGCATAAGTTGCTGAAAATCGGACACTTTGATGGCGAGGTAGTCCACCTCGTCGTGCAAAGCCTGGGCAAATTCGCTGCGTTTGGTTTCGCCGGCGAGGGCCAGATCCCCAAACAGGGTTTCCGGCTGGAGGATCTCCTTGATGACTTCCCGGCCATCCTGCGAAAAAGTCCCGGTCTTCACCCGGCCTCTTCCCAGTACGTAGACGTGGTCGGCGGGTTCGTCCGGCATAAAGATGAACTGGAATTTGGGCGCACGCCGGTAATGGGCAATGGCAGCAAGTTGTTCCAATTCAGCGGGGGTCAGGGCCGTCATAACCGGCAGTTTTCCCAGGAGTTGCAGTTTGTTGGTCATTTCCATAACACGGCGTAGTTTTTGCGTAAAAGCGGGTGATTGTACTTGTTGGTGTCAGAGTCCCTCGCGGGTGCCGGTTGTCAGGAGGTCAGATTTCGATAGCAAACAGCGTTTAAATTCTCGTGCCACAGGCATAATCGAACATTCTTTCGGACTACTTTAAATCCACGATACAAAAGTAAGTGACCCACCTTCGCCAAAAAAGGACATTTTTCCCGATTTGTCGGGAATTTTTCCAAAGGAAAAACTCAATAAAAACCTGAAATACAATGTTTTAAAAATCCAATCTCTTTAAAAAGAGACAGTTGCTCTTTTGGCACAATTTTTAAAATACGCTAATGCCTCCCGCCCGGCCGGCACAACCGGCTGCGCTTTTATACTTTTGACACGTTTAATTTTAATACCGCATTCCCACCGCCACGGGATTCTACCTGTCCACCCGTCATCCTTCGTGAGCCATTTGACATGCCTGTACGAATTCGCATCCTGATTACCGGAATAGTTGCCCTGCTGCAATTTTTCTCCTCCACTCTTTGTTCGGCGGCGGCATCGCCCGATACCTGTGGAAATCCCATTGTTATCAGTTCCATCATTATTTCCAATTCCGCCTGCGGCCTGTCCTCCGGCGTCATCATTATTTCCCTGCAGGACGGCTTCGACGGGTATAACTTCCAGTGGGAGCCCAATGTATCCGACTCTCAGGTATCTGCCGGGCTGCAAGCCGGCACCTATACGATCCACATCGAGCGGGTCGGCAACCCGGACTGTTTCGTCGATACCACCGTCATCGTCAACAACTCCAACGGGCCGGACGTCGATGTGGCGGAAGTGCTGCCGGCCAATTGCCAGTCTCCCAACGGTGCAATTACCCTGGCTCCCGCCGATTTCAACTATATCTGGAGCAATGGAGACACCGGGGTGACCATCGACGGCCTGGCTGAAGGGTGTTATTATGTAACGGCCACCGACCCCGGTACGGGCTGCAATACGGTGCTGAAGGTCTGCGTGCCCAACAAAAATCCGCTCCAGTCCGAATTTCAGGTCGTGGAACCGGCCAAATGCGGCCTGCCCACCGGCAGCGGGCAGGTATCGGTGACCGGCGGTTCGGGACAGTACAGTTTTAGTTTCGGCAGCACTTCTCTGGTTACCAACACCGCGCCGGGCGTCTACACCTATTTTGTCATCGATGACGTGACCGGCTGCCGCGATACCGTGACGGCCGTCATGACGGACACGGTCCTGCTGGGCGAAGTGATGATTACCCCGTACAACATCAAATGCGTCGGGACCGGCAACGGCAACGTAGAATTCGCGGTAGTCCCGGGCAGCAACTTCAAGTCCCCTTACACGTTTACGCTGACCGACATGAGCGGCGCCCCGCAGTCGCCGGGCGACTTGCCGGGAGGCTCCTATATCCTGCAGATCACCGATGCCGACGGTTGCCGCCTGCCGGCCGACACGTTCGACATCCTGCAACCGCCGGCCTTTACCGCCACCGCCACGGTCACCCCCGAATCGTGCAGCGCCGGCGGCCAGATCCAACTGACGTTGAGCGGCGGCAACGGCCGGTACATCGTGGACTGGTCCGACCTGCCCGGCTACGACAATCCGCGTAACCGCCTTAACCTGGAGGCCGGATTCTACCGGGCGATCGTATACGACAGTCTGTTCTGTGCCTACCCGACCGATACCATCCTGGTGCCAGCTTATTGTAAGGTGGCGGATACCCTGACCCTGATCGTAGCCGCCAACGACACCGGGTACATTTGCCTGCCGCTTCCGGTCGGCGTGGATTCTTCCGCCCTCACTTTTGCAGTGGTCAGCCAGAGCGCGGTCTTCGGCAACTGGGCGCTCGATCCGGAAGGCTGCCTGAGCTACCGCGCCGGACCGGTGGCCAAATTCGGAGTCGATCCCATTTGTGTGGCCGTTCAATCACCAACACCCGGCCTGAGCGACACCGTCTGCGTGATCGTCAACATCACTACCCTGCCGCCCGACAAGGATTCCATCTATTTTGCCGTACAGGTATCCGGCTCGATCACCACCTGCGGATACGTACCGCCCAACTACAACAACCGCGTGGTGTCGCTGCTCGCCGGCCAGGGACTTTCCGGTACGAGCGACGCTTTCGGCGCGTACCTGATCGACAAACACTCGGCCTGCATCACCTTCAGTGCCTACGACCAGCCCGGCTACAACGTGGACGAGATCGGAGTGGCGATCTGCGATACCGTGCTGCGCCAGTGCCACGTAATCTGTTACATTCCCTCTGTGCTGTCGCCCTACGACTGCCTCGACGGGATCGATCTGCCCGACAGCCTGGCCCTGGTCACGGACGACTGCGATGCCGGTGCTACCGCCTGCCTGCCGATACCCTTTGCCCAGTTCTTCGATTTTTCCATTCTTGACAACGGAGTGCCCTACACCGGTACAGTGACCGGCTGCACGCAAAAAACGGAAGTAGCCTACCCGGTCCGCCTCAACAACGGCCCGTACCAACTGGCCGAGTGGAAAGTGGACAATCAGGTTTTCAGCGGTTTTTTTACCGATGCCTACCAGTTGCTGGGGCTGCTGAACCAGTTCGACCCCGTTCCGGGCTGGACGCTGCAAAACGACTCGGTTTTTATCGGCGGCGACCTGACACATCTGTACGGCCCCCTGCGCATCATTTCCGCGCAGGATCAGTCCATCGAGGTCACACCCAATCCCTACACCTTTTTTGCCGGCACGGAAATGCCGTTTGCCGCCGGCCAGCACACCCTGATCTTCCGCCGGGTGCAGACCGGCTGCCTCGATACGAGCATCGTCCGGGTAATCTGTACCGACTGCCCGCCCATTCACAAGTATACCCCGAACGGCCAGGATGAGATCGACCTGACCATCGTCAATTGTGCCGGCGACACCAACTTTTGCACCAACATCCTGCTGCCCAACCTCGCGGAGTACACCATTACGGACAACGGACAGGTTTTCAGCAGTTTTTCGTTTTGCGGCAACAACGTGGCGCTGCGGCTCGATACGGGCTTTCACCTCCTCCACATCCTGAACAACATATCATTTTGCAATTACACTGTAAAAGCCAGGCTGGGTTGCTCCGGCCAGCCCGGCGATACCACCCTGCTGGCCGTACCGGATGAAGCGACGACCCTGAAGAGTACCCTGGTGGAAATTTCACTGCTGGCCAACGACATCATCCGCGGCATCGCCGGCAACGTGGACGGGTTGGACAAACTGGAACTGCTGAGCACTCCGCCCAACGGAACCGTGTTCTACGACGACTTCCTCGGCATCGTGACCTATACCCCCAACGACGGGTATTGCGGCACGGATACGTTTTCGTACCGGATCACCGACACCACCGGACGAAGTTCTTTCACGCAGGTGCGCATTACGGTCGTGTGCGACAAAGTGCTGGTGTATACCGGCATTTCACCCAACAACGACGGGAAGAACGACTTTTGGCACATTGTCGGCATCGACCAGTTCCCGGACAACGAAGTACGCATTTTCAACCGCTGGGGCAACCTGGTGTTCGAAAAAAAGGGCTATTCCAACCAGGACGCCTGGGGCGGCACCTGGAACGGGAAGGACCTGCCCGACGGGGCCTATTTTTACCTGCTGGACCTGGGCGACGGCTCGGCGATATTGAGCGGGTATTTGCAGTTGATGCGGTAGGTGGACGTTAGGTGGACGTTGTGGACGTTAGGTGGACGTTAGGTGGACGTTGTGGACTTTAGGTGGACTTTAGGTGGACGTTGTGGAGGGAATGCCTTATGCAATAAAAAAATATTTCAGGTTGGCAATAATCAGTACTGCGCGTTAGCGCCTTCGTCTTTAATTTGCCCGGATTAAAGAAGTTCACCTGAAAACGCCAGGCTATGAAAAGAAGTGTATTCCTTCGTTTGTCTTTCCGGGCAAAAACCCACCGCCGGGCAGCCATTGCCGCCCTCATTGTGGCCAAGATCGCGCTGGGCGTGCTGGGATTCAATTTCGGGCTGTGGGTAGCCCTGGAAGGCTGGCAGTTGCCGGCGGGAACGTCGTGGCTGCTGGCCGCATTCGCTCTTGCCGCCCTGCTGGTATATCCCGCCCGCCTGCTGAAAAAACGGTTGAGCAGGGCGGTTTACTACCGCCGGCAGAAAACCCTGGACGGCATGCTGGCCGCCCTGGGTTTTGTGTTCTGGATTTTCGCCGGCAACCTGTCGCCGGTCTGGACGGCCGCTCCGGTCGCCGGCACGCCGGCAGTTCCAACCAACCCGGTAACCTGGTCCAGTCTGGAAAAACCCCTGCCGGAATACCGCAAGGAGGTGATCCGGGGTGGAAAATGGAAGCGCTGGCTGGCCACCAAAGCGCAGGCCCGGATCGCCCGCAAGATCGACTGGTATAAGCGGACCTCGCGGAACATCGACGACGGCGGCAAAGTCGCCCTGACTATTCTGGTCATACTGCTCGCCCTGCTGCTGGCGTACCTCGTGGCAGCCCTGTCGTGCAGCATCGCCTGTTCGGGGATGGAAGGGCTGGCCATACTGGTGGCTATTGCGGGCGCAATCGGCATTGTAGTCGGCGCCTTTCTGGCCATCCGGGGCATCTGGTACAGCCGGGAAGACCGGGAAACCGATCAACGGCGCCAGAACAAACGAGCGCCGACAAAATCGAAGACCGGCGAGTGAACGTTTCTGCCTCTACTTCATCGCCACCGTGACGGCAAAGTACTTGAATCCGTAGACCGTCTGCATGTCGAAGGAATAGCGAAACTGTTTGCCCTCCACTACCGCCTTGTTGCCACCGGTGTGGTGGCGTTCGTCGACGGCATTTTTGATTTTTGTAAACGACGATTCGTCGAGTGTGAGGAAAGTGATGTCGTTGATGTTGGTGCGCCAGAGCATTACCTGACGGAAAATGGTGGCGCCGTCCACATTGGTATGCCAGCATTTGCGGTAGTGCCGGGTATTGGTGGCTCCCTTACCGGATTCGGAATCGAGGTCGAACCCTTGTTTCAAAATATTGGCTTCCTTATCGGCCGGGGCGGCTTTGGCCAGCACCTGCAGCGTGCTCAATTCGACATCGCGGCACTGGGCGGAAAGGAGAAAGGGAGTAAACAGGATGAACAGGAAGGCGGAAAAGAGTTTCATGCGTCAGTTTTAGAGATGAACAGACCGGTCCAGGCTGCCGGACAAGGTTACGAACCCAACAATTAATTTTCCGCAAAGGAATTCATATTTAAGGATTTTTTTATACCACCAAGTCCACCAATTCTTCTGTCGACCCGAACTGTCCGGATTTTACAAAACCTTCAAAAAATGCCGCCAATTTGCCCGTTTTGGCACTGGTGGCATCGTAACGACGGCCATTGGCAACGCCTCCGATGTTGTCAATGGCATAGTACTGCAACCTGACGGCAAAATTCTACTCGCCGGTTTTTCGAATAAAAAGTGCAGGAGATCATATGGAAAACCTGGCGATGCCGGATGGGCTCCCGGCCGGCTTTTATCTGATTACCGCAACTACGGCCTTCGGGCAGACACGTTAAAATATGTAAACAACCGCGTCCTAAGCCGGGTTTATACCGGATTGCGTTCGTGAATTTTCCTGGCTATCTCCCAGATCACAATGCCCGCGGCTACCGCCACGTTCAGGGAATGTTTTGTTCCGAATTGGGGAATTTCAACCGCAGCGTCGCACAGGGCCAGCACCTCCTCTGCCACACCCTCCACTTCGTTTCCCAGAACGAAAGCGTATCGCTCGGCGGGCACCGGCGAAAAGTCGTGCAGCCAGATCCTGACCGAGGTCTGCTCGACGGCAAAAACCCGGTATCCCTGTTCTTTCAACCCTTGCACGGCCGCTTCCGTTTCCGCGTAATATTCCCAGGCCACCGAATCCGTGCTGCCGAGGGCGGTTTTCAGGATCTCCCGGTGCGGCGGCTGCGCGGTGATGCCGCAAAGCAGGATCTTTTCCACCGGGAAGGCATCGGCGGTGCGGAAGATAGACCCCACGTTCAGACCGGAGCGTACATTGTCGAGAACCAGTACCAGGGGCAGTTTCTGCGCCTTCCTGAAATCGTCGACGGAGAGCCGCCCGAGCGCGTCCATACTCAGTTTTTCCACGAAAAGGATTTTTCGGACAAAGGTAATAAACCGCGCATGGCCTACCTTTGCAGCCCGGCAAACCGGACTTTTATTTGCCGATACTTATGGACCAGACGCTGCAAAACACGACGCTCGGCCTGAAACTGCCCACCGACCCCCGCTGGGTGAACCTCGCCGAAATGGACCTCGCCGAGATCCTGACCGACCACGCCTACTGCGAGCAAAAAGCCGCTACTTCCTGTATCTCGCTGATCCAGGCTTATCCGGAACGAACAGAACTGGTAGAAGAACTGGCTCCTGTCGTCACCGAGGAATGGGGACACTTCCGCATGGTGCTGACCGAACTGAAAAAACGGGATCTGCAACTGGGCCGGCAACGCAGGGATGAATACGTGAATCAGTTGCTGGCTTTCCAGCGCAAGGGCGGCACCCGAGAGGAGGCCCTGCTGGAAAAACTGCTGACCTGCGCGCTGATCGAAGCCCGCAGTTGCGAGCGGTTCCGGCTGCTGTCGCTGCACTGCGCCGACGAATCGCTGCGCGGCTGGTACCACAAGTTCATGGTAGCCGAAGCGAGCCACTACCGGCTGTTCCTCGATCTGGCCGAGTTGTATTTTGGCAAGGAAAAAACCCGGGCCCGCTGGCAGGAATACCTCCGGCACGAGGCCGGACTGATGCAGGAACTCACCGTGCGCGGCGACCGGATGCATTGAAGGGTTTGATGGTTGGAAGGGTTGGATGGTTGGAAGGGTTGGAAGGGTTGGATGGTTGGAAGGTTTGGAAGGGTTTGATGGTTGGAAGGTTTGGAAGGGTTTGATGGTTGGAAGGGTTGGAAGGGTTTGATGGTTGGAAGGGTTGATGGTTGGAAGCGTAGAGTACACTACAAACCATCAAACCATCAAACCCTTCCGACCATCAAACCTTCCAACCATCAAACTTTCCAA
>WBZQ01001344.1_pt1 | contig 17277 bp, 13 predicted proteins | sample 5204251 | NCBI WGS metagenome assembly WBZQ01 (sample SAMN12412402, study PRJNA552823) | activated sludge metagenome | isolation source: activated sludge from nitrification reactor of wastewater treatment plant... | place: USA: Virginia | collected 2017-09 | reverse complement strand
AGCTCAGCTTTCGGGCGTCCCGTTCGCATCGGTGTCCTCCTGTGAGAGGTGACTCTTGAGGACACAATCGATGCACGACTTATACTCACGACTTCAGACTCAGGACACTAGGCAGCCGTTGAAAAATAACATGCGGCAAAGCGCTTCCCGCGTTATCTCTCTGGCAATTGAAACGCCGCAACGGGAGCTGCGACGACTTTATACGTGTTCCCAGTTAGAGAAGGACCGTCTACTACCCAAACCGGTCTGTCGGGGTAGGTCGCCACAACTTTCGTGTAGATCTGTTCGGTTCGAGCCCAAGCATAGATGGTTGTATCTGTGTCGAGATCGATGGGATTGTAGATGGCTGCTGAAGCATAGTCGGTGTAGCGATTGCCCTTGATAAATACCAGGCCTTTCCCAAATTTTCGTTCTTGTGAGAGAACGCGAATGTCAGGACGCATACCGCGATAATGGTGGTATTTATCAATGGCGCGCCAGGGGAGGAAATTGATGACGCTCAGTGCGCATAACATGATGACTGCGAGGAGAACCGTTCCGTGATGAGAACCAATCGGTGCGGGGTGCTCAGGCAATGTGTTTTCGAGAAGCGCGATTCCGCGGATGGTGAGGAGCGTACATGGAACAATGATGAGAAACCAATATCGAGCCCCGAAATCAGGGCCTCCATTAAACCAATAGAGTGCGTGAACTGCGAGGACTGCGACGACGAAGGCGATCATGAGGCGGTCACTCGTCTGAAGTTTCCGAGAACACAAGACGACCGCGATAAAAACCAGCGAACCCGTTGCCCAACCAAACAACTCTGTGTTGACGGAAAAAGAGTTCAGCGCAGTGTTGACCATCGCATCCAGGAGACTATGGCCCGGGAACGGGTCGGTTGCCCATGCAATACCACGGTCAGGGCCGAAACCTAAGTTGTTGATGCCGGGGCCATAATACTTATCAAAGTAATCCATGACGGGGAATTTCAGTGGATCGCCAGTTAACAGGGAATTATAAGGGAAATTGAGTGAGCCAACTAACGCTGCTCCGAGCGCGAGACCGGCGAATGCTGGGAATCGCACTCGTTGCCCGCCGACTCCCAGCGCCCAGAACCCTAGAAGGCCGGCAAGTATAGAAGCCTCCAAAGGCCTAATCAAACTTGCAAAGCCCAGGGCGGCGCCCGATATGAGTCCCCAGCCCATGGAAGGGTCAGATCGGGCCTTCATCACACCAAGTGAGGCGATCAGGGCACAGGTTAAGGAAAGCATATGACTCATATAGTTCATGCCCATGAAGAGGTACCAGGGCGATGTAGATAGAAGCAGAACAGCGATACGTGCGGTGGGCAAGTCATACAGCCTTCGAGTCAATGCAAATATCAGTGAAATATTGAGGCCGGCAAGTAATGGATTGATCAGCCAGGGAATGCCGAGGATTACCCCAATTGATAAGGCGATGGGCCAGCCCGGAGGGAAGGGAGAGTACCAGCGTGTATCTTCGTATGTCATGAGATCAACATCGAACGCTTCAGCGATTGGTGGTGCAGGCATCGTCAGCATGCCGGCTGCGAAATATCTTGCCTGGTAGAGATACGATACTTCGTCAGGGATATGTGGATGCGACTCGTAAATACACCAAGCAAGCAGGGCTGTCACGCATATGGTCCATAAAGCCGCTCCCAGAACGAAGCGGTTTACCGCGTGCGGCCTATTCACGCGGCGGCTTTCTCGCTGCTTGAACCAGGTGACACATCTATCTCTCCACCACGAGCGAAGTCCACATGGGAGGGTCCAGACTGCGAGCGTGATATTTATCATGCTGAGGAGTTGCAGGAAAGCCGCGGTGCAGAGTTCGATTGTGTAGGTCGTGATTTGGCGTGAGCCTGCAACAGTAGGGATCACGCAAACAACGGCTATACTCACGACTTGCCAGGGTTTAAAGGTGCGTATCGCCCATGCTCTGGTCATAGGCCAGATTAAGGGGAGAAATGTTGTGACCAGTATTATTTGAAGGACCAGAATTCCCAGAACAAGCGGGTGCGTGTTCATGACAATTGCCTGGACAGGCTTGTAGTGTTGGAATCCTGGCTTGATGCCGGCAACTATTAGCTGGAGGCTACTCGCTTGTCCTGCAAGGGCTAGCGTAAACCAGCATGCGGATTGCCAGCACTCTGTTCTGAAGAAGCATCCCAACAGCAAGAGGCCGACTCCGAGAGAAATGGGCAGGCAGCTTGTTCCGGCAAGAAACCCTTCTGAATCATAAAACTGAGGATCTCGTGATACCCACATAAAGAAAAAGCAGCTGAGGCCCCACGCGAGAAATCGCAAGAGGCGTAGAGAGGATTGCGGAATCGATCGCGCGGAAAGACTGTCTTGGAGTAACACGGCTTGTCAGCTTCTCAGAGGGCTTTCATTGGTGCGATTCGGAGACATCGTTTCACATGTACCGATCTTGCACGCTCGCGCGCGCATGGAGCCGGAGAGGCACGCCTGTGAAGTCAAGCGTCTGAGGGTCAGTCATCGTTCGGAGTCCATGGCAACCGTTACCTTCAAGCGGTGTGTGTGAATTACTCTCATAAGGGCCATCGCGTGACCAAGCACCCTACGCCGGATCGACATCGTCATGTGGACGGTTTTGCAATCTTGAACAAAATGATTTTGTACGGTTGTCCGTCGTTGTCAATATTCTGTTCATACACGATCTGGCGCTTGACCGATTCAGCGATGGTCCATCTCTGTGTCGTGTCGTAATAAATATAGTCGATCCCATATTTATTGATGACCGCATCAGTAATCACCGTGACGAGGCTCGGCTCCAGCAGGACCCGATCGGTCACGACATGGTTCTGGAGCCTCCGCCCAAAGAGCGGATAGTTCTTCAGCTCATGGGACGCGTTCAGAATCACGCTGCCCGGCGGGAGTTCGTCTACGACCTTCGGTATTCCGTAGAAACTGCTCCGGCTCCAATCACCCCGATAGGCGTGCATCGTCAATGATCGAATCGGTTTTGCCACGACAAGCAGCCCATTCAACACCATTGCTGCGAGAAACAACACGCCCGCCACCCGTTGCGCCCGTTCGCTCATCAGCGACGTGCCATAGGCCATCACGGCAAATAACACTCCAATAACGGGCAACAACGTCCGCAACATGTTGAACACATAGACCCACCAATAACAGGCGATCAGCCCGGCCACAATCAGCGGATAGGTTGCTTTCGGTACCCGCCTGCCTCGCAGGGCCGACGCGAGGACAATCAGGACACATACAAACGTGAACACGGGAATAAACGTTGTAAAGACAGGACCAAAGCCCCAATTCGAGGAAAAGTGATCGCCGGCATACCAGCAATCTCTCCACGGAGAGATCAGCCATGAAGAAATGGAATGGGCGCCTGAATCCAAACATTCACCGTCATATTCTATTTCGGGGCCAAAGAACGTCATACGCTCATACAGGGCCCCAATGGAGGCGCTTACAACTGTGGATCCGCCAAAGGAGAACCGCAGTGGATGCATCGGATTGCCCGTAGCCATCCAGTTCTGTAGATACCAATAGCAAGAGGGAACAAGACTGGACAGTACAAACGCGAGCATCATGGATCCTGCCCGGCGTAACCGCGGCATGATGGATGCGGCTCGCGAGCCGATGAAGAAGAACGCCCCCCCTGCGCAGATCGCCGTCATCATCAGAAGCATCGGCACGAGAATGTACCGAGATCCAAGGGCAAGCCCGAACGCCAGACCCGCGAGAACAATCTGCAGAGAAGTCCCTCTCTTCTCCGTCGACGGCTCACTTTCAAATGCCCAAAATAACAGGTACAAGGCACAGAGCCATCCATAGGCAACGAACATATCCACATACAGATCCAGGGTATTGTGAAGGACAATGGGCATGGTGCCGAATCCAATCGCACCGAGACAGGCCCATTCGTGTGTCGCTCCAAACCGGCGGGCAAAACCATATACAACCAGCAGGCTCAGCAGGGTGAACGGTACATAGGTGAAGGAGAGGATTCTCTCTTCCCCGGCAAACATGAGCAGCAGCGGTAACAACTCCGCATTCGAAGGCATTTGAAATTTCCAGGATTCATGGAGGAACTCCAACGTGCCTCCCTGGAACCATTTTGCGGCGAGGGGCAAGTGATACACCAACGTGTCCCATCCCAGCGGCGGTTTCGTCAGCGACTCCAGAAGGAAAATGCCGACAACACCTGTCGCCACAGCCAGGCTCCATGCTCCGGCCGTTGACTTCAATCGCCACCATGGACACGGGATGGTCCCTCTTACCTCCCTCACCGCGGAACAGTTCTTGAACTCCGGCAATGTCTGATCCGATCGTCTGACAGCGAGATGGATCAGCATCAACATTCCGGACAGGGGTAAGACGTGGACCATCGGCAGACCGCTCACACTCGCCGCAACTCCCAACATATGCCAACTCGTCACGATGACGGCGGTAGAGACGACCGATCCCACGATCCAACGATCAGCAGGCAAGGGTCCGTGCAGGCGGGCGACAACCTGGGCCGCCGTGCGTCGACCGATCCCATAGGCGAACCCAAGGGCAACGACGACACCGATCATATTCACAACATGAGGGAGACTCACATTCGACCGGACATGGGGGGATTGAGAACGGAACGTGACGGATCAGCGGGCGATAACCGAGAAAACTTTCTGGAAAATGGCATGATACATTTCTCCGTACGTCACCAGAGCTTTGCTTTGAAAGACATATACGATCAATGACAATGCACACGACAGGGTAGCGAGAGCGCCCCATTTTTCATGGAGATCTTCTCCAGACGGTCTCGTCGTGACGGACCCGGCAGAAGAATTGTCCTGATCATCGTTCATCAAGATAGACTCTACCCGGCCTGCTTCATACGCTTGACCGCATTCCGTGCTCGTGCGACATGCCATCCCCACATCACAGTGAACGTTGCGGCGCTATAGAGAAAATACAACATGTGCATGGGCACGGTTGCAGCAGCGAACAGAAGCCCTTTTCGACGAAGGAAAAATGCGAACAGATCGCGGTTCAATGCCAAAAAGACTCCAAGCAGCCCGATGATGAGAAACCAGATCGCGGGATGAAGCAGCGCCGCAGGGACGAGCACGAGAATTCCGCCCACGAGTCCTGCACTGATTCTCTGGGAAGTTTTCAGATTCAGGTCATTCACGAGTCCCTGCCTCTCCAGAATGAGCTGCGCCCACGGTATCGCTCGATAAAAAATATCGGCGCGCAGCAACGAACCCATCCGCCACTCCTTCAGATGTTTGACCTGGATCGAGGGGTCCAGCACGATGCGATACCCGCCCGAATGCAGTCGGAATCCCAGCTCAATGTCCTCGATGGACGGTTTCAGATAGCGGCGTTGGTCAAACCCTCCAAGTTCATCAAATATTTTTTTGAGAACGGCGCCGCATCCACCCCAGAAAGTCTTGGCCTCACAATTCCCTTGTTGGTGAGTGAAATGGTGCAGGAGATTCTTGTACTGGGAGAGAAAATTCTCGGCACGCGGGCTGTCATCATACGATCCAAACACGGCGGCAACCCCGGAGTCCTTGTGAAAGTGCGCGACCAGTTTAGAAACGGCATCGGGAGACACCACCACGTCCGCGTCCACGAAAACAAGGATGTCCGCATCGGTCGCTGCGGCTCCCGCATTTCTCGCCGCGCCCGGGCCTGATGGACCTGGGCAGTGCAGCACCCGAGCGCCGAAGCCGGAGGCGATCGCCACCGAGCCATCCGTAGACCCGTTATCCACGACAATCAATTCATGATGGGCGGAATTCCGAGCGGCGACAAGCGCCGAGAGGCAACAGGCCAACCCTGGGCCACCATTGTATACGGGAACGATGATCGCCACCAGCAAGGGCCGTTGGATCGCTGTCTCATTCACCGAGCACCTACTCTCCCCCCTCCAACGGACCGGATCACTTCCACTCCCATCGCGACAAGCAGGCCGCCAGGCTATCTCCCACCTTTTACCGATCCCGATGTCAGGCCATTCTCAAGGAGATCGACGATGCGCCTTGCGGCGTCTCCCGCCCCGAACATTGGGGACGGCTTCGACGTCGGCCAATCTGTTTTGAGTGTCGCGGCAAGAATGCGTTCGCAGTCGTTGCCCACGACGACATTCCAACCTGCAGCGACGGTCTCGATCCATTCGCTCTCCGTCCGCATCGTGATGCAAGGCACTCCAAAGAAGAACGCTTCTTTCTGAACGCCTCCTGAATCGGTCAATACCGCTCGTGCATTCTCTTCAAGCACGAGCATGTCCAAATATCCCACTGGATCGATCATCCGGACGTTCGATGTGGGCACGGCCTCTCCTTGAAGACACTGTCGAGTTCGAGGATGGACTGGAAAGACAACGGGCGCGTTGACCATCTGAAATACCGTCAGAAGGCCTCGAAGGACATCGGGGGTATCCGTATTGGAAGCCCGATGGACGGTGGCGAGGAAATACTCTCGTGATGTAAGTCCCAATGTCTCCAGAATTCGAGACCGTTCACGCGCCGCTGCTGAAAATTGCAGCACCGCATCATACATGGTATCGCCCACCCAGTAGACCCCCTGTGTGACCCCTTCCCGCGCTAAATTCACCACGGCATTTTCCGTTGGGCACAACAACAGATCGGCGCAGTGATCGGTGAGCACACGGTTATGCTCCTCAGGCATGGAACGGTTGAACGAACGTAGCCCGGCCTCGACATGGGCTAGCGGGATGCCCAATTTAGCGGACGCCACTGCCCCGGCAAGGGTCGAGTTGGTATCACCATAGACCACCGTCACATCCGGCTTCTCATTGACCAGCACTTCTTCGATACGGGCAAGCATCTCGCCAGTCTGCTTTCCGTGAGACCCCGAGCCGACACCCAGGTTATAGGCTGGTGGGCTCAGCCCCATTTCATCGAAAAACACTTGAGACATTTGGTAATCATAGTGTTGGCCGGTATGAATGAGGACCTCTTTATGTCCGGCTCGCTGAAGAGCGCGTGAAACCGGTACGGCCTTCACGAACTGCGGGCGTGCGCCGACTACGGAGGCGACCTTCATGCCCCGATTCCGCCTCCGGTTATCTCAGTCAGCTTGACCGGAATTCCCCCTCGATCCAGGGACAACTGGCTTGCCTGGAGGACAGTCAACACGCGCAAGGCGCTTTCTCCGTCAGTGACGGGACGGACACCATTTTGGATGCAGGAAACGAACTGTTCACATTCAAGGCGAAGTGGTTCGGTTTCTTCGAAAAAAAGTGTGGTTTCTGCAGTTTGTCGGGGAACGGGGAGTCCCGCCCTCCATTCGATCCCCTTGTCATAGATCTTGAGTTTCCCTTCGCGAGCCGTGTCATCGAACACCGCCATCTTGCGATCGCCGACGACCACAAGTTTCTGCTCCTTATAGGGATGCAGCCAGCTCACAAAGATGTGCGCCCTCACCCCATCGTCGAACTCCAAATCCGTCACGGTCACGTCGTGCACATCGGATTGGAGGTACGTGCCCCCCGAAGCTTGGACGGATACAGGCGCGGCACCGATCACCCGACAAATCACCGCGATGTCGTGCGGCGCAAAACTCCATAGAATGTTTTCGACCTGCCGAACCTTGCCGAGATTGAGTCGATTCGAATAGATGTAGAGAATCCTGCCCAGTTCTTTGCGTAGGATGAGGTCGTTGAGCAGCGTCACCGCCGGATGATACTCCAAAATGTGCCCCACCATCAGCGTCAGGCCGGTGTCCCGGGATAACTCGACCAACTCCGCCCCCTGATCATGCCGCAGAGCCAACGGTTTTTCGACAAATACATGTTTGCCTGCCCGGAGCGCAGCCTGTGCCTCTTCATAGTGCATGGCCGCGGGGGTGGCGATCACGATACCGTGAACCGCTGGATCCTCCAGTACCTCCTCAAACCGTGTCGTGGCCCGAACCTGAGGGTAGAGCGTCGCTTGAGCGTTCAGAATCTTTTCGTCCTCATCGCAAATCACACTGAGAACACGCAACTGCGCGAAATTCCTGACCAGGTTTTTCCCCCAGTACCCACAACCGATGACGGCAATTCGCGGATCAGTAATCATTGGCGGTACCCCCGTGGGCTGCGACAGGCTGCGGCCGGCTGGTCACGAAACTTCGTCGGCCATGCAGGTAAAAGAACAACCCGATCAGACTGACAAGCAGCAGACACATTCTCCATCCCAACATGATTTCCGCCCCGCTCGCGAGTCCGGCCACATGAAGCAGCCCGCCCAGTGCGGCTTCACCGACACCAAGACCTCCTGGAGTCAGCGGGATCTGGTTGGCTAAAAATCCCAATGGAATGAGTATCGTCATGCGCCAGGAAAATCCCGTGGGATCGAGCGCAGCAGCAATCAACAGCATCACGCCTGCCGCGAGTGTATGAGTAAACAGGGAAAGAATCGTCGCCCCAGTAAGAATCGAGGGGTGTTTTCGATACACGGTGAGAGTGGCCAGGACCCGCTCCATTATTCGCCCACCGGGGATGCGGGAGAAGCACCACTGTGCAAGCGGGTGCTCGCGTATCCATCTGGAAGATCCCGCGAACAGCGCAACCGTCAATCCGATCGCCAGCCCCAGCGCAGCCAACAATAGACCTCGGATGATGGGCACAGCGGCCAAATCCAAAAAGAAGGGCGCCACCATCAGAGGCCATATCAACATCGTGACCAGACCGATGATGCGATCGAACAGCACGATCGTTGCCAGTTCGGTCCTTCGGCCCTGGTGTTCTGACGCGGCGTAATAGATCCGCGCCACATCTCCACTCGCGGCGCCGGGCAGAAATGTGCTGAAGAACAATCCGATCAGCGAGAGTCGGTTCGAATCCCACAGAGAAAGGTCGAACCCCACGGGTCGAATCAGGAGGCAAAACCGCCACGACGTCAGACAGGAATCTATCAGATAGACCACGACTGCCGTCAAGCTCAACGGCCATGCGGCCGCGAGTCCGGAAAGCGCCTGCCAACGAATGACGCCGGACTGCCCCAGGTAGGCCAGCAGAGCCACAGCTACGGCAAAACGACATACAGCCAGCCAGCGTCGCATCGCTTCTCCTTAAAGGACGGCGTCTCCGGGATGATCGGCGGTCACTTCACGTACTCGACCCAAGGCAAGACCGTAGGGGGCTTCGTACCAGGGTTCGACCGCAGCAAGGCGACCGGCTCGATCCTCTCGCATGAAGACCTGAACAGGGGGATTCACGCTGGCATACGACAGAAAGGGTCGATCCAGCCACGGTATGAGCCGGGGAGTATGAAACTTTTCCACTAATCGATATCCCAATGTACCATCCACCAATTGATCGAACATTTTTTTCGAGAATGGACTGATCGCCGAGTTTAAGCCGTTGCGCCATTCAAGGCGCTGACGCCATTCATTCATATCCTGGGGAATCACCAAAATGAATTCCGGGCGACTCTCTTTGATTGCCGAAATCGCCTCCTTTTCATGCACGATGTGCAGATTCCGCACGTCGGCACGCAAATGCGGCAATTTCGACGCATAGCCGAAATGCATGACTCGATCTCCGGAGCTTAGACGCTGATCGAGCCATTCGCCTGCCGCATAGCGAGAATCACTCAGCATGTCGTGAATCAGATCCACCGTTTGAAGGAATAACCAGCCGGTCATGAGGCCGCAGGCCAAAGCAGCCGGCAGACGCCAAACTGGCGACTTCAATAGATGATCGAGCGCGTACCCAGCAAAGTAGGTCAAAGGCAATGCGACCGGCAACAGATAGTGCACTCGGCTCATTCCGACAGGAGTCAGCACGATCAAGAAACCAAGCGAAGACAGCAATATGCCTAAGGAACGTTTATCTCGCACCATTGCCAGAAGAATTCCCGCGCAAGCGGTGAACAACAACGGCGGACTCATGACGTCAAGCAGATAACCGAACAGGTCTTGAAGCTGCTGAACCGTCCCCGCCCAACTTAACGGGTGACGAAGGTAGAGATCACGCGTCATGCTCGCAGAGGAAAGCTTCTCAAGATGCTGTGCAAAACGAGCAGGATCTACAAAGATCCCGCTCATAAGACAATAGGCCAGGAACAAAGAAACCACAGCCGCGACGATAGGAGTTCCCTTGCTGTACCAACCGAAGAGTCGATCTGCGTTCCCCGACCTCCACTGAATCCACCCCAACAACGGTGCGACCAGCATAAAGGAGCCTGCCGCTTGATCTTTCGTTGCACCCGCCAATGCGACGAAAATCCCTAGCCATAGCCCTCGCTTCACAGTAAGCCCCCCGCGCAGGCTGACCGCAACGACGGCTAATGCCAAGCTCGTCCATCCCAGTACCGGCATATCAGGATTGGTCAATCTCGCGTAGTAGGCCATGGGAAACAGTAGCATCGTGAACACCGCGGCTATACAGCCCGCACGCTGTCCCCATAATACGCGCGCCCCGAGATACACACCGATGACCGCTGCTACGCCGAGCAGTATGGACACCGCTCGGCAGAGAAGGCCGAGTATCTTGAACGCTCCGACCGGATCGATGAGACCAAATGGGAAGGTAGACATTGGATGGGCGAATTGACCGCTGACCATCAACCAGGCCATATAGGGAGCCATGGCACAAGCCATTACAAAGTAGTGCCCCCAGGGATAGGCGACATTGCGATTGGGGGCCGGCGCGACGAATGTGTCGTGCATCTCCGCCAATGCCGCGAGCGGGGCCGCATCATCATTTCCCCAGGCATGGGTTCGTTCATAGTTGGTCGCATGGGGAAGCCCCCAGGTGATTCCCGGCAAATAGACGCAGACCGCCATCAGTGCGAGCCACACCGCGCAGCGGTCTTTCACCAATCCCTGCAGAACACCACTCATAGGTGGCCTTGGCTGACAAAAAATGGCCCGAGAACTAAATGATGCAGGTGGCTCTGTTGAAACGCGAGAATCGCCTCTTCCGGAGATCGCACGATCGGCTCTTCATGCATGTTAAAGCTCGTGTTGATCAACACTGACATTCCCGTCAAGTTCCTATAGGCCGATAAAATTGCATGCATCTCCGGGTTGATCTCCCGCCTCACCAGCTGAGGGCGTGCCGTACCATCGATATGGACGGCTGCCGGACACAGTCGTCGCATGGTGTCCGTACAGCCAACCACCAAGGTCATGAACTCGCAGGCACGTTCGCTGCCTTTGCGAATTTCGAAATATTGCTCGCGGTCTTCATACAATGCCATTGGAGCAAAGGGCATAAATTCCGTTCGATGGAGTTGCTGATTGAGCCAGTCATTAACCGACTTATCTCCGCAGTGGTAGAGAATAGAGCGGTTTCCGAGGGCTCTCGGCCCAAATTCCATGCGACCATCGCAGCGTGCGACGATTTTCCGTTCAGCCAGCGCACGCGCAACCACGTCTGCAAGACAGTCCGGCTTCGTGATGTGAAACTGCGGGTAGTGCTTGAGCGCCTCCAGACAGTCTGCCTCCGTGAACCGGGTTCCCAAATACATATCCCGCACAGGCCTCGGCTCTGCCGCCAGCAGACTCAGTGCCGCCCCGACACAGAGGCCGCCATCTCCCATGTTGGGAAACACATAGAACGAATCGATATCCAATTGTTCGGCCAACGCCATATTCAACTTCACGTTCGCCATGACCCCTCCGGCCACCACGAGCGGAAGGCGCTCCCCTGCCAGGTAATTCTTGGCTAGGCGCACCACTTCACGTTCCATCAAGAACTGAAAAGCATAGGCGACATCTTCTCGCTTGTACCCCTGCAGTAATTTCTTCAGCGGCTGCTTGTAATTACGATACTCCACCGTCAATAAATTCATCTTGCCGGCCAGCAGCTCACGGAATTTCGGACGGATAAAGCCCTCGGCGTAGTATCGTTTGTGAAGCGTGAATCGCCCTTCCTCCGACCGGAACGTGCGCTCAACTTTTTCAATCAAGTCCGGTACTGGCCTTCCATATCCTGCCAATCCGGTGATCTTTCCTTCGTGACGACCGCCTTTGAACCCAAGAATCTGCGTGCACGCAGTATAAAACTGGCCGAAAGAGTTTGGGTAAAACATCTGAGCCGTTCTTCTGATCGTTGAACCTTCTCCACGGGAGATCGTGATGGATAATTCATCGCCTACTCCATCGGCAATGAGAATTAGGGCCTTGGAAGCGGCACTTGTCCTAAACGCGGCCGAGGCATGCGACTCGTGATGCTCGACATAGTGAACCTTTGGTTGAATGCCATACTCCGCTTCGAGAAACTGTCCGAGCGCGTCATATTTCATCGCACGCCAGAGGCAAAACGCGCGGTAGGCCACGCGGCAAAAATGAGGAACGTAATCATTCCAGGAATGGAAGTCCGTCACGTCACGTTTCAAGCTCTCGACAATGCGCGGGAGGAGGTCCCTCGGTTCGAGGCCGGACACGGCCACGGCATCGATCTCTTTCGGATTGATACCCGCCACCTGAAGCGCCTCCCGAATGGAGCGAGTGGGCGGGAAGGCATCGTCGAGCTTGATGCGCGACAGTCTTTCTTCGTTCACTGCCGACAAGATAGTGCCGTCTCTCACCACGCAAGCACCCGTTTCATGCGTCGTGCTGATGCCCAATATCGTGCGCGGGTTTAAGTCCGGCGCCGATCTCGGCCAATCAGAGATGAAGTCTTCGCTGGTCGTCAGCGTGAATTCTTGCTTCACCTGAACGAACAGTGCGTCCAAGAATCGAAGCTTCGATTGGCTCGAGAAGAAATTATTCGAGTACAGCTGAAGTCGAAGGCCCGACAGCTCTGGTTGTCGGGCGGAAAAATCCGTGAGGTGGAAGAGGCAGGTCAAATAGTTGTACCGGCGGCTGAAGGTTCGAAGCTGCGCATAGAAATAGAAACGGGTCAAATAAAATGCGTAGCAGGGGTGAAAGGGAGGAAGCCACGGGCCGGGGTGCGGCATCGGAAACTCGAATAACCGGCCTTCCGGAAACATGAGAAACGGCTCTGGAAACAACCGCTGCAATCCCAGCCGTTCCCGAAACTCATTGGTGGGAAAGACCGAACTGTCATACCGATAACCAACCTCGCGAAGAATCTCCAATGATTCATAATCAATCGAGTAGCCGGGGGCTCTGAATCCTTGACACTCGACTCCTAGAACGTCCTCAATGACTTTCTTTCCGGAAGCGATCTCCTCACGTTTGTCCATCGACGAGAGTCGCATGAGAGATCGATGTGTCAGCGAATGGCAGGCGATCTTGTGACCGGCCCGCACCACGCATTCGACAGCGCGGCGTTTGTCAGCCTGATGCAAATCATCTCCGATGACAAAATACGTGGCGGTTATCCCTTGGCGTTCGAACCACAACAGCGAGTGCTCGACTGCGGAGACGTAGAACGCATCCTGTTTGCCAGCGTAGCGGCTTCCGTGTGCTTGATGGATGGCGGCAAGCCCATCCATATCCACATGAACAAAGGCTTGTTTCTGAAGAATTCGAGGTTGGGATTCGGCGTGCGAACGTTGAACGCCTGCGGGAGTGCCCGCTGTCACAGTCCTTGTTGCAGACATGACACCGTCACCTCTTTAATGAGTTTTCCGGGCCCACAGCAGAGGAGGGATGCGTGACAGGCAATTGTTCGCGATCGACAAAGGCTCGGAACCACAGTTCCAAACATAACAACCCCCAGATTTGTCGGCCGAAGCTTCGTTCGTGAGCCAATAATCGTTCCACTTCCTTCACTTGATAGATTCCCCGTTGCCGAGCACGGGCTCCCAGAAGGATATCGCTCAAAAACTCACGGAGCGGTCCCCGGCTCCATTCGGTCAACGGCACAGGAAAGCCCATCTTATCCTTCCGGTTGAAGACCGCGTCTGGCAACAAGACTTGTACGGCATCTCGAAATATTCGTTTGGTATCTCCGCCTTTGAAACGCACCGTTGGAGGCATTCTGGTCACAAGATCGGCAATCCGATGATCGAGCAGGGGGACCCTGGACTCCAACGAGACGCTCATGCTCGTTCGATCTTCAACATGAAGCAGCGCGGGCAGCAGCGTTTTCAGATCGAAGTTGGTCATTTTATTGAAGTAGCTTTTTGTCGAGGAGTTATTGAACACTCCCCGAAAGGCTTCCCCCATCCGAAGACGGCTCTGATCATTCCATATGTCTGGGCTGATCAGGCTATCTGCATCGTCAAGACGGCTTACCAGGCGGAAATAGCGTTGATCCATATCCTCGAACAAGCCGTCGCGCCATAAATGTTGCAGCATGGGCTTATACTGCCGCAACAGCGACAAATTGGGCAGAATGCTTTCCCACGTCACGACGTACCGCCCTTCATCTTGCGTCCCGAAGATGACTCCTTTTAAACATTGCTCCAAGTACGCAACAAGGTACCGTGCATAACCGCCGAACATTTCATCGCCCCCTTGGCCGCCGAGAACCACCTTCACATGCTCCCTCGCCAATTTCGACACACAGTATTGGGGAAAGAGGCCAGGGCCTGCCGCCGGTTCGTCCATCATGTATATCAGGCGCGGCATGACGTCCACGAACGTCTGCCAATCCGGCCAGACTTCATGATGGTGACTATTCACATGCTTGGCGACGGATCGCGCATAGGCCGTTTCGTCGTACTGAGGTCCTTCCCTAAACGCTCCCGTAAAGGTGTGAAACTCGCCCCCATACACGGGAGCGGCGAGACACACGACGGTTGAACTATCGATACCGCCAGAACAATGGGCACCAACCGGCACATCACTGCGCAGTTGAAGTCGCACGGCATCCTGCAAAACAAGCAGAAGTTGCTCGGTGTAGTAGTCTTCCGTGTGGTGGGTATCAATCTCATAATTGAAGTCCCAATAGCGCACGAGGGACGGCTGCTGATCCTGGAACGGCCGAAAGGTGAGATAATGCCCCGGTTCTAGTTTCCGGATCTGGCGAAACAAGGTTCGCGATCCCAAGCACAACTGAAAGGTCAGGTACTCTTCCAACCCTTGGGTGTCCGGGCCCGAATCCACTAGCCCTGCGCCAATGAATGCCTTGGGCTCGCTGGCAAAGGCGAAGCGCTTCCCATCGCACATCCAATAAAACGGCTTGATTCCCATTCGATCACGAGCCGCGAATAACCGCTTCTCACGACGATCCCAAATCGCAAACGCAAACATGCCGTTCAGCCGCTCAAGACAGCGCTCACCCAATTCCTCATACAGATGAAGGATTACTTCCGTATCACTATGAGTGCGGAATGTGTGGTTCCGCATCAACTCCCGACGAAGTTCAAGGTAGTTATAAATCTCCCCGTTGAACACTATCCATACTGACTCATCCTCATTAGCCATTGGTTGATGGCCCGTCTCAACATCGATGATCGACAGCCGCTTGTGACCTAACACTACGGGTCCATCTCCCCACACGCCTTCACCATCCGGTCCACGGTGGGACAGAAGCGTCATCATGGCATGCACGGTCGATCGATCGGTCACAGGAGACGAATCGAGATGGATCAGGCCAACAATGCCACACATGAATCACCTATTCCTCTCGAAACAATGGCCTGAGTCACACTCCAGGCATCCCGTATGTCACGTTCTTCACCTGCATCCCGCTTGACCAGCCCCGCATGGCGATTTCACAGCAAGACACACAATCATCAGTCCAAGCCGACGCGACAGGAATCGATGCAGGGTGTCCGGCAAAGATATCGGCAGCGCTCGCCTGGGCAATCCCTGTCGCACGCACTCCAGCTGATTGAACCAGCCATGAATCATGGCGTTGACATCCTGACGGCTATAGGCTTTCCCGAGGGGGTTCTCTATTCCGTCATACAATCTGACTAATTCATCCGGCCGTGTTGCCCACAACATGGATTCCCGGCCGCGCCCTTCCAAGTACACCCAGGACCGTGCCAGAAAGGCGATCGTCCGATACAGCAAAGAACTCCGTAAGTAGACGGTCTTAAAGTAGACAGAAAAACAGGCCGTGCCGTTCGGCTTTAACACGCGATGCATTTCTTGGATACAGCGGATCGTGTCCGGGGTATGGTGTATCACGCCCTGACAGTTGACATGGTCGAAGCATTCGTCGGGATACGGCAGCTCCTCCGCATTTCCTAATCGTACATCAGCGTGCAGGCCGAACAGACGGCAGCGTAGGCGAGTCAACTCAACTGCGCTCTCGGCTACATCACAGGCGGTAACGTGAGCCCCCAGGCGATTGAAGTGGTCCACCCAAAACCCAATGCCGCATCCGATATCCAGCACCCGGGTTCCCGCGCGAACACCTCGCGAGTAGATCGACGGAATCTCCCCCGAGAATTCATGGAACGTCATGGCCGCATGCTCCTCAAAAAAGTCCCTGGTGCCAAGATCGGCGCGCGCCTCACCAAAATAGATGGGGTTCTTGTTCCAGAATCGGCGGATCTCCTCAAGAGTGGGTTTCGGCGGCATCCGTTCATCCATCCGCAGACGGATGAATCGGAGAAACCTCATCACCCGGCACAGCATGGCTCTTCGATGCAGCCACTCGTTGTTGACGTTCCTTGATCAACCGTGCCCACCGCACTCCTTCGTTCCCACCCCAATTCCGGCAGTGCTTAATAATCAAAATAAAGCATCCCAATGTGGTGATGCTGGTCACGACCTTGCTCGTGCTCAACTTCTGTTCATACCGAAGCACAAACGGCACTTCGCCGATGCGCGCGCCCAGCATACGAAATTTAATGAGTTTCTCGAGAGTCCCTGTAAAGCCAAGCCCCTTCAAATCGATGAATTTATTCCCAAAAATATGGAGCGCATCTTGAAGAATTCCGACACGATACGCTCGATACCCACAGGTGTATTCCTTGAGACCGGGAACAGGAAAAACGAACTTGAAGAGAAGATTTGCGCAGCGGCTAATCGTTCGGCGATACCAATCCAGCCCAGTCTGCCCACCGCCTGGCGCGTAGCGAGAGGTCGTCACCACCTCATAGCCCTCATTAAGTTTTTTCACCATTTCCGCGATGTGCTTCGGTTCATGTGTATCATCGCAGTCCATTCGGACCAAAATGTCATCCGGCGCCGCCACATCGCCAACGTACTCGAATCCGTCGCGGATGGTCTCGCCCAATCCGCGATTGTACCGATGACCTATGACGTGCATGGGGTATCTGGTTCGCAATTCCTCGAGAATCTCTCCGGTCCGATCCTGGCTGCCGTCGTTTACGATGACGACCCGATAAGGCCATCCTTGTTCATTCATCGTTTTGTCGATCTTTGCCAGCAAGGGGCGAAGAGCGGCTTCTTCGTTATAGGCAGGAAGGACGATGTGAATCATGACTCGCTCCTTGCAGGAAAT
>WBZQ01001343.1_pt1 | contig 17280 bp, 16 predicted proteins | sample 5204251 | NCBI WGS metagenome assembly WBZQ01 (sample SAMN12412402, study PRJNA552823) | activated sludge metagenome | isolation source: activated sludge from nitrification reactor of wastewater treatment plant... | place: USA: Virginia | collected 2017-09 | reverse complement strand
GTTTGGGTGCACCATATTTTCGTAAGGATTGGGGCATCTTTTTTTCTCAATCCACTGCAGACTTAACTAGACAACAAATCACCGCACTACTGCTCGAAGCCATTATTTTTAGAATTACGCGTATCCTAGAAGATTTTCACACCATTTCACCGTTAACAGGTGCTTATCTATCCGGTGGGTTATCGCAATTATCCTGTCTCCAACACGGTATAGCTCAGTGCGTGACATTCCCAGTTTTTTACTTGCAACAAAAAGAAGCAAGCCTGCAAGGTGTCGGTCTACTTGCCTCACAATTAAAAATAACGCCCTGCTGGGAAACAAAAAAAATAGAAATCAACATAACAAACACCGCACTCATTGAAAAATATCAGAATTGGAAACGATGGTTGGACAAATTACTCAATAGTGGCGAGTAAGTCTTCGACTTAAGTTTATAAAAAATAAACACTTGTTGCTAATGTGCCAAATCATTGCATATTTCGTTGAAACAACAGCGTCATTGAAAAAACTAGAACGATCTAATTCCTTGAGTTGTACTGCACTGTTATTTTAGATCGACTTGTCTTTTTCAAGCAAATAACCAGCTTCACGCCAAGCCTTAATTCCACCATCCATTGATACTACATTGGTATAACCCATTTGTTGTAGTGCATCCGCAACTAGAACCGACCGGTAACCTCCGCCGCAATACAGTACAATAGACGCTTGCTTATTAGGTATCACGGTTTCAATATCACGCTCAATAATACCTTTACCCATGTGGCGCGCTCCAGCCGCATGATCTATCCAAAATTCGTGATCTTCTCGCACGTCGATAAAATGAAAGGGATCACCTCGTACTAATCTTGCCTGAACCTCTGCAGCAGTGCATTCTTTTACTCTCTGCCTCGCTTGTTCGACCAAATGTAAAAATCCTGGATTGTGCTGCATGATTTTCCCCTATAACGTGAAGCCTAAAAATTTCTAGCTTTTACTTTAACACCGTGGCGGTAACGCAGCCAATTAGCGATCTGCAAAGCAACTGAAAATTTACCAAAGTTACGCAGAAATGCAAATACTATGAGTAATTTTAACTATACAAAACCGTTTTGACTTCATACACAATCTTTGCTACTTTCCGGCTCTGAAAAAGCACTCCTAAACTTCTTAAAAAAATAAACGAGATATCAGATGCACGAAGAAACAACAATGCACGGACTAAAGGCCAAAGGACTAAAGAAAGGATCCGTATCCAAATCAGCAGCGGTTACCATAGGCCTTGCAGCTACCGCACCTGCATATTCACTGACAGGAGCATTAGGATATGGTGCTTCGGAAACTGGTTATCAACTGCCGATTGTATTCATTTTATCAGTGATTCCGATGTTTTTTGTCGCACTATCTTACAAGCATTTAACCACTTCAGCTCCAGATTCAGGCACAGTCTTTACATGGGGTTCCAAAGCTATTGGACCACGTTTTGGTTGGTTTGGCGGGTGGGCGCTGTTATTAGCCAGCATACTAGCAGGAGTTGCAGCGACACAGATCATCGTCAATGCAACGGCCATGATTCTTAACTTAGAAGAAACACCCTTATGGTTTCACTTTAGTATTGCAGTTTTATTCATTTTCACCACGACTTATTTAACTGCGCTTGGAGCAGAGGAATCGTCCCGCACCACCATGATCCTGACCATTACCCAGTATGGAGGGCTTATCACACTTGCAGTCTTCCTTTTCGTGCGTGTTTTGCAAGGAGAAGCTGTTAGCACAGCCGAGCCACTCTCGCTAGACTGGGTCAATCCGTTTGCTATTTCCTCATTCAATGCCTTTCTTAATGGATTTTTAGTGGCATTATTCATATTTTGGGGATTTGATGCATCGTTGGCGATGTCTGAAGAAACAGAGGGTAGTGCTGAGCAAGCCGGCCGAAGTGGCATTATCGCTATGTTTATCACAGTCATGACTTATGTCGTTTTTGCCACCGCAGCATTAGCTTATGCTGGAATCGATACGCAAGATAAATCTAGTTTAACGTTTAAAGATAATATCGATTCGATCATCACAGTTTTGGCAACCGATATTATTGGCACGAAAGGAGCCCTTATAGCTGCATTGATCATTGCAATCTCAGCTTTTTCAGCGACCATGTCTACCATCATGCCCGCAGCACGTGCGGCATTGGCAATGGCAACTTACCGCGCAATTCCACGTAAATTTTCTTCGGTCAATGAAACAACCCAAACACCCAAATTTGCAACGTGGGCAATTGGATTAATGACGCTCGCAATCTATCTCACATTAAGCCTAATCAGCGAATCTATTGTTAAAGATTCAATTCATAGTGTCAGTATTGCTGTTTGCACTTATTACACGATCGCAGCATTATCCTGTGTACTGTATTTCCACCGCACTGCATTTAATCATTGGCATACAGCGCTATCACAAGTAATTTTACCGTCTATTGCCGCAGCTATTTTGATCGCAGTCAGTATCATTCAGGCATGGAATATGCTGGATCCGAGCTACGGCTCCAGCGGATCGATTGCAGGTATCGGTACCGTATTCATGATTGGAGTCGTCACTTTGTTAGTGGGTGTGCCGCTGATGATCCTGTGGAACGTACATGAACCCAAATTCTTCCGTGGCGAAACACTACCTCTAGAGCGAGCACATATGGTTTCCAATAATCATGATAAGATATGATGATAAACGCAGTATTGGCCACTTTTGTTTATATAAGGAGATTTTAGCTTACTAATAACTCCCTCAGAAATTGACTTTAATAGCATCAATTTATTTACATAACTATCAGATTAAAAATAATAATCCATATTCACCCTTATTTCTGCTGTTTTATTCTTAAACACTCAAGTTGAATTAATCTTGGACGATAAACAACGTGCAAGTTGGATTGAGGAAATAGGAGAAAACATGAATGAAGTTTATCTTGGCAGATTACCGATTCTCGATAATAAGCAAAATGTAGTCGCATTTGAGCTCTTATTCCGCTCCGATCAGCAAAACAACGCCACCACCATCACAAATAATTCCTCGGCTTCAGCAAGCGTCATCATTGAGGCCTATGGTGAATTGGGAATAGAGAATGTCATTGGGAAAAGGCGTGGCTTCATTAAAGTCGATGCTCAATTATTAATGAATGACGCTATTTTTACATTACCAAAAAAACACGTCGTTCTTGAGATTCTTAGAAGTGTAGAAATTAATGAGCAAATCATTCATCGGTGCTCGTTCCTGAAACAAAAAGGCTATCAATTGGCATTATCTAATGTCGTCCAGCTTAACAAGCAATATCGTTACATCATGCCATTGATTAATGTTGTTAGAATCAATGTCAATGCATTAAGCGTGCATGAACTGCTCAGCTTACTGAAAGAACTCAAACATTGGCCGGTTTTATTGCTGGCTGAGAAAGTTGAGAATCCCGAAGTTGCGAGACGTTGCATCGCTCTGAATTTCCAAATGCTGCAAGGTTTCTATTTTGCAAAACCTGAAATCATTGCTGGCAAACGTATCGACCCTACTAAATTATCATTATTAAAACTATTACTACTGGTCGTAAAGGACAGCGAAGCTTCTGAAATTGAAAATGAACTCAAGTATCAGCCCGGCTTAAGTTATAACCTGATGCGCATAGTAAATTCAGCAGCTAGTGGTCTACCCAGTAAAATTAACTCCATCAAACGCGCCATTATGATACTGGGTCGTAAACAACTACAACGATGGATACAAATACTACTCTATGCCGCAAATAAAGAGAAAAATGGCGGTACATCCAATGTATTAATGCAGACTGCATCAGTTCGAGGGAAAATGCTTGAACTTATTGCGGTGGCAGATCGCCCGCATGATAAAAATCACCAAGATCGCGCTTTCATGGTAGGTGTCCTCTCTTTATTAGATACTTTGCTAGGCATAGAAATGTCAAAACTTGTGGAAACGCTCAGTATTCAGAAAGATATGAGTGATGCGCTCGTGGCTCGTCGCGGCTATTTGGGACGGCAATTACAAATGATTGAGACCTATGAAAAAGGTGAATTTGAAAAAACTTCCACAATCCTGACAGAAATGGGATTTCTTAGTTTCAGTGAATTTACTAAAATGGAACTGGAAGCTGCAGCATGGGCAAATCGCATCAGCGAAACAATCAAACAACAAGCTTCAAAGTAGATATGCATCTAGATCGTAGTCGGGCAGAACTTCGCAACAACGATAAGTGGTATCCGGAACAATCGGAAATTCAATATCTCCTTAACTTGCAATTCCCGTACATTATTACGAGCAATACCCAGAAAACTTCTACATAACTGACATACTGATCACTTTATTATTCCTAAGCTATTGATTTAAAGAATTATATAATTGAACACTTAAAAAAATAACGCACTATTATGTAATCAATTTGTTGGCAACAAATCAGCTATTCTTGATAATTCCATCCTCCAATTCCACAACGCGATCAGCAACATCGAGAATGCGATAGTCATGCGTCACCAACAGGATAGTAGTCTGCGATTCTTTTGCCAGACGTTTTAAAATACTAACTGCTTCATAGCCACTTTGCTTATCAAGCGAAGCGGTCGGCTCATCAGCCAAAACAATTTTAGGTTTCCCAACCAGAGCCCGTGCGATAGAAACGCGTTGACGTTGCCCACCTGAAAGTTGCTCTGGCTTGTAATCCAGTCGATTGCCAAGCCCCACGGCTTCTAGCATTTCTGCTGCCCGGTCGAGCCGTTGTCGTTCCGTCATAGCGTTATGCATTTCTAGCGTCATACTAACGTTTTGCAATGCTGTAAGTGACTTGAGTAAATTATGCTGTTGGAATATATAACCGATTTGCTGTCGAACTTTAATTTTAGTTTGCTCATTGCTGTTGATTAACTGTTGATTAAGTATGATCACGCTGCCGTAAAAAGCCTGACGTAATCCGCCGATAATGGTTAAGAATGTGGTTTTACCGGAACCGGAAGGCCCGGTTATCAGGACGATCTCCCCCTGATGAATTGAAATCGTAATATTCTTGAGAACAGATTGCGTTAGCACACCTCTACCGAAGCTAAAATTAAGGCGATCAACTTCGATAACAGTTAACATCAAAACATATCCGCCGGATTGGCTACTCTCAATTTTCGTATAGCTAAGAATCCAGCTAATGCACACATGGAAAGTATAAACATAAACACGGTAGCCCCTTTGCTAAAAGTCATCGGCATTGGCATGAATATCTGCGATTCAGCCAATTGGTATAAGCCGATGGAAAGCGCATAACCAGGAATAAAGCCCAATACCGCTAAAAAGAAAGCCGAGGCAAACACCACACGGATAAAATAGCCGTGCTCGTAACCCATGGCTTTTAATGTTGCAAATTCATTGCGCAAATTGGCGATGTCAGTAAACAGAATCTGATAAACAATCACCAAACCCACTACCAACCCCATGATCGTCCCAAAACCAAAAATAAAACCAATGGGTGCCATATTTGCCCAATAGTCCATCTCATGCTGCAACAGCTCCTCATAAGTAAAAATATTAATGAATTCATTGAGTTGATTACCAAGCTCGATCTGTGTCTGCGTCACCGATATCCCGGGGTGAAGTTTAATGACTCCCAAATCGATATCGCTATGATTTCTATTGGGAAAAATACGCATAAAGTTTAAATCGCTCGTAGCGACATTACCGTCGGCAGCAAAAGAAACACCAAGCCGAAACGTCCCGATAAGGGTGATTTTATAATCATTGATTTCTGTCTTATTTCGCCCCGCATCCAGTAATTGGCGAATCGGTCCAAATTCAGGACGGGAATATTCGTCAAACAGAACTGTGTCTTTAAGTTGCATTTCGATACGCTTATTTTTTATCCCTTCAACATTGAATATTTGCGAATCGGGGTCAAATCCGTACACCATCAATGTACGTTTCACTTGAGTTTCCATATTCTTAAATGGTGCCAATCCTAAATAAAGCGGATAGACTCCGGCAACTGCGGGATTTCCTAGCGCACGCATTAATTCACTGCGCTTAAATTTAACTGGCCGCCATATAGCTTCGCTTTGTTTGTGCATCAAAAATAAATCACCGCTCAATTTTACCGGTGCAGAAGCCGCACTGGCATATAATGAATCCTTAAAACCCAATTGCATGAACACCAATACGCACGCAAACAAAACTCCGCTAGTTGCGGCAATCAGTTTGGTTCGATCAAAAACCAATTGCCGCCAAGCTAACCTTGCCGGAAAATAAAACCAGGCCATTCCATTCATGGAACAATCCGCACCGTCACTTGACGGAAAATTTGATGCTGCAACTCGACCACAGCTTCCGATTCAAGCGTCAAACGTACTTCAATGATACGATTATCACGATCCGCCAGCGGATCAGTATCGTTCAAATCATTTTTCCTGACCAAAAAACCTAATTCTCTGACTTGAGCGTAATAAGCCCGTTTAAAACCAACTGCATGAATACATCCCGATTGACCTATTTTGACGCGTAATAAGTCTGACTCATAAACCTCGGCAACAACATCTAGCTTGGTTAAATCTGCCATTTCCAGAAAACCTTTGTCACCAATACGCTCTCCAGCACGAGCATGAATTTTCAATATCGTGCCATCAACCGGCGCTACAATCTGTGTGTTGTTCAACTCTGCTTCTCGAACTTTCAAGTCGGATTGTGCATGGACGATTTCAGCGGATAAGCGCTTTAAATTGATTTGCGATTGCTCAAAGGCTAAACGTTTGGCATCAGCAAGCGAAATACTGGTTGCAGAGCTAAGCTCCAATGATTGATAGCGCGAATGTTCTCTTTTATTGAAGGCATGCGCGGCTTGTTCTGCTACTCGCTGCATTTCTAGTACCTTAATACGCGCTTTAGCGGTTTCAACTTCCGCTTTTTTCTTTATGTGGTCAGACAATACTGCTATTTTTTCTCCGGATTTAACGGAATCGGCTTCCTCAAAAAAGAGTTGCTCTACACGAGCACCTTCCGGTCCTGCATTATGGGAGATTTTAATTACGCGGGAACGAGGCTCAATTCGTCCTAACGAACCAATTCCTCGTTGAGTATCGGGTATGCATGCACTTTCCGCCAGGACATTGGAACTGGCTAAAATGAAGCTTGCCGCAGCAAAAATGAAATATTTTATGTAACGATACATGTATTATTTTTTTGTAATTAATCTGTCTTTACTGTCACATTTCTCTTGTCGATCTAACTACATTAACGCCATTTATAGTTTATATAAATTAATATTATGCGTGAGGAAATGTTGATCGTCACGCTGATAATCTTTAATAAGCACTCCCGTACATTTTCACATTGCCCGTTTAGTGTTGTATTGACCATTGAATCAATCCAGCTAATTTCATGATCCAACAAAACCACAAACCCATTAGACAGTAATTTCTTGACACACGAGCCGCAGGTCAGGTAAGTTTGCGTCCTCACTGTTCAGGTGCTTTCAAGTGTCATCTTTAACTTGAAGGTTAAACGGGAAGCTGGTGCGTCATAATCCAATTCAGACAAAGCCAGCACTGCCCCCGCAACGGTAATTGAGTTAACAATTTGCATCATGCCACTGTGTGACCGCACGGGAAGGCGCAAATTCGGAATTAATTCCGCTCATCAGTCCGGAGACCGGCCCGAAGTGAACATTACTACAGGATTGCGGAGGGCAATCAGTGGCATTTTGACCGACTTCTATCCAGATGGGTTCGTTTGTCCATTTGCAAATTTTCTTCCGCATCCGTTAATTTTTCAATTTGACACCACGCAGGTATGCGCGAAGGAATCAGAATATGCAAAAATGCCGTTTCTCTGCATCGGCTGTATTTTGGCTGGGTATAACTACCCATGTATTTGCCGTCAATACCGAACACCAAGAGAAACCAGTAATTGTCACAGCAACACGAACAGCTCAAACGGTGGATTCTGCATTGGCCTCAGTAACAGTAATTACACGTAAAGACATTGAACGTCAGCAAGTGCGTTCGATTCAAGATTTGTTCCGTGGTGTGCCAGGAATCAATATCGTCAATCAAGGGGGACCGGGCAAAGCTACTTTTGTTCAGATGCGTGGCACCGAATCGGATCATGTTTTAGTGATGATTGATAACATCAAAGTCGGCTCCGCCACATCGGGTACAACCGCGTTTGAAAATATCCCTATCGAACAGATCGATCGTATTGAAATCGTACGGGGCCCGCGTTCCAGTTTATACGGCTCTGAGGCCATTGGCGGTGTCATTCACATTTTTACACGTAAAGGTGATGGCGCCGGACTAAAGCAATATGTTGGTTTTGGCGGCGGTAGCTTCGGTACGTTAGAAGGCTCCACAGGTTTATCATACGGGGGGAAGCAAGGCTGGTTTAATATGACTGCCAGCGGTATTGGCACTCAAGGATTTAATGCCTGTACCGGTTCTAGTAATGCTGGTTGTTTTGTTGATGTGACGGATCCCACATTGTTCGATCGCGATGGTTATCGCAATGTCGCCGGTTCAGCTCGTGCTGGGTATCGCTTCAAGAATGGGTTAGAAATTGACGCCAATTTTATGCAATCTGCAGGAAAAACCCAGTATGACGGTAGCTTTGCCAATAGAGCCGTTCTAATGCAGCAAGTCATCGGCGGTACTGCACGCTATTCCCCGCTTGATTTCTGGCGCATCAGTCTGATTGGTGGTCGCAGCCGGGAAGATTCGGACAATTTTCTTGGCAGGGCTTTTCAGGATCGATTTAATACCATTCGCGATACAATTTCAGTATTAAATGATTTCACCATTAATCCCAATAACTTATTAACGATCGGCATGGATTACCAGAAAGATCATGTCAAAAGCACAGAAGCGTTTGCCGTGAATTCACGGACCAACTGGGGAATTTTTGCGCAACATCAAGCAACGATCGCCAAGCACGATTTTCAGTTATCCCTGCGTCACGATGACAACCAGCAATTCGGTAGCCGAGTGACGGGTGGGGTGGGCTGGGGTTTTCCGTTGACTGAGAATGTTCGCCAATTTTGGCAGCGCCTTTAAAGCACCGACTTTTAATGAGCTATATTTTCCATTTTCTAGCAACCCCAATCTGCGCCCCGAAGATTCACGCAGCTTCGAGTTTGGCACACGCGGCAAGGCTGATTGGGGTAACTGGTCGCTGAATGTTTATGAAACTCATATTGATCATCTAATCGCATTTGATGCCGTAACTTTTTCACCTGTAAATATTGACAAAGCTCGTATTCGCGGATTTGAAGGTATACTCAGCACCCAGATTAAGGGCTGGCAATTTAATACCAATCTGACACTACTTGACCCAGAAAACCGCTCTTCCAGCTTAAATCACGGTAATATATTACCCAGACGCGCTCAACAGTCATTCCGGTTAGATGCCGATCGTCAGTTTGGTCAACATTATAGACTCGGTGCAATGTTGCTGGTGGAAGGTGAGCGTTTTGACGATCTAAGCAATACACGAAAACTGGACACTTACGTAAAATTTGACTTGCGTGCGGAATATATTTTAAATAAGCACTGGCGTTTGCAGGGGCGCATTGAAAATTTATTTAATGAACGTTATGAAACAGCAGCTTTCTTTAATCAACCGGGGCGCAATTTCTTTGCCATGATACGCTATCAACCTTAACCAGGACTTCAATATGATGAATTTATCCACTCGCTCTCAAATTATCCTTGGATTGTTACTTGCATTATTGATGATAGTTACCCGTAGCCACCATTTCTCAACAGTACATAACCTAGCAGATGCATCCTGGGCGATTTTCTTTCTCGCTGGTTTTTACTTACGTTCTGCATGGCCGTTACTGGGATTCTTTGTTTTAAGCTGGTGGTTGGATTTTGCAGCCATCAACTTAGGCAATGTCAGTGATTTCTGCATTACACCCGCCTATGCTTTTCTGTTGCCGGCTTATACCTCATTATGGTTCGCTGGCCGCTGGTACGCTAAACAATATCAGTTTAAATGGAATACTCTCATACCGTTCACTATTAGTAGCATCGTAGGCTTGACATTATGCGAATTATTTTCCAGTGGTGGATTTTACTTTTTTTCGGGACGCATTGCGGAAACAAGTTTCCATGAATTTGGTGAGCAATTAACCAAGTATTTTCCACTTTACATCGAAACATTCGTATTTTATATCGGCGTCGCCATCATAATGCACTTGCTATTCTCGTTAATTATTCTGCAATCAAAATCCGCAATATCACGATAGGGTGACGTTATGACTGATACTGAGCGTGTGCAGCGCTATCGCGCACGCATGCAGCGAAAAAAAGAAATCATCGATGCTGCCATTGCGCGTGCGGATCGTAAACAAGGCCTATTGATCATTCTCACTGGCAACGGCAAAGGTAAATCCAGTTCGGCATTCGGCATGATAGCAAGAGCACTAGGTCATGGTATGCATGTTGGTGTGGCACAATTCATTAAGGGTCGTTCAGACACTGGTGAAGAAGCTTTTTTTCGTAACCAGAAAAACATTGTTTGGCATGTCCTCGGTGAAGGCTTCACTTGGGATACACAAGATCTGCAACGCGATATTGCAATCGCACAACAAGGCTGGGCTATCGTACAATCAATGTTACATGATCCATCATTTGATTTGATCGTACTCGATGAGTTGACTTATCCACTCAAGTTTGGTTGGTTGGATTTAACGACGGTACTGCGCGATCTTAAGAATCGCCCCTCTATGCAACATGTCATCATCACTGGTCGTGGCGCACCCGGCGCATTGTGTGATAGCGCAGATACCGTGACAGAAATGACTGACATTAAACATGCTTTCCGTGCCGGCATTCAAGCACAAGCCGGAATAGATTTATAAATTCTTATGGTCAGTTACGTATAGATTACGTTAGCGAACATAATCTTCTGGAAATGGTATTTTCATCTGTTCGCGGTTCAACAAACTAACCTGTTGGATCAGTTCATCAATATCCGACCACCCTGATTTATCTAACGATGGAATCCAGCGTGCGCGAAGGTAGCCATTTTTGTCTATCAAAAACTCCATATGAGAAGGAATTGCTCCACGGCCGATAATATCAGGATGGTTCAATGTTCGGCGAGATAGTGAATAGCTATTTATAATTTCAGAAGCACTCTGAGTAATTATGGGAAAAGGTAATTCATTTGTAATCTGTGCAAATTCATCAGCATCCAATTCTTTTGTAGGAACACCTAGTATAGCGATATTTTTATCATGAAAACGGCTGTATGTCATTTTAAGCTGCTCGATCCGATCTCTAGATTGTGGCCATGAAAAGAGAACTAGCAGTACTATTTTATGTTCACGAAAATCTTGTAATGTTCCACTGCTACCGTCATGACCTGAAAAAGAAAAGGTCGGAGGTTTTACATAGGCTTTGTTAGGAATAATCTCGGGTGTCAAAATTCGCGCTTGATAGCCTCGAGATAACGCATGAACAAAGTTAACGAGATCCCATCGATCTTCATCCGATAAATTTTCAGCATAACCTGGCATATCAGTATTAGCCATACCATAGCTTATCCAGTTATAAAAATCACCAGGTGTATGTTCGGTAGTATGAGGTTCAGTCAAAAAATCAGGTAACTTGGTTGTCAAAGTACGTGACTTAATGCCATTGCCCATTCCTTGATGACCATGACAATCAACACAGTATTTCGTATATATTGTTGCACCATTAGCCACTGAAATGACATCAAATGGCACTAGGGGTCTACGATAAGTTTCTGGGTATGCTTGAATAGTTAATGGTGGTAACGCAACTGCAAGACCTGACACGAAAAGAACAGTAGGTATACTAATTAAATGCTTCCATTTCCAACTGAAGAATTGGCCTAATTTTAAAATAACTACAGCAGATAATAAAATCGCTAATCCTATCCAGACTTGTGTAGCTACATTAGGTTTATTCCAAGTCGCATCAATTGAAAATCGAAACGGCAGAGGCCAGTTTTCAATCAATGCATGCTTGGCAGGGGTATTATTGGCAATTAATGTAGCCAATAATACTAGTAACAGTGCTAAAACAAATTCGATACTTACCCATTTTATTATATTTTCTTTAATGTAAGTAGTAGTAACATCTTGGTTCTTACTAATTAATAGAGGCAACCAATAAGCACGCACACGTGAAGCAATTAAAAGAATGATACTCAGGACAAAAATTTTGGTAACAAGCATCCAACCATATGGCGTCGCCACCAATGCCGCGTAATGATCACCAAACATACGTTCACTTACGATAATACCTGTGAGAATTATCATTAACATAACAGGCAAAGCTATAGAAGAAAAACGCATTATTGTTCTAAATTTTAAAGAATTTTTAGTATCCTTATTATCTTTCCAATTTTCATAAAAGATTAATAGGAAACCAGGTAAGGCACCAAACCAAATGCCAGCGAAAACGAGATGAAATACATACGGAATAAATGCCGTTATAGATAGTTCTTCTGCTGCAGCGTGGCTAGCGAAAGCACCGGCAATGAGTGGCAAGATTGTTATGACCGCGCATAAGATATATCGCCACCTAGTTCTGGGAGTTTTACTAAGATAAATAACTACTAGTAATAAAAAAACCGCTAATGAAATTCGCCAAATCCAAATTTGACCTACATAGGTTTCATTTAAAAAGTTTAGCCAAATTTTTTGTTGTAAAAGACTATCAATATTTCCGGTAACTTGTACTAAAGTTGCTGCTAAAGTGATAAGCAATCCTATTAGAATGCTAACAGCCAACCACGGGAAAAATCGTTCCAATCGCTCGATCCATACATTAATATAAGATCGCTTTTCTAAATTTATATTGGTAATTATTAGAAAAATACAACTGCCTAATAATACAAGATTTGCTACAAGCTGAAACCAGCGTGCAACTACCGCAATAACATCTATCATGTGATCAAACTACATTTTATTTTTTACACTAAAGTCATAACTTGATTCGATGACATGACCATCTACTGACATCACCCGATACTGTACTGTATATTGACCTGGCTCAATTTGCGGTATATGTAATATAACGGATTTTGGATCATCCAAAACAACTTCAGGATTATTTTCAGTTATTGATCTTTTTTTTGAGTCTATCACTGCAACTGACGCATATGCTCCCTCTATTTTTTCATTAAACCACAACTGAACTTGCTTGGGTGGAGAAGAGAGTGAAGCTCTACGAGGAGGATCAGATTTCACTAGAGTTGCATGTGCCATAACCAAATTTGCATGGAATAGCATTGAAAACGTCACTAGTAATGTAACTAAAACTGCTATTTTCCTGGTTAAAAATTCTAATAATCGCTTATTCCTCACAATTTTCCTCTCCCTGGATTTTCCTACCTCTTAATCATCAATTAGATCATCTATATTAAAACGAGTTCAATATAGCATAATCTGATTATCAACAAATATTCAATAAGTTACGCTACATTTGTATTATTTTTATTTTTGCGCATAAAGAAGAAAGCACCAAGAGCAATTACCAATACTATTGGTGCTATGATTGCTGCTTTAGGTGTAGGACGTCCTTCTCCCACTGAAAACGGAAAACGTGACACATAATCCTGTGCTCCTCCCGTCACCGTCACTAATCCAACAAATTTACCTTTCTCCGGAAAAGTATGTTCCACAGCAATTGATGCCGACGGATATACTTTTGGAGGTAAGTGATACACCGTTATCGCATCGAGATTCTCTTCTGATCCAGTATCACGAATAATCCTCACTTCCGTCGTCAATGGTCTTAATTCTTCCTGTATATAGTCCAATGCAATTACTGTCTTGCCAGTCTCCGGTATGTCTTCACAAAATTCTTCTTCTTGCGATAAAGGTTGATACCCTGTAAAGTGCATCCGGTATGGCCCTACTGTCAATACGCACATATCTTCCGCCAATGCCAAGCCACCATGCGCTTGCACTTGCGATGTTAATGCCATACTTGTTACTAATACTAATAATATTGTCAATACTACTTGTTTTACTTCTGCTAATCTTGCTGACATTATTAAAATTTCCTGTTGTTATTGAATTGTTAGTTGAGATGATTGCCTTCTTATTCTTTTCATCGTGCTATCTTACTTCCTATCTTACTTCTTCTCTGAGCTGCGTGAGGCTATCCACTCCCTGAAACGCCTTGATCTAATCAGTTTATACCCAAGTATCGTTGCCAGCAATAGACCGACTACCGGTCCTATCCATGCTCTAAATACTTCCGCATAATTGATCATCTCTACACGTAAATGATATTCATAATTAAGTGGTGGAATCCCTTCGGCCGTAACCAATATAAGATATTTCCCTTGATCGAATACATTCTGAGTGCTAATAACGCCATCGTGATATAACGCCGGACGTATATGCGTGACCGTCTCCCCTTCATCAATCTTATTACCTTTAATTACTTTCATTCCAATTGGCATATCGCGCAGCGAGGGATCTACTAGATCTATCACGAGTATAGTATTACCTGCCTTAGGTATATCCGTACAGTAATGGCCTTCTTCATCCTCTTGAGGTTGGTAAGTGCTTAGATGAATCATATTCTCGCCGATTCTACGCATACAGCTATCTTCTTCCATCGCCGCTTTACCATGGGCTCCAACTGTATTTGCATAAAGCGCTATTACAAGAACTAGAACAAGAACAGAAATCCTTGTTTGTGCTATTTGCCTAACCACGACAAATTCCTCCTTTGGGTCAGCACCCTTAACTTTGCTTTGCTTCTGTGTTCGCATCTTCTGTGGTGCCGTAAATTTTACTGTATTTTCTGCTGATAAAAAAACCGGTACACCGGCTGTCGTTGACAGTGGTGTACCGGTGTTGATACTTGCTTTCGCTTATAGCTTCGTGAAGACCGGTATTACCGCTCCAGCAATACTATTAATATAACGATTGCCTTGTTCATCCCATGTCATCAATAATCCACCAAAACGACTTTCTGGGTCACCCAACAACGCCATCAAACGTTGTACTTCCCATAATGCGTCTTTAGCTTCCATCTTAACTTCACGGGTCTCTCCTGGTTGAATCGCTCTGTCATCTTCCATCGTCAAACCAGTCGCTACCAGTTCTCTCGGATAGTCAGGATCTAAGTGCGATTGCCCAAGCTTGTTAACAAAACGCACACCAGCTGTCGTGAATTCCCCTATGTTCACCGGAGAATCTCCATTGTTGGTGATGTCCATCGTTACACGTAATGCACGTCCAGGTACGTCATAGTTCGCATGCGTTACTTTAATCGCTACCGGATTCGGTGCAATTGGCATCGGTTCTACTTTTGACTCACCTGCCTGAATCGGTACTGTGTAGGGATGTACGCTCTCTGTATAACGATAGCCTCCCCATACCAACGCACAGGTCAGTATCGCTACCGCCCACGCCAATTTACGATCAAATGGATCCAGTAACAGTTCATCACCATATGCCAACAGTACACGGCTACGAGGTAAGAACATCGGACGAGCTACAAATGCACCAATCCAGAAACAGCCTAAGCCTAACCATACAATGTGCCAAAACACACCGTTTGAAAAGTTAAACGTCTCCAGATCAATCGTTTTTCCTGTCAACGTGGTTACAGGGTTAGTAAAGTCATCCCAGCTGCCTGAAATGTTCATCCATGCTGCTGGTCCTGCAATAGGGCCCGCATCTTTTACGTTCACCATTGCATGCATGTGATGACGGCCTGGAATACGCGCTTTCAGTTTAACTTCAAACTCATAGTCACGGCCAATTACCAGTGGTCCTGAAATAAATGTAGGTTCTCCATTTAACTTGGTGCTCAAACGTACAAATACCGGACTTGGGCTACCTACGTTAAAAAACGCGCGTTCGGGTTTACCTACCGCACGTGGCCAGTCTTCCGCCAGATGGAATTTCCCTGTCATGGTTGCAATGTCATTGACCTTGGTGACTTTCGGTTGCCATTTCAGGTCATACCATTGAATACTACGCATACGAAGAAATGGTTCTTGTGAACGTTCACCATGCGCCGCCACCGTCTTTACGTCCACCGTTAACGTCAGCGCCAATGATGCCGCTCCTATCGCAGCTCCGTACAGGCCTAATACTCCCAGCTTAAAAATGCTCTTTATACTCATTATTTGATCCCCTGTGCAAAGCCTTTTTCACCAAATGCCGTTACGTCGTTCTTCATAGAGATACGACCTCTTTCTCCTTTAACATAGTAGAAAGCGGTGCAATATAGCTTGCCAAAGTACCACCATACGCAGAACATCAGCATCGATACAAACGCTGAGAAGAATGCTGCAATTACTGTCGTGTGACCACCAAAGGTACGCAGTGAACCTTGTTCAATCAAGCGAACATATTCTGGTGTACCCGTACGTACATACAGGAAACCTGTGTAGTCAGCTACTGATAACAGTACACCTTCAACTACCACCGGTAAGTGGGTGGGACCAAAAATCGGCCAGTTGCCCGGGTAGAAGAATAATCCAAAAAATCCTCCTCCTAACAGCGCTGTTACCAGCCAGTTACCCGTCAACAGTAAAATCGTATCCATCATCAACGCACCAGGAATCATGGTCGATGGCAACACAAAGTTAAGTGGATAATGTGACCACCAGTAAAAACCCCAGTAACGAGTCAGCCATTCTCCTACCAGCAGACATACGATACATAAGGTTGCTCCAAATGGCAGGCGATAATTCACCCATAAATAATACATTAACGCTGCACAGTACATGATCCCTACAATCGGGGTTACTACCGGCCACCATTGACGATCTTTCCAATCAAGCCAAAAGTCCCAGTCCCCTGCCAATAGCATGAAGTGCATGTGGTATGTGCCAACCAAAAGAATACATAAAATTGGAAAATACACTGCATCAATATATCTGGACATCCTTACCGCTTCTGGCGGCATCTTTGCCGCTGCTATAATTTCGTCTGTTCTACTCACTAGACCCTCCCTTTTCTTCATTTCGTGATATTAAATATGAAAACCATGATGACCTCTTATCTACTTATCATCACCTAGCTTCTCAGCTCGTCTTCATTACTACAACTTAATTTCCATCCCTTTATCACCCCTAAGTCTAGGGGTGATAAATATAACTTACATTAAGGAACAACTCGGTTGTTCAGAATTTCTCTGCTTGCATTATTCCAGGTTACATCGGTCAGGTTCGAGTACCGGGTAATAATCTGTGCCGCTATGCCACCTGAAAATAATCCTGCCCAGCCCAGAATCACAAATCCCCAATGCAATGGCGCGCTAAACAACTCTTCCATGAACCAGAATGCAT
>WBZQ01001342.1_pt1 | contig 17284 bp, 6 predicted proteins | sample 5204251 | NCBI WGS metagenome assembly WBZQ01 (sample SAMN12412402, study PRJNA552823) | activated sludge metagenome | isolation source: activated sludge from nitrification reactor of wastewater treatment plant... | place: USA: Virginia | collected 2017-09 | reverse complement strand
TGGGCATGCAGTATTATTTCGGGGGCCTGCGCCGGGTGAGGGGATAGGATCGTGAAGAGACGGGGGAGTAAAAGATAGGACACTTACGGCCTGCCCCGGCAGCACCCCGTTCGGGCAACCGGACGGGGTGCTGTGTTGTAGAGCCGGAAGAGCAGTCCGTGCCTTTGTGCTCCATCAGGAGGATATCCGCTTAGAAACGACCCGCCTTAATCCCTGATTCGCATTATTCACATCGTTACCGGCGGAAATGTCTCTCCGGGGCTCGTGGAAATCTGCAAGGTGTAATCCGCCCGCTTAAGAACGCTCGGCAAAAAAGTGTTATAGATTTTCAGCGCAACTTTAGACCGTAGTATTTAGTTAGGTACATTATTGACCGTTCGGTTTATTTAAGATTTGGATTTTTTAGGTTATCTTGCCGGGGGGCGCTGTCAGAGCGCTACCCCGGCCGTATATAAATCCGTCGGCATTATCACCTTTAATTACCAGGGGGATATATGGCCAAAGAGATAATTTTCTGGTATAATTAAGAAGCTGGTAAAAATATGAAATGGAAAAAATCATTGTTTTCTTCTTTCTCATTTTTGGTTGTGTTGCACCGGGACACGAATTATTGCGGAACATTTCAACCGGTTTAGCCTGAAGTAGTGGGTCAAATGCCCCCGTCCAAACCAGAATAGCACCCCTCAAAAAGCAGCGCCCCGTCCGATCACTCGGACGGGGCGCTGTATTTTCATCCCGTGATCACCGTTTCTTGTTCCGGTCGTTCCGGAACGAACCGCGGTTCTGTTCGCCGTCTTTACCGCCTTCCTTGCCGCCGCCGCGGTCGTCGCGGTCGCGGTAGTTGGGCTTCGGCTTGGGCGGCCGGTCCTGTTTCTCGATGCCCGACACTTCCAAAATGGAGGCGAAGCGGTTGCGCATCACCGAAGCGATGTCCTTCGGGTTGGGCTTGGCGGCCGGCTGCTGCGGCTGGGGCCGTTGTTTGGGCGGCGCCGGCTGACGGTCGTTGGCCGGCGACTGCTGGTTCCGCGGTTGTGGCGGCCGGTTACCGGGGCGGCCGTCGCGGTTACGGCGGTCGTCACGGCGCTGCTCGGGCCGGGGCTGTTGGGCCGGCGGATTGCCCGGGGTCTCGTTGTTGCGGTGCTGCTGATCGGTTTCGGGCTGGCGCTCGCGGGCCTGCGGCTGCTGCGGGCGGTTGCCGGGGCGGCCGTCGCGGTTGCGGCGGTCGTCGCGGCGCTGCTCGGGCCGGGGCTGTTGGCCCGGGGCCGACTGGTTACGCTGCTGCTGCTCGTTTTCCGGCCTGCGCTCGCGGCCCTGCGATTGCTGCGGCCGGTGCGTGTCCGGCTTACGGGCCGGCAAGGGCAGGGTATCCGGCCGCTGGGGCGCCGGTGTTTTCACCACGGGCGCCGGTTTTTGGCTGTTTTTGCCGCCCCGCGGCTCGGGCAGGCCCGGTGCAGCCAGGTCGGCGGCGTAGGGATGCTCGCGTTCCACCGGCACCTGTTGGCCGGTCAGTTTCTGGATGTCCTTCAGGTAAGGCAGTTCTTCCGCTTCACAGAACGACAGGGCGATGCCGCTGGCGCCGGCCCGGCCGGTGCGGCCGATGCGGTGTACGTAGGTTTCCGGAATGTTGGGCAGCTCGAAGTTCACTACGTGCGACAGTTCTTCGATGTCGATGCCGCGGGCGGCGATGTCGGTGGCGACCAGCACCCGGTTACGGCCGGTTTTGAAGTTCTGCAGGGCGGCCTGGCGGGCGTTCTGCGACTTGTTGCCGTGGATGGCCTCGGCGCGGACGCCGGCCTTGGTCAGGTCGGCCGCCACTTTGTTCGCCCCGTGCTTGGTGCGGGTGAACACCAGGGCGGAGGTGATGGCATCATCATTCAGCAAGTGGATCAGCAGGTGTTTTTTGTCTTTTTTATCGACAAAATACACCTTTTGGGCCACTTTTTCGGCGGTGGACGAAACGGGCGTCACCTCTACCTTCACCGGGTCGCGCAGGATGGAGTGGGCCAGGTGGGCGATCTCCGGCGGCATGGTGGCCGAGAAGAACAGCGTCTGGCGCTCGGTCGGCAGTTTGGCGATCACCTTCTTCACGTCGTGAATAAAGCCCATGTCGAGCATGCGGTCGGCCTCGTCGAGCACAAAAATGCCGATGTCGCGCAGGTTGATGAATCCCTGGTTGATGAGGTCGAGCAGGCGGCCGGGTGTGGCCACCAAGATGTCGGTGCCGCGTTTCAGGGCGTCGGTCTGGGGCGTCTGGCCTACCCCGCCGAAAATGACGAGGTTGCGCACGCCGGTATTGCGGCCGTAAGCGGTGAAACTTTCGCCGATCTGGATAGCCAGTTCGCGGGTCGGGGTCAGTACCAGGGTGCGGATGGGTCGTTTCTGCTGCGGCTGGGCCTGGCGTTCGGCGTGCAGGATCTGGAGGATCGGCAGGGCGAAGGCGGCGGTTTTTCCGGTGCCGGTCTGGGCGCAGCCCAGCAGGTCACGATGCTGCAGTACGGGAGGAATGGCTTGTTCCTGGATGGGGGTGGGGCGTTCATAGCCCTCGGTTTCGAGCGCGCGAAGCAGCGGCTCGATGAGCAAAATATCTTTGAATAACATGAAATAATATTTCCCGGAGTCGTACGCGGCGGGCCTTTGAGCAGGCCCTACATGGGGTAAAGTCTTGCGTGAAAAGACTTGATGTCCAGGGCGGACAAGTACCGGGGTTGGTAAATGTTGCGGCAAAGGTAGGAAGTTTTTCCAAAAATTCCTATTGTTTCAAAAACTTGCCCCCTAAAGTACCGCCCCGGCCGTCGCTGAAACGCCAGACATACAGGCCCGCCGGCCAGCCGGATACCTCGCCGAAACAAGGTTCCCCGTGCAGTTCCCGCTGCAGGCACACCGCGCCGGCGGCGTTGTACACCACCAGTTCGCCCGCGGTCACGCCGGCATTTTCGGCCTGCAAACACAGCGCGTCGCCCACCGGATTGGGCAGCACGCGCAGCGCCGAACCCGAAACCGGGCAGTTGCCGACGGTAACGCTTACCCCCAGGCGCGCGGCCTCGCCGTTGGAACGGTACAGCCGGCCGGGCAATACGGCCTCGTCGCCGGCCAGAAGATCCGTTGGCTCCCGGAGCGCCTTTTTTACCCGGAAAACCAGCCGGAACAACGTTTCGCCGGCCCGTACCGGACGGTCTTCTCCGTCCGCCGCGTACCACAACACCCGGATCAGGCCCCGCCCGGCGTCGGACAATCCGAAATTCCCGGCCTCCAGATCCTGCGCCGGGATCACCCGGACCAGTTCCAGTGCGGCCGGATCGAACCGCAGCGCGCCCTGCCAGCCGGCACCCACCGCGTCGGCCGAAAAAGCCACCGGTACGGTCACTTCCTCTCCCGGAGCAGCCGGGCATACCGCCGCCCGGAGCGTAGCGGACTGCCGCGGCTCCGCCTCCGACAGGTTATCACAGCCGCTCAAATGCGAATCGTTGACGTCGCCGACCTTGACGGCCCAGAAGCCCGACTGCGCGGGCGGATTAAATACCACGATGGTGTCGCGCTCGGGCACGGGCTTGGCGAAGGGGTTGTTCGGATTGGAAAACTGGAAGTCCTTGCGTACGAAACGCCAGGAGGTGTTGTTGGGAAAATTCTGGTAGATCCCCAGAATGAGTTTGCGGATCTCCAGAATGTCGAAAGTGGTGACCGAGCCGCTGCGGTTCACGTCCGCCGCCATCCTTTTGTAGGGCGTGGACAAAGGCTCGGAACCGAGGATGTGCTTGCTGATGAGCACCAGGTCGAAGGTGCTGACGCCGTTGAGCGGATTGTCGTTGCGGTAGGGCACGATGATCAGGCTGTCCTGGCCGCACAGGCAGATCGTGGCGTCCTCACAGCCGGTCAGGATGGTTGCTTCCGGACAGGAAGCCGACTGGTCGGTCGGCAGAATGCTCACCGTCGTGCCGTCGAGGTGATCGCCGGTGAGGGACTGTACCGACAGCGGCAGGCACTGGGTCGTCGATACGGAGCGGTAGCGGGCCAGCGCAATGTCCTCGTTCAGTCCGAAATCGAAAAAGGTGCTGGCGCCGATCCAGGCCTGGCTGCCGTCTTCCGCCATTTCGAAGGCCGTACTGGTCCGCGGATAACCGAAGCCGTCGCTCAGCAGGCTGTAGCCCCCCGGGGAGGTGTCGGGGTCGCCGTTCGGAAAATAGCGCTGCACGGCGAGGTAAACGCTGTCGGACGGCTCGGCCGGGGCCGGCAAAAAGGCTGCGGTCAGGAATTTCCCGCCGGGCAAAAAGCGGATCTGCCGGATGTAGCGACTGACCGCCCAGGGGGTATCGAGCGGGATCTGCACCTTCCCGTTGCTGCCGAAAGCGGCGTCGGGAGAGCCGTTGGCATTGTAGCGGGCCAGCACGTTTTTGGCCTGGGCGGACTGGCCGCCGGGCAGGGTCAGTTGCCCCAGCACGGCGAGCATCAGTTTGCCGTCGGGGGTCAGGGTCATGCTGGTGACCTGCTCGCCGGCGGGCGCTTCGAAGTCGTCGAACAAGACGCCGTCCTGGCCCCAGAGCGCGTCGGGAGCGCCGTTGTAGTGCAAACGCATCAGGACGACGTCGCGTTTTTTTACGCTGCCGTTCCAGCAGTTGCCCACCAGCAGGATCTTATCGCCCGGGAGGATGAGCAGGCCGTCCACCGCGTCGTTCTGGCTGTTGAAATCCCGCAGCACAAGGCCTTTGTTGCCAAAAGTGGAGTCGCGCGAGCCGTCGGGGTTCAGGCAGGTCAGGATAAGATCCCGGGAAGCGCCCGGCTGTTTGATGCCGGTGCCGGCCACAATGATCTTTCCGGTCGAAAGTACGCCGATGTGGGCCAGAGAAGCGAACAGAAAGGTGCCCAGCACGCTGTCCACGTGTCCGATCTGTCCGAAGGTACTGTCGACCATGCCGTTGGCCAGGAAACGGAAGACCTGCAGGGGGTATCCGGTCGTGCCGGCATAGTTGTCCGTGCCGACCAGGATCTTGCCGTCGGGCTGTACGGTGACGGCTTCCGTTTCTCCAGCGGGAAAAAGGAGCGTGCCGGCGTAGCCGAAATCCAGGTCCGGAGAGCCGTTGGCCAGTAGTTTGGTCAGGACGCAGGAACTGCCGGCCGACATCAGGTTGCTGTTGAAAGCATTGCCGGTCGCCAGCACCGAGCCGCCGGGGCCGCGGTGCAGGCTGTGGATCCAGTCGCGGCCCCAGCCAAAGTTGGTGAACACCCGGCCGTTGTTGCCGAACAAGGGGTCGTAGTCGCCGTGGGCGTACAGGCGCAGCAGCATAAAGTCATAGTCATCCCGCTCTTTGGCGGTGCCGCCGGCCAGTATTTTGCCGTCGGTGGTCAAAAAAACCGCGCACAGGGCGGAATTGCCGCTGCCGACCGCCTGCAGCCACTCGCCGTTCACGGCAAAAGAAGAATCGACCGTGCCGTCGGGCAGAAAGCGGAAAATGCCGGATACGCCCTTCGGGTCGTTGTTCTGGCCGTTGGTAGCCAGCACGATCCGGCCGTCGCCCTGCACCACCATGGCCGAGGTGCTCAACTGGTAGTCGCAGTGGACGAACGACATCCCGATGATGCCGCTGTTGCCGAAAGTGGGATCGGAGGCGCCGTCGGGCTGCAGGCGGACCAGCACGGCGCCGTTGTTCAGCCAGTATTCGTGGCACCATCCGCCCAGCAGGATCTTGCCGCCGGGCAGGACCGACACCGCCCGGCAGCGGGTTTTGCCGGCCGCCGAATACTGGAGTTGCCGCACCCCGTGTAAGCCGAAGGTGCTGTCGGGCTGGCCGTTGGGCTGGAAGCGGGCCACCAGGATCAGGTCGTCGTTGCTACCGGCCGCGACGATGCGCCCGTCGGGCTGCAGGGCCAGGGCGTGGAACTCAAAATTTTGTCCGGGATAGGGCAAACGGACCGTCCCGTTCGCTCCGAAAGTATTGTCCTTCTTACCGTTGGCCAGAAAGCGGCTCAGCATGACCGACTGCTGGTCGGAGGGAGCGCCGTCGGCAAACGAAGACCCGGCGGCCAGTATTTTGCCGTCGGGCTGCCGGAGGATGGCGTTGAGTTTGTCGGCCAGGCCGGGGCTGGCCGCGCCGAAGGCCAGGCCGTTGGCGCCGAAAGTAGAATCGGGCCTCCCGTCGGGCAAAAACCGGATCAGGGTAAATACCTGTGCCCCCTGGGCATCGTCGGAGGATGCGCCGAGGATAAACTGGCCGCCGGGCAGGGTCAGTATGTCTTTGGCGCCGCCGGTGAAACCGGTTATGGGGAATACGGTTGTGCCGTTGACGCCGAAAGCGGGATCCGGCTGCCCGTTGGCTTCGTAGCGGGCCAGGATATAAGACAGGGAATTATTGAGGCGCCCGGCGGCCAGAATTTTGCCGTCGGGCAGCTGGGCCATACCGGCGATGGCCTCCTCGGCGCGGCCGTTGCCGAGATGGATCGTATCGCCGCCGGCGAAGCCGGGGTCGCGCTCCCAGACGGTTTGTGCGTTCAGAAAGGAAAAAACGGGGCACGCCAGCAGCAGCGGCGCGCAAAGCCGGAGTAAAACTTTCGAGAACATACGGGACGGATTTAAAAAACGGACGAAATTAGGTCGATTTCGGGCAGACTTGCAAACAAATTCCCGAAAAAACACGCCGTTTTCTTTCAATAAGACGCCGCCGGCCGGCTTTCCCGACCGCCGCCCAATAACTTTTTAAACCAAAGCAGCGCAATCTCCGGATCGGAGTATCTTTAACCCAACAAACAATTTCCACAATGAATAAACACCTGATACACATCCTGCCCATCCTCCTGGCCTTTTTTGCCGGTTCCCTGCAAGCCCAGGTGACGCCCGCCTGCCCTTTTCCCGCGCCGCCCGGCGGTGAATCCTGCCAGAGTACCTGCGTGTACTGTGATCTCGACGGGTATCACGGCATCAACGGCAGTTTCCCTTCGGGCGGAAACACCATTTGCGGACAGATAACCTTGCACAACGACCAGTGGTTCGGCTTCGTAGCCGGCAGCACCGAAATCGACTTTACGGTAACGTCCAGCCTTTGCCAGAACGGAGACGGCCTGCAGATGGCGATCTTCGAATCCTGCGGGGCATCCGACGCCATCGTCTGCAACCCGGGCAGTGCCGGAAGCGGCGGGACACCCATGAATTTGTTCTACAGCAGCTTTGTGCCGGGAAGAACCTACTACCTCATGATCGACGGCTGGACGGGTGATGTGTGCGACTTCGATATCGACGTGACCCAGGGTTCCGTGGCTGCGCCGCAGCCACAGCAACCTACCCAGATCTTTGGGCCTCAGGAGGTGTGCCCGGGGGCCGTGGTAGTCTACTCCGTTCCGCCTACCCCGGGCGTGGGCTACTACCAGTGGTCGGTCCCAGCCGGGGCCTCCATCAACGGAGGAAGTAACCATGCGACCCTGGAAGCCCCGGATGGCAATGTCGTGACGGTCTCTTTCGCCAATACCGGCGGGAGCGTGTGTGTGCAGGTCGGCAACGGTTGTTTCCCGGCCACTTCGGCCCTGTGCCGGAATATAGTGAACAAGCCCATCCCGCCGACCATCCTGCCGGATGTCGCTTACCTGGAGACCGACCTGCCCGTTGTCTGGGATCAGCCGCCTTTTTACACCGTCAGCACCCCCGGGACTTTCACCTTCACCTCAGCGGGTTTGGATTCCCACCTGGGTTGCGACAGCACGGTGAAACAAACCATTAAGATCGTACCCATGGGGCCGTCCGTTGCAACGGGAAATTTGTTCGAAGACACCGATAACGACGGAGTATGGGACAGCAACGAACCGGCCTATACCGATCCGGTAGTGCTGACCGCTTCGGGCGGCAAAACACCTTTCGCCCAGACCAACGGATATTATGCGTTTACCGGCCTGGCAGTGGGCGATACCATCTGGATAGCGATACCCGGATCGGGGGCGTCTTTCAATCCGGGCTTTCACGTATTTACCGGACAAAACCAGGGATACGACTTCGGGATCGTTTTCCCGCCGCCCTCGCCTTTTGCCGCTTCCGGGCTTATTTTCAACGATACCAACAACAACGGCATTTTTGATGCCGGCGAAACGCCTTATGCCTTCGGAGCGGTGGTCAAAACCTCGGACGGGCAGCTGACCACTTCCAAATCCAACGGCACCTTCCTCACCGGCGACCTGGCGCCCGGCGATACGATCCGGGTCGTGCCACCGGTGACGGGCGTAGTGGCCAACCCGCCTTTCCGCCTGTTTGCCGGCGGGCTTCCGCAGACTTATGACTTCGGGTTGTTCACCCCCCAGCCTGGCTACGACTTTTGGGTCAATATCACCCATACTACCGTATTCCGACCCGGATTTACCACGCAACTGAAACTCACCGTCCGGAATTGCACGCCCCATACTTCGCCGCCCGTCGCAGGCTGGGTCATCCTGCCCGGCTTTTTGACCCCGGGCACCTCTTACCCTCCGCCAACCACCAGTATCGGCGACACGCTGATCTGGGACTTCCCCCCGCTGGGGGCTTACCAGGTGGGGACGGCCTACCTGGATGTATACGTTCCGGTCGGCACACCGGTCGGTACACCGGTCAAAATAGAGGCCCGGGCGCTGCCCGTCGCCGACGACCTCACCCCGGCCAACAATTTTTATACCCTCCACTCCACTGTCGTCGGTTCTTACGACCCCAACGACAAACAGGTGACCCCGGCCTACGTCACGCCTTCCATGCTCTCCGGCGGATTGCCGTTCGAATACACCATCCGCTTCCAGAACACGGGCAATTACCCGGCGGAATTCATCCGGATCATCGACACGCTGGGCGCCGGGGTCGATCCGGCTTCCTTCCGTTTCATTTCCTCCAGCCACCCCTGCACCTGGAAAGTGAAGGGAACGGGCGTCGTGGAGTTTTTCTTCCCCAACATCCAGTTGCCCGATTCGTCGAGCAACGAGCCGGCCAGCCACGGGTTCGTCACATTTACCGTACAGCCCCGGCCGGGCCTGCCGCTCGGCACCTCGGTGGAAAATTTCTGCGACATCTATTTCGACTTCAACAACCCGGTGCGAACCAATACCGCCGGCACGCAGGTAGTGTATTTCCTGCCCGGCGACGGCCTGCAGCTGAACTCCAAGCGGCTGGCGGTGCGGCCGAGCCCGGCGGCTTACCACATTTTCTGCGACTGGGGGTTCCCGGCCCCCGCCGACGGCCGCATCCGCCTGTTCGACCTCGGCGGCCTGCCGCGGCTGGAAGCAGCGGTCGGCGCCGGCGCCTCCTATCTCGGCGGCATCGACGTGCAAACGCTGCCGCCCGGCCTCTATTTCGTGCTGCTGGAAGCGGGCAACGTGGTGCTGGCCAACAAGGTGATCATCGTGCGGGCGGATATTCTCGGGGATGACTGAAAACGGCCCGGCGTAAAAAAGATAGGCCGCCAGCCCGGCATGTCGCTTTTGCGGCCTATCTTTAGACCGGAACACGCCGCTTTTCAAAATCTCCGGCAACCATGAGCAATTCACTGTACCTCGGCGCGGTGTCCGGCATCCGCATTTTTGTCCACTGGACCTTTCTCATCCTGATCGGCTGGATCGTTTTCAGCAACCTCAGCCGGGGGGCGGGCAGCAACGAAGTGTTGTGGTCCGTCCTCTTCGTTTTGACCATTTTCGGCTGCGTCACCCTGCACGAACTGGGGCACGCCCTGGCCGCACAGCGCTACCGCATCAAGACCCGTTCCATCACCCTGCTGCCCATTGGCGGGGTGGCGCAGATGGAGTCGCTGCCGGAAAAGCCCGGCGAGGAACTGGTGGTAGCCCTGGCCGGCCCGGCCGTCAACCTGGTCATCTTCGCCCTGCTCTACCTGGCCATGCCGCCCGCCGACGCCGACACCATAGCCCGGCTCGACGCAGTGGGGCCCGGCAATTTCTGGTACGCGCTGATGTTCGTGAACCTCTGGCTGGCCCTGTTCAACCTGATCCCGGCCTTTCCCATGGACGGCGGCCGGGTATTCCGGGCTTTGCTCAGTTTCCGCATGGACCGTCCCCGGGCCACACGCATCGCCGCCAACCTCGGCAAAGTGCTGGCCGGCGGTTTCGCCCTGCTGGGGCTGTTCTCCAATCCCTTCCTGGTCTTTATCGGCCTTTTCATTTTTCTCGGCGCCGAATCGGAGGCCCGGCAGACGGTGGCCCAGTCGCTGCTGCGCGGCTATGCCGTGCGCGACGCCCTGCTGAAAGAGGTGCCGGCCATCGCCCCCGACGCCACCGTGCGTATGGCCGCCGAGCGCCTGCTGGAAGGCCAGAACAAATACTTCATGGTCGGCCGCGACGGCCGGGCTGAAGGTGTGATCGGCCGCGACGAGATCATCGGGGCGCTGGGCAAACTCGGCGCCGAGACGCCGGTCAGCCAGGTGATGCGCCGGCAGGTGCTCTACCTGTCGCCCGACCTGCCCATCGAGGCGGCCTGGAAAAAAATGCAGGAGCAGGACCAGCCCTTCGCCCTGGTCGCCGCCGGCGACGAACTGCGCGGCGCCCTCGACCTGGACAACATCACCGAGTTCATACTGATCCGTTCGGCGGAGCAAACGTCCTGAAGCATCCCCTTACTGCCGGGGCAGGCGCCGCGGCGCGGGGCGGTTGAAGAAGTCGCGCACCCAGGCCACCATCTGCTCCGGGCTCATCTGGTCGGCGTTGCTGACGCCGGCCAGCCGGGCCGGCAGGTCCTTGTGTTCGCGGATGGCGTTGGCCAGGCCGTGTTTGGCCTCCGAGGGCCCGAACACGACCAGGTCGGCCACATGGTGTTCGCGCAAGGCGCGGATGATCGCCTCGAAATAGTCCTTTTCCTCGTGGTGGCGGCGCTCCTGGGCGCTGCGCTGCATGTCGCCGCCCTGCGGCCCCCACGGCGAGTGGCTGCGGGAGCCGCCGGTGGCCGCGCTTTCCTCGATGCCGGAGAGCAGGTGCACCACTTCCGGTTCGTGGCCGGAAAGGCCGTCTTCAGGGAGATTGACCAGATACGCGTTGCGCAGGTCGAGCCAGATGCCGGATTGTTTTTTCATGATCGCCAGAATTTAAATTTTCAGGGACAAAGGTTCCGGTGTTCCGGCTTCAAAGATAATGATTTGGAGGGATGGGGCGGGGTGATTGTGGTCAGGGGGCTTCAGGATGTCCCGGGCAAGGCGGCCAACGGCCTGCGTAGAGCGGGCCCCTCCCGGCCTCCCCGGAGGGGAGGAGCAGGACGTAAGCCGGCCTTTACCGCGCAAAGGCCCGGTGAAGAGGCCCGGGGATACCTGGGTAGTATGGCGTTTACGGCGTCGGTATGGCGCCATTCAGGGCGCTGCCGGCAGCGGCGGGGTGTGAGAGGAGGGAGAAGGGTCACCCGGTGACCGGGATGCGTTGATCTCTGTGCACCAACTGAAAGCCACTGCCGGAAGAAGAAAAAGTGGCGTTGGGTGTAAATCGGGGCCAATCCTTCTTCTCGTGGAAATTCAATAGGAACCCGTAAATATTGATAGTCGCACTCCAAGTGATTGATAGTCTCACTCCAAGTGAGACTATCAATACGCCCCATGATTTTGAGGAAGAGGGCGACGTGATTGTGGCCAGGAGACTTCAGGATGTCTCGGGCAAGGCGGCAACGGCAATAGATGGCCCGCTCTACGCCGGCCATTTACTACCGTTGCCGCCTTGCCCGGGACTATGGCCATGTGCCGCGGCCGGGAGCTCACGCTCCCCCCAACAAAAAAGCGCCCCGCTCCGGAATCCCGGGCGGGGCGCAATCATCACATCAATCTTTAACTTACTTCGTCTGGATCATCTTGCGGGTGGCGCTGTGGTCGCCGCTCTGCAACTGGTAGTACAACACACCGGTCGTATTACCCAGCACGTCGCGGTCGAGCGTCACGGCGTTCTGACCCTTCGCGTAGCGGCCCTGTTGCGTGTAGAGCACGCGGCCGGTTTCATCGTACACCGTCAGCGTCGCTTCGGCGGCTTCCGGCAGGTGGAAGCCGATCACCGTGCGGTTGACAAACGGGTTCGGTTCGTTCTGGTACAGTTCGAAGCCTACTCCGCTGATCGTCGTGCCGGTGGCGTTGCCGAATCTCAAGGCAATCTCAAGCCGCTCATTTGTCAAGCCGTAGGCTTCCGAGCGGGTGATGCGGCTCGATACGCCGAGCATGTCGCTGAGGCGGCCGGCCCGCTTGGCGCGGAAGGTGACGGCGAAGTTGTCGGCGCCGTTCACCGAAGCCGTCAGGGCGTCGGCAAATACTCCGAAGTTCGCTTTGGTCACCCGGTCCGTTTCCTCGATCGAAGTCACTTCCAGACCGGCCAGGTTCAGTGTGAACTGGTAGCCCTGGGTGGCCTGAGCCGCCTGGAATGCTACCGTGAACGTTTCACCGGCCCGCACCGGACGGTCCTGGACGTCGAACAGCAGGGTACCCGCGGCGCGGTCGTCGGCGTTCATGAAGGAGTTGGCAATGGCCGTACCGTTCACGTCGCCCACTTTCACCGCTACGAAGTCGTCGGCCAGGTGGTGGTCCGTAACGTCGCTCGCCGAGATGGTTTCGGGGAACTGCGTCTGGAACGGATTGGCCGGGTTCGGGAACACATATCCTTGGTCTACGAAACGCCAGGAAGTATTGGCCGGCAGTTCCGTGTAGATTCCCAGGATCAGTTTGCGCACCTCGACGATGTCGAAGGTCGTGATCGAGCCCGATTTGTTCGCGTCGGCGGCGATCATCTTGTACGGGCTGTTCAGCGGCTCGATGCCGAGGATGTGCTTGCTCATCAGCACCAGGTCGTAGGTCGACACGCCGTTGAGCGGGTTGTCGTCTTTCGTCGGCGTCACCGTGTAGTCGGCGCCGGTCGGCACCGTGGTCGGGAACGCGTAGTCGCCCTGGTCGTCGGTATTGTCGCTAAGGCTCAGCGGCGTTCCGGTGGCCGGGATGGCCTCCAGTTCCACCTTGGCGTCTTCGAGGCCGTCGCCGGCTTCGGTGGCCAGTACCCCGGCCACGCTTACTTTGCCGTTCGGGCTGCAGTTGCCGTTGTTGTCCTGTACGTCGATGGTCGTGGCACAGAAGTCGGCGTTGCCGGCCAGATCCTGGGCCCAGAGTTCCACCGGCTGGTCGCCGAGTTCGGAGCAGTCGAAGGTCACGCTGGTGATCGGGTCGCCATTGGCGTCGAGCGGGAAGCCCGAGCCCTGGCCGGCCTTGCGGATCGCGTAGCGGATCTTGCCGGTAGGCGTGCAGTTGTCGTCACCGTACTTGAGGAAGTCCGTGGCCCACATGGTCACCATGCCGCCAGGCATGATGTTCACGCTCAGACCGTTGTGGCACACCACCGTGGGGGCCTTGCAGTCTTTCACGGTGAACTGGTACTCGCAGAAGGTTTCGTTGCCGCAACCGTCGGTGATCGTCCACTTGATCTTGTGCGTACCATAGGGCAGTTGCGGAGCGATACCCGGCGCGCCGAACTGGTTGTTCGGGGTCGGCATCTGCGCGAATGTTTTCCACTGTACGCTGGCCGTGCGGGCGGTACCCGATACGGACTGGTGGTTGGCCCAGCGGTAGATGTCGTTGGGCAGCACCGGACGGCCGTCGAACACCTGCGGCGTACCGCCGGAGTAGTTGGCGTTGCCGGCGTTGTTGTAGTTCACCGTACCCGGGGTCGGGGCGTTGTTGCTGTTGATCACCGTCTCCATGCTGCCGTTGCCGTCGAGGTCGAGGAACAACAGGTAGGTGATGTTGATGTTGGCGCCCGAGCAGGAGTCGGTAGCCGTGATCGTCAGCGGAGCATCGCCTTCGCACAGGTCATGCTGGCCGGTTACGCCGTCCCACCAGTACGACTGGTTCCACAGTGCAGCGTCGTTGGTCGTGTAGTCGCAGTAGGTCTCCGGAGAGGCCGGGCAGTTGGACACCACCGGATCCTGCTGGTCGACGATCTTGATGATCTGCTTGTACTTGTAGCAGTTCGCGTTGGCGTCGTAGTAGACCGAGTAGTTCGTCTGCGGCTGGCCCGGAGCGATCGAGACCACCGTCGGGTTCCAGGGTTGCGCCGTGCCGGCAGGCGACACGATCGGGCCCGGGAGGTTCGACGGGTGGTTCACCGTAGCGTTCGGGTTCGGGTTCGGCACAAGGATGCAGGAACCGTTCGGGTTGTACGTGCACCAGTTGATGATCGTCCAGGTACGTTCGATCTTGTAGCAGGCATCCGGTACAACCGTGAACACCTCGTCCTGGAACGATACACCCAGCAGTTCGCAGTCCTGGTCGCCGAAGAACACCGGCTCGCCGTAATTACCCGTTCCGTCGCACTTGGTCACGACCACGTCGTTCGGGAACTTGATGTAGTAATCCTGTTCGTAGGTCACGATGATGCGCTGCGTGCACTGGCTGGAGTTGCCGGCGCAGTCGAACGAACGGAAGGTCCGCGTGATGGTACCGCGGTTGCACACCGTGTCGAACAGGTTGTAGTTCACACTCGTGGTGATGGTGTCGAGGCAGCAGTTGTCTGCGCCCGTAGCCGCACCGTAGGCCCAGAGGCTCGGGTCGAACGACTCGCAGGAAACGGTCGTGTTGGCCGGAGCGTTGCAGGTCGGTTTGATCTTGTCTTCCACCAGCACCTGTACCATGCAGTCGTTGGAATTGCCGGCGCAGTCATAGGCGCGGAAGACCACCGTGACGGTATCGTTGATGTCGGAGCAGCAGAACTCTACGGTCGGACCGAAGTCGTCCGGCGAGCCGTTGCATTTGCCGTTCATGCGCCGTACTTCGAAGTCAGCCAGGCAGCAGTTGTCGGCGGTGCCCTGATCGAAGGTGGAGGCCAGGATCTCGGACACTCCGCTGGTGCCCAGGGCTACCTGGGTTACCTGCGTGCAGGCGACGGCCGGCGCGACGGCATCCACTACTTCCAGGGTAAACTGGCAGGTGGAGGTGTTGCCGCACTGGTCCTGCGCGGTGTATTTCACCGTGTAGGCGCCGATGGGCAGGCACTGCGTCAGGCCGAAGGAAGCCAGCGTATCCGGGTTCCAGTAGTTGTTGCCCGGGAAGTCGCCCAGCGAACCCGGCACCGTGAAGGTCACGATATTGCCGTTGTTCGGGTTCGTTCCGGTCACTTTAGCCTCCAGGCCGGTAATGTTCGAGCAGCCTTCGGAGACGATCATGTCCGGCAGCGGCGCGGTGGCGCAGCAGTTGAACGGATCGGTAGATACCGTTACGTTGTCCGGGCAGGCAAACTGCGGTCCGCCCTGGTCGAGCACCTGGATCACCTGAACGTGGGTGACCGGGTTGTCGGCGCTCACGGGCAGGCAGGTGTTGCGAACTTTCCAGGTACGCAGGATCTCGTAACTACCGGCGCAGATGTCGTAGATCTCGTCGGTGTAGTTGATCGATGCGCTGCACAGTCCACCCTGACCGATCGGGAATCCGTTGATGCTCGGGCGGCCGGACTGGTCCGGATCCACCGTACCCGAGTGGGCGTTCTCACAGTTGACGGTCACGTTGGCCGGGAAGGTCACCGAGGCCAGGTCGAACGGAACGATGGTGATCGTTTGCGTGCAGACCGCCTGGTTGCCCCAGACATCGGTTACCAGCCAGGTGCGGGTCAGGGTTGCCTTCGGATTGGCGCAGGCGCCGTAGTCCACCCAGTCGTCCGATACCGTTTTCGACGTTGCCGAGCAGTCGGTGAAGGACACATCGCCGGTGTGGGTCAGTTCCGTGGACTCGCTGCAGGCGATCGTGATGTCGGCCGGGCAGGTCAGTTGCGGAGCCAGTTTGTCCTCAATCGTCACGTTCCCCCAGCAGATGTTGCCGCCGAGGGCGTGTACGACGCGGTAGGCGTACGTTTTGCCGAGGTCGTCGGCGTCGACGATGGCCGGCACCCACGGACCGTTGCCGTAAGGCGGCACCTTGTCGAGTTGCACCGTGTAGTCGTCGTAGCAGAAGTAGGTACCTTCGAGTACGTCGTCGGGCAGGATCGTCTTTTCGCAGGAGGCATCCAGCGAGATGTTGACGTTGTCGTTGCAGACGATGGTCGAGGGCGTGCCCACTACCTGTACCACCTGGGTGATCTTCTGTTTGCATCCCGGGTCGGCCTGGGCGGCGGCATCGCTGCCGGACACCTGTACGCCGTTGATGAACAGGCTGGTCGTAGCCGAACCGGCGTCGAAGGTGGCCATCACCGTGTGGAAGCCTTCTCCGAGCGCGCCGGCGTCGAACGTGTTGGTCGGCACACCGTTCACCGTGATGCCGCTGACCGTACCCTGGGCGTGGTTGTATTCGCCCACTTCGATGGTAAACGGCGGGGTGTTCAGGCAGAACGGACCGTCGAGGTTCACGAAGTACGGGTTCGGGTAGCAGGCCTTGTTGGCGATGGTAGCCGTGGTGGCGGCTACGCCCTGGCCGATAGCGCCGGCATTGCTGATCGTCACGTTGTAGCCGAGGCAATCCACGTGCAGGCCTTTCAGCGTATAGTAGATCATCTCGTCGGCTTCATCGGTGGCGCCGTCGCCGTCGTTGTCGATACCGTCGGCGTTACCGGCGGTGAACGTCGTATTGGCGGCAAGAGCGGTCGGAGCGGCCGGGGGCGCGCTGCTGGCGGTGCTGTACAGGCCGTTGTTACCGGTCAGTTTCCAGGTTTGCATGGCCAGGGCTTTCACCGTGATCAGGTCCTGGAACTGGCCGTTGTCCAGCGTAGTGGCGTTGTCCATGCAGGAGGTCGACACCGTGTACTGCGGGGTGCAGGGGGCGATGCCTTCCGCGACGGTCACCGTAGCGGTGCAGGTCGAGGAATTGCCGCAGGGGTCCGTCACCGTAAGCGTCACCGTGTTGGCGCCCACGTTCGAGCAGTTGAACGTCGAGGGCGAAACGCTCAGCGTCAGGTTCTGCGCAGCCGCGCAGTTGTCCGTCGAGCCGTTGTTCACCTGGGCCGCCGTTACGGAGGCCACGCCGTTCTTGTCGAGCGTCAGGGTGACCGCCTTGCAGGAGGCTACCGGTTTGGTCGTGTCTTTCACCGTGATCTTCTGTACGTGCGACAGGGTGTTGCCGGCCGCATCGGTCACCGTCCAGGTGCGCGTGATCACGTAGTCGTAGAAGGAACACAGCGCCGGGTTGCTGCCCTGGGTGCTGGTCTGGGTGAAGCCCAGCACCAGTTGAGCGGACGGCGTGCAGTTGTCGTTCACATCGTTGTTAGTCAGTACGAACGGCGCCGGTACGGCATCGCATTGTACGGTCACGTCGGCCGGCATGACGATATCGGCGTCAAATTCCGGTTTCTCCGTGTCGACCACCTGAACCTGGAAGGAGCAGGTGCTGCTGTTGCCGGCTGCGTCGAACGCGCG
>WBZQ01001337.1_pt1 | contig 17324 bp, 34 predicted proteins | sample 5204251 | NCBI WGS metagenome assembly WBZQ01 (sample SAMN12412402, study PRJNA552823) | activated sludge metagenome | isolation source: activated sludge from nitrification reactor of wastewater treatment plant... | place: USA: Virginia | collected 2017-09 | reverse complement strand
GGGGCCCCCATCGGATGCACCTTTTCCCTCTCCCTCCGCTCGATGCGACCACCGGTCGCAACCCTCCCTCCCACCCCCTACACGACTGAGCCCCCGGTCCCATCTCTGGTACCGGGGGCTCTCTCACCCGTTCGACTCAATGTGTTGCCCCGAGCCTCCATCCCTCACGTTGGGGGTGTCCGGGTCGGGTACTGGTGGTGTGTTGTTGTCGTCGGGGAGGGTGACAGGTCCGGGGGTATCGCCCTCACCCCCCGGACCCGATCTCAGTGGGCGAGCCCGGTCCGCTTGCCGATGGTCTGAGCGATGAGGAATCCCAGTCCGAGCAGTAGTCCGGTGAGTACGAGTCCGATCATGTTGTCACCTCCTTTCAACCGTAGACCGGGCCGACACGCCGTTCGACCGGGGTGGCGGTGAACAGTTGGCTGCCGCCGTAGGTCTGGTACTGGGTGGTGAGGGTGATGAACCACTCTTGGTTCTCGGGCTGTCCCTCGGGGCCGCACGAGCAGTACATCGGGGAGTACCAGGTGACGTACCCGGTTCCCTCGTTGAAGTAGGTGTTCACCGTCTGGTCGTAGGTCATCGCCCATCGAGCGCTGGCCGCCTGGTAGCCGAACCGGATGGACGGGATGATCCGCCCATTGTCGGTGAGGTTCGTCACGCCGTACCCGGTTTCCTCCAGGTCTTGGACCCGGACGGCGTACCGGTAGTGGATGCCGTCGGGCTCGGTGACGACTCCGATCACGGCGCACCCGGCGTGGAGATACGACCCGTTGACCTGGGTGTAGTAGTAGAGCGGGGAGTAGACCCGGTGGGAGCCTCCGGGGTTCACCCACCCGTAGAGGGAGCAGTTCAACGGCCCGGCGTTGGCGGAGGCGGGGACGGCGAACCCGGCCACGAGGGCGGAGAGCATGGCCAGGGCGAGTAGGGCCGCCATGGTTGCTCGGTGTCGGATGCGGTTGAGCATGTGGTTCCTTTCTGGTGAGCCCCGGGAACCGTTCCCGGGGCGTTTGACCAGATTACAGGGGGAACGTAAGTTGGTCCACCATGGTCCGGAGCGTGACGCCCTTGTCGGGTGCCCCGGCCACTTCATCGAGCCAGTAGAGGATGCCTCCGATGTCGGTGTTCCCGGCCGCCTCGTAGGCCAGGGCGATGAACTCGTAGTGGGTCATCGAGGGCGACCCGGGAAGTCCCCGGTTGATGATGGACAACAGGTGTGACTTCATGGCTGCCTCCGGAGCGGTGATCATGTAGGAGATGAGTCGGGTGATGTTCCCGGGGTCGGTGTGATCGTTCTCGGGGACGTGGCAATGGCCGATGATTCCCCGAACGTTGTTCCACTCATCGAACGACAACCGGCGGGGGTTGTTGAACGAATAGGGGAACAGGATAGGTACCCCGTTCTCGGTGCAGAACGGGACCAACATCTTGGCCAGGTTGAGGTACCAGACATCGGAATAGGTCGGGACCAGAGCGGCCCGACCCATGATTTCGACCTGTAGAACACCGCCGGCCCGGCGGTTTGTTTCCACGCCACCGGGGAGGTTCTTCAACGCTTTGGCGAAGGTGCCGGGGTCGATGAAGTCCCGGTATCGACCGTTGACGGGGTCGATCAGGCGGTGGGGTTGCTTGCCCGGGTTGCGGAGAAAGTCTCCGACCTGGGCATCGAAGTTGTCCGATTCGGTGGTGTGGAGTACGAGTACGACAGCCATGGTCAGTTCCTCCGTCGGGCGGATGGGTGCGGCGGGGGAGGGAGCACCAGGCCCGACCCGACTGGGTTGGGGCTCCCTCCCCCACGCTCGTGGACATCCTCAGCGTGATCTAGCCACGCCTGGACTGCCTCATCGGGGGTGACGTTCTCGATCCGCCACGGACATCCGGGGACGGGACACACGCTCTGGGCCAGCATCAGTCACCGAACCCCATGGCTTCGGCCACGGTCGGGACGGGGTTGATGGTGGGCGGGACCACCGTGGCCTGGAGCACGTCCCGCACGATGCCAGCGACGGCGGTGTCCCAGACCTGATCACCGATCCGGGCCCGGAGTTCTTCGATGGGGACGGGGACCACCACCCCGGAGGGTAGGCCGATGTGGAACACCGGGTGGCGCATCTGTTCAGGGTCGAGTAGGGCCATTGGTTCGGGTCTCCAGGACTTGGACTCGTTGGGTGAGTCGTTGGACTCGTTGGGTGAGTCGTTGGATGTAGTTGACCAGGGAGGCTACCACCTGCTCGGTGTCCACTCCGTGGATAGCTCCGTCGGGGGTGGTGAACACCCATTCGGGGGCGACCTGGGCGACCTGTTCAGCGATGAACCCGGTTCGCCGTTTGTCGGTTAGGACGGTCTTTCCGTCGACACTGAGCGGGTCGTATTCAGTGATTTCCAGGGCGTTGATTCGGTCCGTGGCGGTGATTCGGACGGGGGCGATGTTGTCCTTGAACCGGCGGGATGACGAGAAGCGGTACACGAGCCCGTTGGCGGGGTCTTGCTCTACTGCCGGGTTGGCCACGGCGAACGCCTGGAGTCCGGGGGCGAACACCGCTCCCCGAATGATGACTTGCGGTCCGGCGTTCCACTCCATCACGTTGGACCCGTTGCACGAGAGTCCGATAGCGGTGGTGGACACTGGGTAGAGACCGGTGGATGCCCCGCCGTCGAAGAAGAACCCGGGGGTTCCAGCGGTACCGGTGCCGGGGATCTTCAACCGCTGATAGATGAACACGGTATCGCCCGGATCGGCGGGGGTCAGTAGGGCGGCGTTACCAGCTTGGTTGCCGACGATGAGTGATCCGGTCCCGATGATGGAACCCGATCCCGTGGGACCATCGAGAATCATGAATGAGTTGGCGGTAACGAGTTGGAGGGATGCGCCTCCGACGCCACCATTCAACGATATTTCGCCACCCTTGTTGGCTCCCTTGTCGGGGATCTTCATGACAACCGACGGGATAGTTGCCCCGGATGGGTTGTTCCACACTTGGAAGCTTGGTTGGCCAAGTGTCGGGTGGACGTCGGCGGATGCGAGAACACCAACGTATTCCGTGCCACCGATACCGCCCCAAGTGGTGGAAGTTGTCCCCGATATCTGGAGAGTAGCGAACGACGAATTGAGGGCGTATATGTCGATCTCGCCCAGGGTTCCCGACAGGATCTCTACCCGTGGGTTGGGGGCGACATCGGTCTTGAACGGGTTGGCGATGATCGTGCCCCGGACGGTGATACCGGAGAACTCCGCCGTCCCGTCCTTGTTGATAGACCATCCGGTGAGACCGGCCACGTAGTTCGGTGACTTGATGGCCTGACGTACCAGGGTCGAAGCACCCCCGATGATCGGATCACTGAAAGGCATAGTCCACGCTCACCGTGGCCACCGCTCCGGGGGTCCCTCCGGTCCAGCGGACCACCAACGACTGACCAGGGTTGAGGGTGAGCCCCGGATTCCACGGTGAGGTGTCCCGGTTTCCCGAGTAGGTCCCTTCGATGAAGGCGCCATCGGAGACAGCGTCCCGGTAAACCCTGGCTTCGGTGTCGGTGGCCGACGTGGTGATCACGGTGATCCGGGTCACCGTCCACGACGTCCAGGCACCATCGGGGGTGACGGTAACCTCCGCCACCCCCGAGGGGGAGAACGTGGCGTTCCCGGCGGTGGACGAAACGCTCACGGCTGGTTGAACACTTCCACGACTTCGAGGGTGCAGACAGTGTCGGCGGTGGCCCATAGCTCCCCGGTGTAGGCCAGGTCCGGGTCCACCTGGCCGGCGGTGAGCAGAACGCACGAGGTGTCCCCGGCGTTGGCGGCCGACTGGTTGAACCCGACGTAGACGTTCCCGGCGTCGGACCGGCGGCGGAGGCGGAGAAACCGTCGGTCGGGTCGGTTGGCGGCGATCCGGACCGGGGGCATGTTGGCGGTGAAGGTGAACACTCCGACGTTGGCTCCGGGGGAGGCGGCCAGCATGACGGGACACGCCTCATCGAGCGGGAGCCGATCGACCTGCCGGGTGTCGGGAGCGGCCGGTTCCTCCAACCCGGTGGTAGCGGCGGATGCCCCGTAGTCGGGTCCCTCCGCCCCGGGGCCGCCTTCCCACGGGGTGGGGTTGGGGGTGTCGTCGGTGTCGGCCCCCTGGACCAGAGGGGGGTAGAGGGTGGCGGCGAACCGGGCCAGTAGCGACGGTCCCTGAACCGAATCGGCCACGACACCGGGCCGGTTCGAGGGGGTGGCGTAGTTCGGGTTGTCGGTCTGGGCACGCTGTGCAGCGTCGGTGGTTTCAGGCATTGGCCGATCCTATCGTCTGAGGTAATTGGGTAAATGCGTCACGCTTCACGATGGCTATAGCCGCCAATACGAGAACGATTCCCAACAGTAGCATCCCGGCTCTACGCCATAGAGTTGGGTCGGCCAGCTTCCCCACGAGTCCGGCCAACGCCCTGGCTTCGGACACACCGGGGATCATGTTGGCGGCCGACGATGCCAGGTCGGTGAGAGGGTTCCCCGAGGCGGTGGGACCCGACGGGGCCGGGGTCTGACCGTGGACGAACACGGCGGCGATGGCCGCCTGGTCGTAGCCCTGCCGGCCCATGTTCTCGGCCAGGTGTTGCAACGTCCCGGATGCGTCGGAGCCCCGGAACTCGAAATGCCATTCCTCCCCGCCGACCGGTCGGGTCACCCCGTACTGAGACAGAAGGCGGGCCATCCAGTCGGTATCACCGGCCATGTCCGCCGCCTGACCGGTCTCGTGCTTGGATTCCCCTGGGCGGGCCGTAGGAGGTGAACACGAGGCGGACGGCGCCTCGTATATCTCGTACGGGGTGGTACCGCAGTGGGCCCGGCGGAGAGCGACCTGCTCAGCGTTGGTGCGCCGCCCCGAGGTGAGGAACAGGGTCCGACCGTCCCGGCGGGCGGCGGCGATGGCGTAGCGGACCAGGGTCCCCAACGGTTCGGCCAGGTCGTTCGGGTCGGTGCTCACGCTACCGCCACCCCGACTTTGGCCGCCTGGGCGACGGTGGGAGCCAGGGAGTCCCGCATGATGACCCCGGCGGCCACGATGACGAGACCGGCCCCGAGGGCTCCCATCCCGACCCGACGCCAGAACCCGGGGTCGCTCACCGTGGCTACTACTGCCTCAAATCCACCCACCAGACCACCACCAGGAATAGGGAAACGGGCGCCAACCAACGTGGCCGATTTGCCGCCAAGATCCTTGGATGTGACGGCGTAATTCGCTTTGTACGCCCCGGAGGTGTACACGGACCAGGGGGTCCAGTTCGTACCACCACTAGAGATTTGGTACATCGAACGTGCGTTGAAATCCGGGTTTGACAGGGAGTTGGCGTCCCTCACTTCCCCGGTTCCGAGTTGCGAGTTCAGGGAGCGGATCTGCCACAACCCGACCGACGGCCCCCACATCGAGGTAGCCAGGTGGACGTCCCCGAGGGCGTCCGGGTTGCCCCCGGACTCCCCCGGGGACGGCGATCCGGCCCACCCGGAGATGGCGACGGCGGTAGCCAGAGCGTCACCAGTCAACCCGGTCCGTCCAGCTACCGCCGCCACCTGTTCCATGCTGAGCGCAGTCACGCTCTAGCCCTTCATCATCGAGAGCATGGGCCCGAGTAGGCCCATCATCCCGCCACCCTTCGGGACCTGGGAGAGCACCTGCTCACCCGCTTCCACGAGATGGCTCACACGGTCGATGTGACCCAGGATGCGGTCCTGGGTCTGGCCGATGTGATCGAGCACCAGGGCCAGGTCCGGGTCCCGTTCGGCCAGGGCGTCCAACGCCCTGGCCACGTCGGTGGTGGCCGGCCACGGTACCTCCGGGTCCACGATCACGAGATCATCGGCCACGATCACGCCACCCCGGACTTGGCGGCGAACCCGCCGATGAACTTCTGGGCGTAGACCACGATCAGGCCCACGAGGGCCAGGAAGATGATCATACGAGCGATGCGAGAAACGTCCATTGTGGTCCTACTTTCAGTTGGTGAGGGTGTGACCCTCGGTTGATTGGTCGAGATAGTACCGGAGTTGATCCTGATTGATCCGCCCCGAGGCGAGTTCACTTCGCCAATAGGTGAGCCCTTCGGGGTCGGGATCACGCCCGAGTTCGGAGCGGTACGCCTCCGTCACGATCCCGGTGAGGGGATCACCGCCGTAGAGCTTGGTTTCGGGAAGGGGGGTGACGTCGGGAGCGGCGGGTGCCTCCGGCGGGATGATCGTGGGAGGCGACGGGGGAAGGCCCAGGGTCCCGAGGGCGAAGTCAATCGCCATCCGCTGATCGGCGGTGGGTTGGCGGCCATCGAGGTACGACGACAACGCCATCTGAGCTTCCAGCGGACCGTACCCGTTGGACACGAGAGCGGCCAGGGCCGCCCGTTGCCACGAGGTGTTGTCCTCGTACCCGGTCGGGCTCTGGGCGACGGTGGTGTTCCCACCGCCGCCCAGGGCCACCGTGCCGACGCCACCGGTACCGGTGGACGCCGTTCCCGCCACGACGGGGATGTACTCGCCACCGGCCCCCGTAGAGGCGGTGGTGGCCTTCGGTGCAGCTCCACCGGCCCGACGGCGGATGAGTACCCCGAGGGAGATACCTCCGGCGGCGGCGGCGGCCCACCCCCACAACGGGAGCGGGCCGACCTGCTGGGACAGGTTCGGGAGGGTGTCGGCCATCAGATCGCCCCGTAGACCCGCCGGTCCGATGCCCGGATGAGACCGGCGTCCCACGGGGCCGGAGCGGAACGGGGGATCGAGGTGTCCGGCCCCCACTCGTCTTGGAACCCGTAGTGGGGTGAGGCGGTGTCGGCTATCACCGCCTTCCACCCGGGGAGGTGTTCCTCGGACCATCCGCTCTCATCGTGGAAGCCGGTGAGAGCTATCCAGTTCTGAGCCGGTCGGGGTTCGGGGAGGGTGTCGTCCCAGTCCGGGCCGAACTGGTGGCGGTGGGTGTCGGCATGGCCGAACCCTTCCCGGTCCACCGGACCCCGGAGGGTGATGAAGTTCGCTTCCTCCGGTTCCGCCTCCCGGTAGTTGACTTCCACCCCCGGCTGGTAGGTGCCGGGGGCGAGATCGAGGTAGGCGTCGGCGGTGGACAGGTGCCGGAACTGGGCGTCGGCCATCAGCCCCGGACCGCCGCTTTGATCGACCCGGAGAACGCATCCCCGAGGGCCCGGATCACCGCCGGGGTCTGCCGTCCGGGGAGCACGGCGGCGGTGACACCGGCCACCACCACGATTGCCCCGAGCAGGTTGAACAACTTGTCTGCACTCACGAATTGGCCTTTCGGATCTTGGAGAGCGGTTCGGACGCCGCCCGCCGGGTCTTGTCGAGCGATGCGCTCGTGGGGTTGAACCGGCTCACCACGTCGGGACCGGCGGTCAGGAGGGCGGTGAGGAAGATGACGACAGCGAACCCGGTCCCGAGACCGGGGGCGACGTCGGATATGGCGGTGAGCATCACTGCCACGATGAGGGCCCCGACGATGATGCGGGGGCGGGGAGCTTCGCCGTGGGCCAGGCGGCCGGCCACGGTGATCCCGGCGGCAATGAAGATCAGCGGGACGATGGTTCGACGAGGGTTCACCAGGAACCCCCGCCGCCACCGCCGCCACCGGCTCCACCGCCACCCGAGGCGCCACCACCCACCGGCCCGGGGGTGCGGGGGACGGTCACCCCCGAGGGCCGGCGGGTGGGCGCAGGGCCGCCCCCGAGGGCGGCCCGCAGCTCGTCAACGGGGGAGACGTTGACGATGGCAGACCACACGAGCAGGACACCCGCTCCGCCGATCAGGAGGGCCAGGGCGGTAGGCATCCGGCCTACCCCTGGTCCCGGTTGACGGCGGCCACCGCTGAGGGTGCCGGGTTGTTCTCTGCCTTGAGCCACCCGGCGGCGGCCACCGCTACGGCGGCCCCGACAACCCGGGTGATGAGTCGGGTCCATCCGGCCCGGTCCACCGGCATCCCCTCATCGTTGAGGATCATGGCGGCGGTGGTGAGTAGGGCGGTGACCATGGCGGCCAACACCTTGGATGAGATCGGGAGTCGCATCGTGCGTCCTCAGCTCATCGAGGGGACGAATCCCCGGAATCCGCCCCGGACCACCACGAGAAGCATGAACGCCCCGAGGGCCAGACCACCGGCCCAGAGGGCCACCGGTTCCAGCTTGCTCATGGACGAATCGGGCTCCACGTGGCGGGGCCAGGTGGTGTTGGGTCCGTACTGCTTGCTCGTGGCCATCAGCGGCCCACGTTCCCCGAGTCGAGCACGACACCGCCCGCCGGGGCGACGTCGTTCACGAGGATGGTGAGGGTCCCGGCCACGCCGAAGGTGCCGACGTACTCGAACCGGGTGCCCTGGACGGTCGGGATGTACAGGTGCCGGTTCTCGTTGCCGGGCCGACCGTCGGCATCGTGGATGAAGTCGTAGACGAGGACTCCGGTGTCCGCCGCCTGTCCGTACCGTTCCTGCATCTGGTCGAGCCACATCGTCTGGAGCCAGTTGTCGAGGATCTTGTTGTCCCACTCCAGGCGCATCGGGTCGGGGGAGTTGGTCGTGTTCCGGGCCGGGGTGGTGTTCCGGAAGATGAAGATGATGTTGCGGAGCAGGTTCCCGGTCCGGGTGATCGGGACCCGCTGCTCCCCGGCGGTGATGTTGAACACCGACTTCGACCAGAACGACGTGGTGCCGACCATCGGGGGCACGGTCTCGTTGGGGGTGCCCTTCGGGTCGGTGCCCCGGGGCTGGCTCCACGCCTCCAGGTGGGCCCGGACCCGGACCGTGGGGAGGGTGGTGGCCGGCGGGGTGGAGTAGATGTTGGCGCTGGCGTTGATGGAGTACCGCAGCTTGTACGTGGCCGACGCCGTGAGGTTGGGGAGGGAGCCCAGACCATCGTGGGCGGTGATCTCCACGGGGATGCGGAGGATGAAGGAGAAGTTGCCGCCTGAGGCGCCGACGGCGGAGAACGACTGCTTCAACGCCGGGTCGAAGATGCCGACCGACATGCCGATCCCGCCCCACTTGTTGATGAGGTACAGGTCGTATCCGTCGAGCGGGCCGACGATCGGGCGGCCGTTGACGTCCTCCAGGGAGATCGAGGTGATCGCCGTCCACGGGGCGTCTTCCTTGGCGACCACACCGGCACCGACACCGCCGGTGGCCTGGACGGTGAGCACGATGTTGCGCAGGAACCCCATGGCCGACACGTCGACTGGGCCGACTTGCTGAGCGGAGGCGGTGATGAGGGTGGACCGGTCGGAGAACGGCTGCCGGGCCTCGGCGGCGGCCCGGACGAACGGGTTGCGCATGATGGCCTGGGCGGCGGGTGACTGACCCTCAGCGGTGGGTGCGGTGATCGGCATTGGGGTGGATTCCTTTCCGGGGCGGTGCCCCGAGAGTTGATGTTGGGTTGAGGTTCGGTGGATGGGGCTAGTGGATGAACGACAGGGCTTTGCCGATGTTCGTGTCGGCCAGCTTCACGGTGACAAGCCGAAGTAGGAACATCCCGATCAGCACGTAGGCCCACACGATCAGCGCATCGAGAGCGCTCACGTGGATATGCAATTTGCACCCCCTTCCAGAATGGGAACTGTTCTCAGAGTGTCAACCAGGCGGAGCGTATCACGTGGAGTAGTATTCCGAGAACATCACCCCATTTCGATAACGGGAGGAACCGTGGCATTGACCCCGGAGGAAGAACAGCAATTGCGGGACCTGATCGCACGAGCGCACCAGGCCGACCACCAGGCCCAGGCGGCGGCGGAGGATTCCGACGACCCGGCCGTCCAGGAAGCGGCGGCCGAAGCGCACGAGGCGGCCCAGGAAGCGGTCCAGGCCGACACCCCCGCCGAGGCAGAGGAAGCGGTAGAGCGGGCGGAGGAAGCGGCAGAGGAAGCGACCGGGTACCAGCACGAGGAACTGGCCGACGCCATGGCCGACGACGGGGAGGGTGAGGCGGCCACCGCCGCCGTCACCGCCCCGGAGCCCGAGCCGGCCATCGACCAGACCCCCGTGGTCGAGGGCAACGACGGCGGCGGTACCGGGGTCGATGACGAGTTGACCGACACCCCGACCAACGTGCTCCCCGACCCGGAGCCGGATATCGCCCCCACTCCCGTCCACCCGTGGTGGAATACCCGCTTCACCCTCCCATCCTTCAACCCGTTCAGCGGTTGACCAACACAGAAAGCAGACCCGACATGCCACGAGCCAAGACCACCGCCACCCTGGACACCGCACCCACCGCCAACCCGGCGGCCGACGGTCTCCCTCCGGACTTCCCCTCCGGTCCGGAGGGAGCCGAAACGGTCGCCCCCGAACCCCCGAGGCGGGGACCGGGTCGGCCGAAGGGTTCTCCGAACCGGCCCCGTCCCGACGTCGCCCCCAACTCCCCCGATGCGTCCGACGGTCGCAAGGGGCGAGGCGGGCGCAAGCCGAAGCTGGACATCGCCGCCAACGTCACTCAGACGATGGAGGACATCGGTACCACCCTGCTCATGGCGGGGATGGTCCGACAGTCCGACCATCTCCAGTTCGACGGGCGGGTGATCGTCCACCGGGCCCCCGAGATCGGTGAAGCGGTGGCCGCCATCGCCGCTGAGAACCCTCAGGTTCGGGCCGCCATCGAGCGGATGTACAAGACGTCCGGGTGGGCCAAGATCGGGCTTACGTTCGCATCGGTGGCGGTACCGATCGCCGCTTGCCACGGGATGGCTCCCGTGGTGTTCGCCGCCCCGTTCCTGAACGACGCCACCGGCCCCGTGCCCCCGCCTCCGGTCCGACCCGAGAAGCCGACGGCCCCGGTCGATGAGAGCGGCACCGGGGACGGGTGGACGGCGATGGTTCCCGACATCGACATCGACTCCGACGCCGTAGAGGCGGGGGTCCCAACCTGGAGCCCCCTGGCATGAAACCCCCCGACCGTCTGCCCTGGGCGGAGTTCTACCGCCGCCACGTCGCTCCCGCCGACGGGTGGAACCAAGGTGAGCACGTGAGTCTGATCGGCCCCACCGGGGCCGGTAAGACGACGCTGGCCCTGGCCCTGCTCCCGAGGCGGGAGTACGTGGTGGCGTTCGGAACCAAGCCGGCCGATTCGACCCTGGACCGGTTGGTCCGCCGGGGCTGGAAACGAATCCAGACCTGGGACGATCGGCCGACCATGGTTCCCGGGGCGGACGGTCGGATCGGCCCCCAACGCCTGGTCCTCTGGCCACGGTTCGAGAAGATCACCGACGTGGCCGATCACCCGGGGATCTTCTACGACGCCCTGGCTGCCATGTTCGTGGAGCGTGGGTGGACGGTGTTCGCTGATGAAGTCGGCTACCTCACCAAGAACCTTGGTTTGGAACGGGTCGCTAAGACGTATTGGCAACAGGGTCGGTCTATCTCCCTGTCGTTTGTTTCAGCGACTCAGCGGCCCGCCTGGGTTCCATTGGAGATGTATTCCCAGGCAACCCACCTGTTTATTTGGCGGGTGAACGATGCCCGGGACGCCAAACGGTTGGCCGATATCTCCGGATCGTTCGACGTGAAGGGGATACAGGTGGTGGCCAGGAACCTGAACTTCCACCGCCACGAGGTGTTGTACCTCAACACCCGGACCGGGGCATCGGCCATCACGATCCCACCGAAGTAGCCATCTCGAATACGTATCGGCTGGTCGTTGTGTCGGGCCGGTCGGGCTGCCACCATCACGGGGCGGGCCGACCGGCCCGCATCGTTTCACCTGAAAGTGACCCGAACATGGCACGTGCAACCAAAGCCCACACCCCCAACGACGGCCCCGAAGAACTCGGCCCCGTGGCCGATGCGGTGCTCCGCACCCGCCCGACCGTCCCGAGCCGGATCGCCCAGTTCCGGGCCGGTGCCCAGAAGCAGGCGGAGCGGATTCCGGCGGTGACGATCGTTCCCGACGTCGGCCAGTTCGTGGCCGGCGAGGTTCGCCGTCGGGGCTCCACCTTCCACCCCCAGTACGGGGAGTCCCCGGTGATCCTGTTCGAGCCGGGGACGTGGGAGACGAACACCCCCACCGGGTGGCCACTGGAGAAGGACGGACCGGCTCCCCTCATCGACGACATCCCCGCCCACTGGGGGGCGGTGATCGTCGGAGCCGGGGCCGTCCTGGAGCAGCTCAACGAGGCGATGCCCGGGGACCTGCTCTACATCGAGCGGCACGAGGATGGCCGCAACGCCGCCGGCCAGGAGTACCGGAACTTCACGATCATGTGCGAGCGCAACGGGGTCACCCTCCCGTTGAAGGAGCACGCCGCTCGGACGGCGGAGGCGGCGGCGGCGGAGCTTCGGGCCAAGATGGCGGTGTCCGCCTCCGGGGCCGATGAGGAAGTCCCGTTCTGATGATCGGGGTCTACGTCCTCACTGGAGCCCTGGGCCTGCTCGTGGTCTACCAGACGGTCCGCACCGTCCACGCCTGGTGGGCCAATGGCGGGACGCCACTCGACCCGCTCCCCGGTGACAGCACCAACCCCGACAAGGTCCAGGTCATCACCGAACCGTAGAGGCGGAACTACCCCCGCCCGTTGAGAGCCCCGGTCCCATCGGACCGGGGCTCCCTCATGTCGAGGCGAGCGACGATGCTCACCACCGACCGTTCCAGGGCGGAGAACCTGGCATTGTGCGCCTCATCGTTGGCCTGGAGCTTGGTGACCATCTCCACCAACGAGCCCTGTCCGTTCGGGTCTCCGACCTTCACCCCCATCTTCCTCAGTTCCCGCCGGGACAACCAGGCGGGGATGCTGGTGGCGGCCACGGTGGCGGTGGCGGTGATGAGGGCGATGAACTCCGGTTCGGTGAGGGCCATGGAATCCGGAGAGTACCACCAGACGCACCAGAGCCCCGGTATCCGCCCCCGGGAAGGGTGGGCGGTACCGGGGCTCACCAGGGGATTCATCCACTGGGACCAGCACATCGGGTGCTAGGGTCGGCACATGCTCAATGACCACCCTAGCAAGCTCTGTGCTGGATGTGGTGAACCTATCCCGGAGCCCTGTAGGCCAAACCGGATTCGTTGCCACAAGAACTGCGGACGGGGTTCCACCCGTTCCAACGCTTCCCGCTCCGCCAAGCGGGCCACGAGCACCGTCAAGCGGTTCGTAGGGATCGATGGGGAAGGCGTGGACCGGCCCGACGGGACCCACGACTACAACCTGCTCAGCATCGGAGACCGGTCCCTCTACCACCCCGACGGGCGCCGCCTGGACCTGGCCGAGATCCTGGAGTTCGTGTGGTCCTACGGGGTCGCCCACCCGGATCACATCCTGGTCGGGTTCTTCCTCGGCTACGACTACAGTCAATGGTTCCGACAGCTACCAGAGTCCCGGGCCCGGATGCTCTACACCGCCGACGGCATCCGGGCCCGACAACGACAGGCGGGCCCGAACCCCACCCCGTTCCCCGTCCGGTGGAACATCTGGGAGCTTGACCTGCTCGGTGATACCAAGCGGTTGAAGATCCGCCTTATCGACACCAAGCGGTGGGTGTACGTGATGGACGTCGCCCCGTTCTTTCAATCGAGCTTGCTCAAAGCCCTGGACCCGAAAGGGTGGCCAGACCCGGTTGTCACCGATGACGAGTTCGCCCAGATCGCCCAGGGGAAGGCGGCCCGGGGTCGGGCCCCGGTCCCCCACGGGACCCCGGTCGATCCGGTGGACATCGCCTACAACATCCTGGAGAACGATGCTCTGGGCCGGTTGATGACCCGCCTACGGGACGGGTTCATGTCGTTCGGGGTGAAGCTCCGCCACACCCAATGGCACGGCCCCGGGCAGGCGGCCCAGGTCTGGATGGGCCAGGTTGCCCCGGACCACACCGGGGAGTCCGTGTGTTCCGCCACCCCGGAACACATCCTGGACAAAGCCCAGGCCAGCTACTACGGAGGGTGGTTCGAGATCCTGGCTCACGGCCCGGTCGGAGATGTGTGGGAGTACGACATCAACAGCGCCTACCCGCACGCCATCGCCCAGTTGCCGTGTCTGCTCCACGGGACGTGGCGGCAGGTTGAGCCGGGGTCATCGCCTCCGGATCGTCTGGCCCTGGTCCACGTGAAGGTGAACGGGCGGGACAAGCTGATGGGGCCGATGCCGTACCGGACGCACGAGGGACGGGTGATGCGTCCACGGGTCTCATCCGGTTGGCATTGGTGGCACGAGCTACTTGCTTCCCGGGCCGCCGGCCTGGAAGCGGGGACCGGGGGCAAGGGGATAGATGAGCAGTGGGAGTACGAACCCTGCTCGTGTCCCCCGCCGTTCGCCGCTATCGCTGAGCTGTATCAACGGCGAATCAGGGACGGTGGAATCCACAAGAACGGCCCCGACGGGAAGGCGTTAAAGCTCCTATATAACTCGGCATACGGGAAGATGGCTCAAAGTGTCGGGGCACCGAAGTACGCTAATCCCATATATGCGAGTCTGATCACGTCCCGGTGTCGGACAATGATCCTGGAAGCTATCGCCACCCACCCCGAGAAATCGGAGGCGGTGGTGATGGTCGCCACCGACGGTATCTACTTCACGTCCCCCCACCCGTCCCTGGAACTCTCACCCACCAAGCTCGGAGCGTGGGATGAAGCTCACCGGCTCGCCCTCTGGTTGTTCAAGCCGGGGGTGTACTGGTCGGCCACCGACGGGAACCGGTCCCTGTCGATCAAGTCCCGAGGCGTCGGGATGGTCTCACTTCAACAGGCCATCCCCGAGATTGAAGCGCAGTGGGACCGCCTCGGGGAGCACCTGGCCGCCGGTGGCGCCTACAATGCCCGTGCCCCGTGGCCGACAGTGGAGCTGAACATCCGGTTCGCTATCATCTCGCCACGCCAAGCTCTCCACCGGGGAGCGTGGGGGATGGCCGGCTCCATCGTTCACGAGGGGATCAATGTGCAGTCGGCCAACCCGATCCGGAAACGGTCCCTCCGAGGCGCCACCCCCGGACAGCGTCACCGGTTCCCGTCCCTGGCCTACGGTGCCCCCGCCCGCACGATCGACGGCGCCACCGTTCTCCAGATCGAAACCACCCCCTATGATCATCGGTTCGGCCGACCCGACGAAACCGGACCGATGACACCCGACGGTCCCGCCGCTTTCATCTTCGGCGAAATGTTCGGTACCAACTTCGAGAACATCGAATGGAGTTGAGGCGTTGCCACGACAGCGCAATTACCAGGCGGAGTACGCCGCCCGTCAAGCACGATCCCAGGCCAAGTACGGGGTCTCGTACAATCGTCAACGGTCACTCATCGACCAGGCCAAGGCAACCAAGTCGGGTATCTCAGCGGAACAGGTCCGGGACGCCCTGGCCGCTCTCACCCGCAAGGGGGTCAAGAACCCCGACCGAATCGTCGTCAAGAAACTCGGATGGGTGGAAACCCGCCGGTCGGAGTTCCGCCGGGGCCGACGTCCTGCTCTCCCCCCGGCCTATCACGATGTCGAGTCGGATGAAGTGGCGGCCCCGGCGGCGGGCCGGGTCTACGCCGTCCCCGATGAAGGATCGTTGATCAACGACGGGGACTTGATCATCGGGGTCCGGGGCCGAGGCGGACGGGATCATGGGATGCTCGCCCCCGACGATGTGATCGTGGTACAGGTATTCGTGTCCGACGGGGAACCGGTCACCCTCGGACAGCTACTTGTTCTTATCGCATCAGTAGACGACTACGAAATAGATTCCGACATATTCAGCGGACCAGAATGGGAGTATTACCGGGGATGACAAACGACTACTTCATAGATGAGAACACTCAGAAACGATACTGGAACCACTGCCGTACGTGCGGAGCGGAGAACGGTGGCGCCTGCCTGAAACTCGATGGTCGGCCAATGCGCCTCTACCACGCCGCCCGCCTCGTGAAACAAACCCGGGGACAGGGCGAACTCCCCTTCGACCTGGGTCGGGTGACCTGGGCCTAAAGGTTCTCAGTGGACGTGCCGATACAACCAGCATGAAGATTCGAGGCATCAACCCCACCGCCGAACTCACCACCTACATGCTGGCCCTGTACCCCCACCTGGAACTTGCCTTCCACGCCCAGGTGGGTGATACCCTGGGCGATGCGACGTTCAACGAGTGTGTACATCGGGCCGCTCGTATCATCCGCAACCGGGAAGGAAACTGAAATGAAACTCACCACCTACCAGGTGACAATTACCCACCCCGACCTGGCCGGTCCGTTCGTGGCGGAAACCTGCGCCACCCGGGCCGCCGGGGCCGAAGCCAAGGCCAAGCTGGTGTTCTTCGCCCGCTACGGCCTGATCGACGGGTTCACCATCGTTACCGTCCCCCTGGACGGTGAGGCGTGAGCTACACCGTCATCGGCACCCCCGAGGCAATCACCGACCACCTGATGAGCTACACCCGGACCGGATCACCGGTCCGGGTGTTCGAGGTGATCGCCCTGGACGACAACACCGTCACCGTCGAACCCATGGCCATCATGGAAGGCACCGGAGAATACGAACCCTGGGACTACTCGTGAGGTACGTTCTCGGAGGAACCGTCATCTACATCGGAACCGCCATCGCCATCGGTAAAGCGCTCGCCCGCAGTTCCCGCCACTACCCGCCATCCGACAACACCAACCAGAAAGGCAACTGACAACATGCTCACCAACATCATCCGGCGGTGTACACCACTCGCCCTCATCCTGGCCATGGCGGCCACGTTTCTCGGTGTCGTACCAGCATCGGCCAGCACCCCCCAATGCTCCGGCGGGACCGTCAAGAACTACACGTTCTTCCTGTTCGACAACGCCGGTCGGCCCGTCATCCACCGGGGCGGATGTCTCTCCGTCCGGGCCGTCCACTCCGGACAGAACTACTACTTCATCGTCCAGGCCCAGGACTACGACGATTCCGCCGTGCCGGGAAACCATCACATCTCCGACGACGCCGGATGGACCCGCCTCCAGTACCAGACCCCCGGGACCACCGACTGGCACGACTGGGTCACCGATACCAACTCGGTGGACTTCAACACCGCCACCAGCAGCTCCGCTCTCTACAACGAGATCAGCAACGGACTCGCCCTGAACTGGCATTGGCGGGTGCAGATGACCACACACGAACACTGCGACGGGTTCCTGTACTGCGGGACCGCCACCAACTGGAATTGGGTCTACAACTACAGCTCCCCATTCGCTGTGGTCTGACAGAAAGGGTAGAACCCCGACCCCGGAAGGGGTAGGGATGAGATCGAGAGCCCCCGGGGTGCAGCGGCCCCGGGGGCTCTCCCGTTCTCGGGGACAGGTGGGGAGATGAGATTGGGAACCGTTCTCGATCGGGTTGCGACCGGTGGTCGCATCGAGCGGAGGGAGAGGGAAAAGGTGCATCCGATGGGGGC
>WBZQ01001335.1_pt1 | contig 17338 bp, 21 predicted proteins | sample 5204251 | NCBI WGS metagenome assembly WBZQ01 (sample SAMN12412402, study PRJNA552823) | activated sludge metagenome | isolation source: activated sludge from nitrification reactor of wastewater treatment plant... | place: USA: Virginia | collected 2017-09 | reverse complement strand
TCGGCGGTCAACGTCAGCTCAGCTTTCGGGCGTCCCGTTCGCATCGGTGTCCTCCTGTGAGAGGTGACTCTTGAGGACACAATCGATGCACGACTTATACTCACGACTTCAGACTCAGGACACTAGCTGAGCGCCATCATGCGGTCCAACGCCACCTTCGCCCACTGCTTTTCGTCATCCGGAACCACGATCCGGTTCACGACATGACCATCGGCAAGGTTTTCCAGTGCCCAGCAGAGATGCGGGGCATCGATCCGGTACATGGTCGCGCATTGGCAGACCGTGGAGGACAGGAAGAACACCTTCTTGTCCGTCTGCTCGTGCTTCAGGCGATTGACCAGATTCAGCTCGGTACCAACCGCCCAGGTGGTGCCCGCCGGCGCCGCCGTAATGGTGCGGATGATGTACTCCGTCGAGCCCACCAGATCGGCCTTGTTCACCACATCCTCATGGCATTCGGGATGCACGATCACTTTCACATCCGGGTACTGCTTGCGGAAATAGTCCACGTGCGACGGCTGAAACATCTGGTGGACGCTGCAATGGCCCTTCCAGAGAATCAGCTTGGCCCGCTGAATCGCCTCCACGGAATTGCCACCGCGCAACATGTAGGGGTCCCAGACGATCATCTGCTCGCGGGGGATACCCATCTTGTTGGCCGTGTTGCGGCCCAGGTGCTCATCGGGGAAAAACAGGATCTTCTCGCGACGCGCCCAACTCCACTCGATAACCTTCCGCGCGTTCGAGGAGGTACAGGTGAGCCCGCCATGTTCGCCGCAGAACGCCTTCAAGATCGCGGCTGAGTTCACATAGACCGCGGGCATCACCGTCTCTTCGACCGGCACCACTCGCCCGAGTGCATCCCAGCACTGTTCGACCTGCTCGATGGCCGCCATGTCGGCCATGGAACAGCCCGCCGCCATGTCAGGGAGAATGACCGTCTGATTGGAGCGGCTCAACACATCCGCGGTTTCCGCCATGAAGTGGACACCGCAGAACACGACGTACGGCCGGTCGGAACGCTGTTCGGCCACCTGCGCGAGAATCAGGGAATCGCCGCGAAAATCAGCATGCTGAATCACTTCATCGCGCTGATAATTGTGGCCGAGGATCATCACCCGGTCGCCCAGCGTCCGTTTGGCCGCGCGGGTCCGTTCGAAGAGTTCTTCGGCAGACAAGGATTGATAGTCGGTAATGGGACGTGGAAGCGTGGCGACCGTTTTCACCTGCAGCCTTTCGGTTGAGTCCATACCCTATGTCACGAAGAGACACAGCCATAATAATTCTACGACACCCCCTTACACACAAGCAATGAAACGACTCCCGAGAATAGGCTCTCTCCCTTAGCCCGCATTATTCATGAGAGTTCGTGACGAAACCGCCAAGACGCCACGCGAGACGGGCGCGCGGAGCTCCGAGAGGGCGAGGCATACTTGAAACAGTATGTTGAGGCCGCGAGGAGCGAGCCCGCCCGCTGGCATGCCGCACAACCGCATGCCAGCTTGTCGCAGCGGCGTATCGGCGGTTGCAGTAGAAGTCATCGTGAATAATGCGGGTTAGCAAGGTTTCCAATATCCTGGCCGACGGCGGCCGTGCGCCAGAGCCACCACGTGAACGACGTCATTCACGACCCGGTAGACCAACTGGAAGGGAAACCGATGAAAGAGATAACGCCGAGTCCCATGCACAAATAGCGGCCAGCGTTCAGGAGCGAGAGAGATGGCTTCAATCCCACTGTCAAGTTCAGCCAGAAACGAGTCGGCAGCGGACTGGCTTCTTGCCGCATACCATTGCCGAACAGCCTGAGCTTCCTCAACAGCAGCAGGATGAAAAACAACCGATACCCCCGGCATCAGAGGCCGAGTATCTTTCGGCGGGCGTCACTCCAGGAAACGAGGTGAGGGTGAGAGGAATCGAGGTCCTTGAGGCGGCGTGCGATTTCCTGCTCCCAATCCGTTTCGGCGTCCGCATCAACGGCGGTATCCAGGCTGTCCAACAAGGAGCCAGCCATTGCCGCACGGACCTCCGGCGGAAGCTTCAGGGCCGCCTCTAACAGTTTGGTTGCTTCAGAGCCCATGGTTGAATTTTAGCAGAAGCACTGAAAGCAGGAAAGTCTGTCTTGCACACCGATGATTCGGCTGGCCAAGAAGTATATCTGCTCGCATGGGAACGGCTGCATGAGGAAAAAGGGACACGTCTGGCAGGCGATTAGTCCGCCACGGACGCCTGGACGAGCACCCGACTACGCCTTGCCTACTCGAAGCCTGTCAACTCGCCAGCAGACTGGCTCAAACAAGACAGGCTTCGCCGTTACCTCTGAAGCGCAACGGCCGCTGGCTACGGCAAGTCGAGTATCCGCTCATGCAGTCAACGGGCGGTAACTCCCTGTTAGGCATCACCTGGAGAAGATTGCACCGAGTACGGAGTTTATAGATCATTCACACGGCTAACGCTGCACATAAGACTGCGGCAAAGCGTGTAACGATTACCGGTCGTGCGACCGAAGGGAGCGGATTTAATGCACTTGCTAGAAGTCCTGGGACGCATGCTGCAGAATTACCGGCATATTTGGGAGAGACTTCCCGCTTGTAAACAGAGTCCAAGTTGAAAGATGAGGTACATACAGCAATCGTACGCTTCCATGAGGGGCCGTGTAGGTATCAATGTCCGCTGTGGTGCTTCCCCAACCCGTGAGATGGCTGCTGCAGCCAATATGAGTTGCGCAAAGACAGGGTGGAATCAGCGCTCGCAGCTCTTCCTGAACAACACGACCCAGACAAATCACTAAGCGTGGCATTGCGTGCGGAAGGATATTGCTCCAAAGCTTCCTACCAACCTCCAGTGATTCTGCTTTCCGTGACAAGTCATGGAAACGCGGGGAGCGAAATGGCACAAAATGGGATATGAGCGACTGAACCAGCAATTCCTCGTGTGATCCGGCAAATCCAATTGCCTCGCGGAGAAGTCGAAACATTTCTTGCACTTGAACTTGCAGGGTTGACCTTCCTGGTTTGGCGTTCCCCCACTTTTCCACGATGTAGGAGCAACCGTTCTCACAGCTTTGCCACGGATGATCCTGGGGAATCGAATTACCTGCCGGGTTGATTGTGACAAGGACGATTTTCACGGGCTTGTCGAGGATGGTTCGAGAAACGCTAAGGAAGCGCCAACCAAGTTTATGCCCCAATCTCTCATACGCAGCATCAATGTCTTGAACACATGTGTCAAACAGAGGCGACGATGCTTCAAAAGATTTCATTCCATGATCTCTAACCATCGTTATGCCGATCCGCAAAGAACTGGATCTGCCGGTTCGTGTCCATAAATCTACCTGTTCGCTAGTCGAGAATCAGGAACGCACTCTCTGGACTGAAGAGGAAAGATGCCACATCTCCGGCACGGCGACGGAGTAGGGCTTCGATCATCGCGGTTGGGGCATTGCCAACTCGAACCCAAATTACTTTGGGCGGGTGCCCGAAGAGAAAACTGCGCTGATGGAAATCGGCGTCCTTCGTAACGATGGCATAGCCTTGCTGTGCGGCATACTGCCAGACAACTGCATCAGAGGCCTCCTGCAATCCAACTTCACGAACGTGCCTTGAGGCGGGATATTCCTTCTGGAGGGATTGAACGAGACGATGGGAGAGATTTTGATCGAAAAGCAGTTTCACGATGGGGGAATCGACACCAATTTCCGCTCCCGATCAGCCGCAAAAGCCAGGCATGCGCGGATGTCTTCGCGTGTGAGGTCGGGAAAATCTTTAAGAATGTCTTCTTCACTCATTCCGGAGGCGAGATACTCGAGCACATCGTACACGGTCATACGAAGGCCACGAATGCAGGGCTTGCCGCCACGCTTCTCAGGGTCGATGGTTATGCGGCTCTTCCAATCCATAGAATGAAGAGTAGCCTGGGAAACCGCAAAGATCAAGGCCGCAAACGAACGAACCGTGCAAGGGTCAGATCTTGCGATCACGCACTTCTCGACGTTTAGCGTCGGCTCTCAAGATCGCTGCGAGGGGCTTGTTCCAATGAGGAGAGGATGGGGGAGGTTCTGATCGATACGCAGCTTCACGACGGGAAAGTCGTCCGCTCCCGATCAGCTGCACGAGACCGGATAAAAGGGTGGCAGCACAAAACAACGCCAGCAGCAGGCGATCGAGACGGCAAGAGAACGGTGGACAGATTACCGTCGTCGTAAGGACACCACGAACACGTAACAGGGAGCGGAGGAACCTATGGCACTCACACGACAGTTCAAAGACACGGTAACGGCGCGCGGAGCGTGACCCGCGCTTTCGTGAGACGCTTTTTACGGAGGCGCTTAATGCATATTTTTCCGGCGATACCACTGTGGGCAAGGCCATCCTCCGCGATCTGGTTAATGCCACCATCGGGTTTGAGGAGTTAGCCCTGACCCTCAAGAAACCGAGCAAAAGCCTGCATCGGATGTTAGCCCCGCGTGGGAATCCAAGTACAGACAACTTCTTCAGCATCCTGAGCGCGCTCCAGAAGAAAGCTCACGTCAAATTGCGCGTGACCGCGAAAGCGAGCCGAGAGAACAGGGGCCCTCATTTCCCGTCGTGTGGCGAGCTTAAATACAAGATTTCTTGTAAAATATCCTGGTACCGAGTCGCCCTTCTCACGGAGGCTCGCATGACACGGAGCAACCAGTCTCAGCGCGACCACAATCTTCGAGAACGCGCGCTCAAATTATTTCCCTGGATCTGTGCGCACTGCGGGCGCGAATTTGACGGCAAGAAGCTAAGCCAGCTCACGGTCCACCACAAGGACCACAACCACGACAACAATCCGCCCGATGGGAGCAACTGGGAGTTGCTCTGTCTCTACTGTCACGACAATGAGCACCAGCGATATCAAGCAGCTGATACGTCGGATGAATCGCCGGCGAGCCGAAAACAGGATCGCCCTTCGACCTTCACGCCCTTTGCCCATCTCGCGGACTTGCTCAAACACAAAACGTAGCGAAAGAAACAAACGCCCGAAACGAGTTTTCGGCTCGGGGTGGTCCGGTGTTGTCAGGTTGTTCTGTCTATTTCACAGCGCCCTGAACATCCCCTTCATCGCAGTTCATACCTCCCAGCTTCTGCGTACCCTCCGACAGCCTCTTCATTCCGGCGCTCGCTCCCATCGTGATGCATCCCCCTCTGCCTTTGCAGTACACTGAGCCGCACCATTCATTTCGGAGTTCACATGCCCCACGTGTTGATTATTCACGAAGTCGAAGCCTACCCGGCTTGGAAAGCCGTGTTCGATGGCGCGGCGGATCTCAGGAAACGTGCCGGGGAAATCAGTTACCAACTCCTGCGTTACAACGAAGATGCCAACCGCGTCGTCCACTTCTCGGCCTGGTCCTCCTTGGAAAACGCCCGGCGCTTCTTCGAGTCTCCGGAGTTGGTCGAACTGAGGCGAGCAGCTGGGGTAAAGGCGCCGGAGTTTCTCTATCTACAGGAGATCGAGCGAGGGATCCTCTAGCCCGGACTATTCATGAATACCTGCTCCGGCGCCCGATCCTCTCGCCCGGCGAGGCTGTTCTCGTTCGGCCTCCTCGACGGACTGCGAGTACGCCTGCGTCTGCCTCACGTGCGAGCAGCCTCGGCGGGCTTCCGTCTCGAAGGCCTCGCGACGGCATTCATGAATAATCCGGGCTAGCAGGCTGCTCACAATGCCCGCCGGAGATCTATGACACATACCATCAGACAAGCCACCGTCGAAGATGTCGAACAACTCGCCCCGCTCTTCGACGCCTATCGTCGGTTTTACGGTCGGACCAGCGATGTGGCCGCAGCGCAGGCGTTCCTGCTGGCCCGGTTTGCCAACAGGGAGTCCACGCTGTTCATGGCACATGCGGGGAATGTCGCGGTGGGATTCGCCCAGCTCTATTCGAACTTTTCGTCCGTCTCGCTGGCTCGGACTTTTATCCTCAACGATCTGTTCGTGCAGGAGCAGGCTCGCAGAACCGGCGTGGCCTCTTCACTGTTGTCGGCTGCAGCCACCTTTGCAGTTTCACTCGGTGCGGTGCGCCTCTCGCTCTCAACCGCGCTTATAAACGACGCTGCCCAGGCGCTCTATCGTTCAGCGGGATGGACGCGCGACGAACAATTTTCCGTGTATCATCTGGCCCTAGCGGTGTAGGCCACGCAACGTCCAATCCGGACCGCGCCGAACTCTCGTGGACGCTCACTGCAAGCGGGCCGAGCCTTCACGACCTCGGCCCGCTTCTCCACCACCCACGCCGGCCTAGCTGGAGACCGGTTCCGGATCTTTGAGGCTGGACAGGGCCTCTTTGATCACTCGCATCGTGTGCTCGATATCACCATTTTTCTCACGTTTGGCATCTCGCTTGACATCGCGCGGCTCTTTCTTCAGCACCGCCCCATGCTCGACCAGTGCCGCTCTGAACCGGCCCAAATAATATTCATAGTCGGTCCGTCCCAAGGTGGCAATCGCCTGGTCTTTTTTCTCGAGTAAGGCGCTCGTATAGAGCTGCCGTGCCTCCTCAATCCGAGGGGCGGATCGACGGAGACGGCCGCCGGCTTCCTTAGCCGACGCCATCTCCCCCATTCGATCTCCCATGTCGAGCACCTTGTAGTCCCTGGCCAGCGGTGCGGCCAGCGCAACGCGTGCATGATACGCCACGGCATGATCACCGAGCCGTTCGTTCACCTCTCTGAGCGTATCGTTCCCTCGACGGAGTATGGCGCTCCCGTCGAAATTGAGAATACGGCCGACATCGTCAGAGAAGAAGTCCTGCGCAAGAAACTCTTCGTCGTAGCCCCGTGGAGGAGCAACGCGGAGAGTCAGGACGTCAGAGACGATATCTTCCGTCTCCATATGGAGGGCAATCTGAATGGTGTAATAGCCCGGTTCAGCAATATCCCACCCGTTTCGCCCGACGGAGATGAACAGCGAGTCAGTCACAAACTCGCCGGGCATCACGACCTGGGCCTGCTGATCGTGGCAGTATCGCGCAAACGGCAGGTATTGCCGCGCCGGCTTATCCCGCTTCTTGACGATCACGGTCATATGATCCGTCTTCGAGAGCAATTCTCTTTCCAACACTAGCGGGCGCCGGCCGATGTTGGTCAGTTTGAGCTCGAGCACGACCGGTTCGAGGAATTGATAGGTGGCTTGAGCGCGATCGACTCGAAGATTGAGCTTCAGCGATGGTTCCGGTGAGGCGCTGGCCTGCTCGAATCCATGGTGATCGAACCAATCGGCATTCCCCATCTGCACGAATCGCTCGGGCGCATGGCGCATGAACACCAACTCGTTGTCGCTGAACCGATAGGCGAAGTCGGAGAAAAACGCCGTCTGTCCGCCGGACACGTTGTACGGATAGTTCATGAAACTGCGGGCTTCCGGCTCGTTCGCCAAGGGAATCCACGGGGTACCCCAGTCAGGCGGATGTTGCTTTTGCCAGGAATGCGCCAGATTGAAGGCGTGGCCCATTTCGTGGCACGCCGTCCAGAATCGCATCCGCTCAACCCACGCCGCGGGTCGGGCATCACCGGCCGGTGGCGTGGAGATAAACGAATCATTGAACATCGCCGTCCCCTGACGATGGTTCGGCCCGATGTCGTCGAACATGATGCCCCCCAGGCTCGTGCCTTGTTCGTGCAGCTTGGCGAAAAACACCCAGAGCGACCACTGGGCCTTTCCTGCAAATCGCGACCAGTACACCTGCATCGCATCGTGCATTTCGTTGTCGCTCCACCGCGCATTCGTGCCCGCATCACCGATGGGCACGATGCTGTCGCTGCCGGACTTCCGCACCTCGAACCCGACTCTCCGGTAGACCTCCTCGATGGTGAGTGTTTCGCTCGGCAAGGTGGCCGGACGATTGGGATGGTCATGCGTGCCGATGTGCGTGGTCGCCGTGACGCCGGTCGCGCAATCGAACTCGAACTCCACCTGCCGGAAGTACGGCGATTTGAACCCCAGCGTTCTCGTCCGGACAGCCGTGCCGCCTCCCGAAAGCCGAACCACGGCCTTGCGCTGGCTGGACAGAAAGGTTGCCGTCGTGGTGATGTGGACCGTCGTGTAGGGGAAGCCGGCCACATCGCCATCCTTGAACCAAATCGAACCGGTCCAGGCATTCGGCCCGACTGCGGTGAGACGGGCTATCCAGTGCACACGTTTCGCCAACACGCCATAGAGTGTTCCGCTGGCCATCATCTGCGGATATCGTCCATCGACATCCAGGCGGAGTTCCTCGCGGAGCAATCCCCAGGACAGGAGTTCCTCGATTTGCCAGGGAGCGGCTGATGTGGGCACGATACCCGGCAGCGGCTGAGTGATCGGGATGGGTTGAATCGGTAAGAGCCCAGGCGCCGGAATGGGGGGCGTCACGATCCGGGATGCCACATACAATCCGCTCACCCGGACACGCGGCGGCCAGGGAAGTATGGGAGTCAGCGACTCCACGCCGGAACGAGCACCTTCGGCTTCATCGACAAGATACTCCTGATCCATGTGATCTTGATCTTTCATACTCTGCCTCCTGTTGTGATGGGTCGCAGCCATCATGCGTACCTGCCGGTCCGGCACGTCTCGTCACAGGTACCCAAAGGGTCCGTGTGCGATCTTCCAGACCAGGCTTCCTTCTGTCGTAAGGGACAGGCCCACATAGGTTGGACCATCCACTGACACCGATTTGCTTTGGGTGACGCCTCTCTTGGTCAGCACCACCTCCACCACGACTGGGCTGCGCATCACCTCGATTTCCACGGAAGCGGCATATCCGGTTTGACGCCGCGTCGTGAGATCGCCGTTCGCCAATGCCTCCCGAGCATCCACTGATACACGCACGTCGTCATGATGGAAGCCCTCCTGTAGCGCGATGTGCAGCAGCACGAGACACCTCGTTCAAGTCTCTGGCGTTGTGGCAGTTGTGTGGAAACGCTACGACCGTCTGTCGGGAGCAAACCGTGTACCGCATTCGACGCCGGCACACTCAACGCATGCAACGAAAAAGCTGGTATTTCGAAGCCACTGAAATGCTGGGTATCCGTCGCACGTCGGCAGGCGGCCACTCAGGGACAATACGAAGATTAAGAAAACCGATGTGATCACGGCATCGGTTCTCGTATCCGATATGATACGTGGGCGGTATCTGATGCGATACAAGCGCGCCCCTCACAGGCCACCTCTTCGTGCTGCCGTACATTCAAGAAAGTCGGGTACCATTGGTAGCTCGGGTGAGTCTAAGTTACTGTGCCCTGATGGCAGAGTCGGTGAAAGGAATGTTGAGCGGATCGTGGCGCGCACACAGCGGAATCGGTTGATCCCTCAATTCGCGGTGCAATCTGTGTCTACTGCGGTAGCGGAATCGTCAACAGAATCCCTCCCATCACATCCTGCGGCTTGAAATCCTTTTTCGGACTATTCGGATGGGCATTGTGGCAGCCGATGCACGACTGCGACGCCGCTTTGTCTGCGTAGAGGGCCTGAAACACAGGGGTGCCGCCTTCAGTGGTCGCGGCCGTATAAGGCTGGTCGGGATTCACGAGGATTTCTGCCAGGCCGGCTCGTTCGAAGTCGGTCATCGGGCGGTTCTTGGCATTGATGGCCCAATTACTGATCAACCGGTATTGCAGTCCGCTTCGTCCTGCCGCGACGAGCCGCCCGGTTTCCAACAAATACTGAGCTGGAAGAGGAAGCCGCGAGGTCTCTCGCCAGTTTTCCGCGGCAAAGGCGATCCCGCGCATCTGCATCCGCTCCACGACGTCCGTGGTGTAGAACATGCGATCGGCCTGAATGACGCTGTGCAGATACTCCGCCACCGCGCCTGCGGGGATACAGGCAGAGGAAGCGGCGTCCCTGCTTGCGGCGGCAAGCCCCCATTGACCGAGGATCCCCATCCCACTCGCTCCCAAGACCAGCCCGAGCCAAAAGCCTCTCCCGTTCATGATGTGCCTCCATTTTTTTAGACGCAGTCCATCATGTGCCCTGTAGAAAATCTTACGCCTGTGGAATCGGCAAAGCGATAGGCTCGCGGAGAACGCTCGGTCGCGATCAAGGGCCGCTGGATCGAGGTCGCTCGCGCCGGTATGGTGGACTGATCACCGGGCCGCATGAGCCTTGAGGCACCTCCGCCCCTAGGCCTTCCAGAAGATTGACTTCGCCCTGGCGGGTCGGTACGATCACCGACGACAGCTAGGGGTGCCATCCGGCTGAGAGTCCGAGCGATCGGGCGACCCTCACAACCTGACCTGGGTAATACCAGCGTAGGGAAGCGACCGGTTTACTGGCTTCGTGATCGCTTCAAGCCGCACCCAAGCTGGATGCGGCTTTTTTTATTTGGCCGTCAGACCGCTCACCTTCGACGAAAGGAAGTCCGCTATGAGCGAGGCCCATACACAGAACGGTTCCAGCAACGGGCACGGCGCCAAGCCCTCGACCGCGCGCCTGACCACCACCCCTTTTGCGGCCTCGCGTAAAGTGCACATTGACGGCGCGCTTCCCGGCGTCCGGGTTCCTATGCGGGAAATCAGCCTCACGCCGACGCACTCCACCAACGGCAATGGCGGCATGCCCAACCAACCGGTGACGGTGTATGACACCTCCGGCCCCTATACCGATCCGAATGTGACGATCGACGTGCGCGCCGGGTTGCAGCCCTTGCGCCGAGCCTGGATCGATGCGCGGCAGGACACGGAAGAACTCCCGCAGGTGACGTCGCAGTACGGCCGTCAACGCGCGTCTGACCCGAAGCTGGCCGACCTCCGGTTCACGCATATCCGCAAACCGCTCCGCGCCAAGGCCGGACGAAACGTCAGCCAGATGCATTACGCCAAGCAGGGCATCATCACGCCGGAGATGGAATACATTGCGATCCGGGAAAACCAGTCCCGCGCGCGAGCCAAAGAACTGATGGCCTCGAGCAACGGCCACGGCGGCGGGGTGCTGCAGCATTCCGGTCAGGCGTGGGGCGCTCGCATCCCCAACATCATTACCCCTGAGTTCGTGCGCGATGAAGTCGCCCGCGGCCGCGCCATCATCCCCAACAATATCAATCACCCGGAAACCGAGCCCATGATCATCGGCCGGAATTTCCTCGTGAAGATCAACAGCAACATCGGCAATTCGGCCGTCGCCTCGACGATCGAGGAAGAAGTCGAAAAGATGATCTGGTCGATCCGCTGGGGCGCCGACACGGTGATGGACCTCTCCACCGGCAAGAACATCCACGAGACACGCGAGTGGATCATTCGCAATTCGCCCGTCCCGATCGGCACCGTGCCGATTTATCAGGCGCTCGAAAAGGTCAACGGCAAGGCGGAGGACCTGACCTGGGAGCTGTTCCGCGATACCCTGATCGAACAGGCCGAGCAGGGCGTCGACTACTTCACCATCCATGCGGGCGTGCGGCTGCGGTACGTGCCGATGACGGCGAAACGCATGACCGGCATTGTCTCGCGCGGCGGTTCCATTCACGCCAAATGGTGCCTCGCACACCATCAAGAGAACTTTGCCTACACACACTTCGAAGAGATCTGCGAAATCATGAAAGCCTATGACGTGGCCTTCAGTCTGGGCGACGGCTTGCGGCCCGGCTCCATTGCCGATGCCAACGACGAAGCGCAATTCGCCGAACTGGAAACCCTCGGCGAACTGACCAAGATCGCCTGGAACCATGACGTGCAGGTCATGATCGAAGGCCCAGGCCATGTGCCGATGCATATGATTCAAGAGAACATGGAAAAGCAGCTCAAGGAATGCCAGGAAGCGCCGTTTTACACCCTGGGACCTCTGACCACCGATATCGCGCCGGGATACGACCACATTACGTCCGGCATCGGCGCCGCGATGATCGGCTGGTACGGGTGTGCCATGCTCTGCTACGTGACACCGAAGGAGCATCTGGGCTTGCCGACTAAGGAAGACGTCAAGGTCGGTGTCGTCACCTACAAGATTGCCGCACATGCGGCCGACCTGGCGAAGGGGCATCCGGGCGCGCAAGTCCGCGACAATGCCATGTCGAAAGCGCGGTTCGAGTTCCGCTGGGAGGACCAGTTCAACCTCGCGCTCGATCCGGAGACCGCCCGCGCGTACCACGATGCGACGCTGCCGGACAACGCGGCGAAGGTCGCCCATTTCTGCAGCATGTGCGGGCCGCATTTCTGCTCCATGAAAATCACGCAGGATGTTCGTGACTATGCGGCCAAGAAAGAGCTGGAAGAGCAACAGGCCATCCAGATCGGGATGAAGGAAAAATCAGAAGAGTTCAAACAAGCCGGCTCCGAGATTTATCTATAAGGCTGGTCACAATGGCTGCCCGGCGAGGCCGGAGGCGTACCCTCAGGGGTACGTTGAGGATCTGGACGAGCCGAGAACGAAGCTGGAAGCCATTTTCAACAGCCGCTGAAGGGGAACACCGCATGGGGAAGCCCAAACCTGCACCGTTACGCGAACGCGACATCACCCGCCAGATTGCGCGGGAATATTATAAAGAGTTCGACCAACTGATCGAGAGCGACGTCATCATCGTCGGCGCCGGCCCTTCGGGCCTGATCTGTGCCCACGACTTGGGCAGAATGGGCATCAAAACACTGATCGTCGAGCAGAGCCTTGCGCTGGGCGGAGGATTTTGGTCCGGTGGCTACTTGATGAACAAGGCCACGATCTGCGCCCCGGCGCACAAGATCCTGAAGGAAGTGGGTGTGCCTTGCAAGCAGATCAAGGAATGCCCGGGCATGTACATGGTGGATCCGCCGCATGCAACCGGCGCGTTGATCGCGGCCGCCTACGACGCCGGTGCGAAGATCATGAACCTGACGCGGGTCGTCGACCTGATTCTGCGCCGCGAAGGGGTGCTGGAAGGGGTCGTGGTCAACAGCACCACCGCCGAAATGGCCGGACACGATATTATCCACGTCGATCCGATCGCGTTAGAGAGTAAAATCGTCGTCGACGCTACCGGACATGACGCGGTGGTCGTCAACCTGCTGCACAAGCGGGGACTCTACCAACAGGTTCCAGGCAATGGCGCCATGTGGGTGTCGCGCTCGGAAGAAGAAGTCATGGATCGAACCGGGGAAGTCTCGCCCAATTGCTTCGTGATCGGCCTGGCGGTTGCGGCAGTGTTCGGCACGCCACGCATGGGCCCGGCCTTCGGCTCGATGTTGCTCTCCGGCCGGTACGGCGCCGAGTTGATTAGGAGTAAACTCAAGAGTCGCTAACCCACATGACCCTGCGGCTTCTCAAACGGGTTTCCGGCAAGGCCGCAGGAAGCGAGATCGACGAGGCGTACTGTGTGGGTACGTCGAGTTGATTGAGCGACCGAGAACGCAGCCGGGAACCCGTTTCAGAAGCCGCATATGGACGTACAAGATTTTCTCATACAAGGCGATGGCAGCGAGGAAGACAAGCGCGAAGCCTGGCAACTGTTCCAGCAAGCCTACGAGCAACAAATGAAGGGGCAGCTGGAGGAAGCGGTCAGCCTGTATAAACTGTCGCTCGCGACGCACCAGACGGCCGAAGCCTATACGTTCCTCGGCTGGACCTATAGCTTCATGGGCAAGCTGGACGAGGCGATCGAGGAATGCCACAAGGCGATCGCCTGTGATCCACACTTCGGCAACCCCTACAACGACATCGGCGCCTATCTGATTGAAAAAGGCGACCTCGACGAAGCGATTCCCTGGTTTCAAAAGGCCATGCAGGCCACACGGTATGAAAGCCCGGCATTCCCCCACCTGAATCTGGGACGTGTCTACGAACGCCAGGGCAAATGGAGCGACGCCATCGACTGTTATAAGCAGGCACTCGCCCTGAATCCAGATTATGCCTTGGCCAAGAAAGCCTTGGGCCGCCTCATCAGCTCACTGAACTAGACCCAGCGGGACGCGATGAACAACACCATCTTAGTGGCCGTCACCGACATTTTCTTTTACACCAAGGTGCGCGACGCCTTGCGCCCGCAGGGGTATACCTTAGAGCGGATTCGGAATCAGGATGAGGTGGCAGAAAAGACGGCTTCGGTACAGCCGGCCGCGTTGATCCTGAACATGAACGACCTGGCGGTCGATGCGTTTAAGGCGCTGGAAACCATTCAGAGCAATCCCGCCCTGCGCGCGCTGCCCATCCTGGCCTTTGCCAATCACGAAGAAGTCGACACGTGGCGCCGCGCGAAGGAACTCGGCGTGACGAAAATCGTATCGCGGAACGAGTTTTCGGCGCGTACCAAAGATCTCGTTGAAGAACTTATTCATCCTCAGCCCACCAGACAATCCTGAGGGCTGTGCCGGATAAAGGATTATCGGTCTGCCTATGAAACAGTCTCGCCTCCACGATCAACATCAGCAACTTGGCGCCACATTCGAAGACGTCACGGGATGGTCCGTGCCCGCGCAGTATGGCAACGCCGCTGCGGAACATGCCGCCGTTCGCAACGGTGTCGGGATCTCTGACCTGTCACACCGCGGGAAGATGCGGGTAACCGGCGATGACCGCATCAAGTGGCTCCAGAGCATCATCAGTAACGATATCCTCCCCCTTCAGCCCGGGCAGGGCCGCTACTCCAGCTTCCTGACCCACAAGGGGAAGATGCTCGGCTATTTTCGGGTGTACATCCAGAGTGACGCCGTCTGGATTGAAGATGTCGGTGAGGTGGGTGAGGCCACATTTCAAGCACTCCGCAAATTTCTCCTCTACGGCACTAAAGCCAAGATGGAGAATTGCGCGGAAAGCTGGGGTTTGCTGTTGGTCAGCGGACCGAAATCCGCGGAGGTGGTGGCAGCGGCGTTCGGCGTCGAGGTCCAGACCTTGCCACTTCTCCAGACCATTCCTGTCGCGATCGACGCCCATTCGGGGTTGATCATGCGCACGGAAGAAACGGGCGAAGAAGATTGGGAAATTCTCCTGCCCGCCGACGGCCTGAACGCGGCATGGAGCCAGCTGATGACTGCGGGCGCTCCGTTCGGCATAACACCCGTCGGCTCCCAGGCACGCGAACTGTTGCGGATCGAAGCGGGGCTAGCCAAGGCCGGCCCTGATCTGAATGAAGAAATTGTCCCGCCGGAAGCGAACCTGGAAGGAAAGGCCTTCAGCCTCTCAAAAGGTTGTTACCCCGGACAGGAAGTCGTGGCGCGCATGGATACGTATGGCAATGTGCGTCGGCATCTGGTGGGCTTACTCATCCAGGATCAGATTGTTCCGGCACATGGATCGAAGCTGTTCAGTGGAGACCGAGAAGTGGGATGGATCAGCAGCGCCGTCTTGTCGCCACAACGCAACGCCGTACTGGCGTTCGGTTTTCCGCTGCGTGACTTCTCAACGCCGGACACTCAGCTGACGGTGGAAGTGGCAGGGACGCGCCATCCGGCCACCGTCCATGCCCTTCCGTTCTACCACCGGCCCTAACGAGGGTTACTTTTCGGGATTGCGCACGGCCGATACGGCTGAGGCGAATCCGAGCAGGCTCTTCCGCTCTTCATCGTCCAGCGCCAGCAACAGATGGGTTTCTTCGGCATGCATCAGGCGTAGGCTCAAGAACGGCTCTTCACGACGCTTCTCCCGGTTGTCCCACATGGCGTCGATCACCTGTACCTTGTCCAACTGGCCGACCGACACGACATCGTAGCGAAAATAGGAATCCCCGATCACGATGTCAAAAATCACATTCCCCGCCGTCAGCAGGATGAGATTGAACCGGCCCTGATCCTCATATCCTTCCGGCAAAAATTTATTGATATGGCACCGCGCCACTTTGCGATCGCCAAGCGCCGCGCGAAACTTGATCTGTAAGGCTTCATAATCGATCTGGAGCGCCTTTTCGTCCGCATTGGTCGCTCCGACCGCCGCGTTCTTCGCCTGTTCAAATACGTCATCCGCCGACAACAACCCTGCCATAGCGCCTTACTCCTTCGTTACAAGACTGTCTAATGTGTATGATGTCATCTACGATCAGAGGCCGCGTGCGGCGCGCCTGGCTCGTATCGATCGGGCCACCCCGACCAGCGCAATTCCTGCCCACGCGAATTCCAGCAGGACGAACCCCACTCGTCGATCTTCAATGGCCACGATCCCCAGCAGCAGCGAGCCGATGATGTTCAGGGCCAGATACCCCCCGTCCAGCTCACGCCAGGTGCCGGCCTGAATGAGGCCATAGGCGATGAGCACCATCAGGGCTCCAATCACCGATACGACCTGCATGATCATGGGTTTGCTCGCGCACTCGGCCCGCATCGCACTGGAGAACGGGGTACGGTACCTGGCGGCTCGGCAGGATTGCAAGCGAAATTCCCTGCGAGGCACCAGCCACCGATGCGGAGAGTCTCCGCGCGATCTTGTCGGCCCCGTGGCACCAATCGTGTCGCACGCGAGACGCTGCATTGCATTTGCAGGGTCATCTCCGGCATACTTTGCGGGAATCACTGGGAGGCGAAGATGAGCGGACAGATTTGTTTAATTGATGGTTGTCAGGCCAGAGTCTATGCGCCGGCAGGCACCCGTTCTGTCTGTAAGGATCACTTTCTTGGATTTCTGACCTGGCGACGGCGACGCGGCCCCCAGATGTTCCGCAAGTACGCCGGCATGACGATGGAAGAGCGTGAAGTCATCGTGGGTGAGTGGCTCCAGACTCTCGGCACCAAAGATTTGCCCCACCCCATCCCCGGATTGTAAGCGTGTCGTTCTGAATCACGCGTTCCGTCTCCTACGCCGTCCTGCCGGTCAAGGGCGACAACGTGTCCGATCAGCCCCAGCCTCACTTCGATTCATCAGAACGCCGAGATCCATCGCGCATATGCAGCAGTTTCCCCTCAAGCGCCGCCTTCAGCAACTGCGCCGTATTTGAGGCCCGCAGCTTCTTCATCATATTGGCTCGATGGGTATCGGCGGTCTTCATGCTGATGTTCAAATGTTCCGCAATGCTGCGATTGGTATGCCCGTCCCAGATCAGACGGAGAATTTCCAGCTCGCGAGCCGTGAGATCTTCCGGCTTTCGCTTCGGAGCAGTCATGTCAGGATCGGCGGCCCCCTCACGGTTGTTCATGCCCGACCGGCTCATCATTGCGTCGTGATGCTCCCCGCCCTTGTGTTGCTTTTCCGCCAGCATGATCCTCCTCCTTCATCGTCTCTCACCCGGCACATACGCCTCCACGCCTTGTCGATCGTTAGTTCTCACGTACTGCAACCGGTTTTGAAGTCTCCCACAAGCGTTGGAGATAGCCCAAGACGGCCGTGATGGCTTGGGTGCGCGGCTGCCAGGTCCCCTGCGCATTGCCATTGAGCTCGACCCAGCATCCATCGATTTTTTGACGCACAATGAGTCGCTCGAACATACCGTGCGTGGCCGGCTGAATGGCCAACA
>WBZQ01000246.1_pt2 | contig 17338 bp, 17 predicted proteins | sample 5204251 | NCBI WGS metagenome assembly WBZQ01 (sample SAMN12412402, study PRJNA552823) | activated sludge metagenome | isolation source: activated sludge from nitrification reactor of wastewater treatment plant... | place: USA: Virginia | collected 2017-09 | reverse complement strand
GGCCTCGCGCGTAGACAATTCCGAGAGTCACGGGAAACCATGAATTAATCTTACGAATAATTAGCACCACCATTCTCATCCACTAGCAGGTTGAAAGGAGCCACTATGCGCAACAGACCAGTATCATCCACACTCGCATTGCTGGTTATCACCGGCATCATGGCAGGCAGTGCTCACGCCAGTTTGATCGATAACGGAAACGGAACGATTTATGACAGCGTCTCCGATGTGACCTGGATCTCCAATGGACTGACCTTTACCAACGACATTGCAAGCAACACATCCACTCCAAATGGAAACCCGTACACAGGACCGCTCTTAGGAACAGTCGTTACGCCTTCATTAGGGTTACCCCACACCATCGCCGCCAATGATCTCAACTATGATTCCGGGCTTGGTCGATGGGTAGGCAGTTGGTGGGCGGCGACCGCCTGGGCCGACGGCTTCACCTCACAACACGGAAACCAGTCTGTCTCCGATTGGCGATTGCCGACCACCTCGGAGGCTCAAAACCTCATCACGCAACTGAATCAACTCGGCACCGGTCGAGTGGGGGCCGCTCCTCCGTTTGCCTTCGTGCCACCCTTCTTCTGGACCGCGACCCTAACCAGCGACACGAATGTGAACTTTGCCAACATGCTTGCCGGCACCATCGCCAACCGAACTCTGTTCGATGCTGCGGCCGGACGACCGGCCTACAGCAACGTGATGGCCGTGGCACCAGGCAACGTGTCCCCTGTCCCCGTCCCGGCCGCCGCATGGCTCTTCGGGAGCGGTCTCGTCGGCCTGGGATCCATGGCCAGAGCCAGACTGCGGAAGGGCCAGGCTGTTGCACAGAAGCCATAGCTGTTATTGAACGGGAAGCACACGCTCACGGCTCGGCTGATCCGTGAGCCGGTCCTTCCCTGAACATCGGAAGGAGTCGTCATGCGAACACAGATTGCTCGTTTTCTCGCCGTCGCCGTCATAGGGTTCGGCACCACCGTCGCTACAGAAGCGCTCTCCCAGGTCAACAGCCCGACTGATCCACCTCGTCCGCCGTCGCTCAAGACCATCCCAGTACCGGAACCAACCAATCTCGCTGAGTTTGTCAGCGACCGCCAGGCAGCTATCCGGCTCGGCAAGGCCCTGTTTTGGGACATGCAGGTCGGCAGTGACGGCGTGCAGGCTTGCGGAAGCTGTCATTTTAATTCCGGCATGGCCGATAACCGATCAAAGAACCAGCTTTCGCCGGGCTTAAAACGTATCACCGCGACTGGCTCCCCAAACCCCGACACCACGTTCTACAGAAACCTCGGCCCAGTTGGGCAGGTGACGGGATCTGACTTTCCGTTCTTCCCCGCCAGCAACGATGTGCTCTCATCCCAGGGAGTTCGCAACTCCGTTTTCCTCGGCATTGGGAACGGCCCAGCTGATCTGGTTCGCTCCGAACCAGATCCTGATGGATTTCGAGTCGGATCGACGAACACGCGCCGTGTGGAACCCCGCAATACGCCGACTGTCATCAATGCCGTGTTCAATCACCGTCAGTTTTGGGACGGTCGTGCGGACAACGTCTTCAATGGGGTGAACGAAATGGGGGACCGGGATCCGAACGCCCGGCTGTTCCGTGCGGACAGCCCGGCCAACCCCGTTCCCGTCCAGGTGCGTCTAGAAGACTCCAGCCTCGCTTCGCAAGCCGTCGTCCCACCTGTCAGTCCGGACGAAATGTCCGCCCGTGGCCGGACGATGCGGGACATCGGAAAGAAATTCGCCCGTTACCAAATTCCCGGCCAGCCCGCCTCCAACCTTCGTCCTTTGGCGCTTCAGCTGGTACACCCGGAGGACAGTGTGCTCTGGCCATTAAGCCGCTGGCCACAAAAAGGCCTGAACGTGAGCAACTATCCGGAACTCATCCAGGCGGCGTTTCATCGTCACTGGTGGGATTCGCCTAAGGTGATTCGCATCGGCACCGACGGCACGCCGATCGTGATCGACCCGCCCTCCGTGGCGCTTGCCGCCAATGAATACACCGTGACGCAGTACAACTTCTCACTCTTCTTCGGTTTAGCCATCCAACTCTATGAGTCCACGCTCGTAGCCGACAATTCCCCCTACGATCAATTCATGGACGGTAACCCGAACGCCATCAGCGAGCAGGCCGTCTTGGGTGTGGACCTCTTCCGCAGCCAGGCTCGCGGCCAATGCATCACCTGTCATGAGGGGGCGGAGCTCACCAACGCCTCGGTTCGCCAAGTCCGTGTCGATCCGACGCGCATCCGAGACGGGCAGGCGGCGGACCGCGGCTTCAACAACACCGGTGTGCTTGGCACCATCGAGGACTTGGGTCTTGGGGCAAAGGATAACCTTGGGAATTGGCTCTCCACGGTCAAACGGCTCAGCCCTCCGCCTCCAGAACCGATCGTCTCGGACGGAGCCTTCAAGGTGCCGGGCCTGCGCAATGTCGAGCTGACGGCGCCCTACTTTCACACCGGGGGGCATGTCGATCTGCCGGCCGTCATCGACTTCTACGATCGAGCCGGCGATGCCCACGTCGGCATGGTGACGCTCGACGGCACCCACGTCGAGCTGATGTCGATCCTAGGACTCACGCCTGAGGAAAAAGCCGCCATGCTGGCGTTCCTCGTTTCGCTCACGGACGAGCGGGTACGTTTTCAGCAGGCTCCGTTCGATCACCCGCAGCTGTTCATCCCGAACGGACCAGGTGCACCACGCATGATCATGCCCGGCGATCCATTGTTCGAAATTCCTGCGGTCGGCCGGTTCGGCGGGCAACCGCAAAAGAAATTCTTGGAGCCATAACCCAGCATGTGGAGATGACACACCGAGTGTAAGCAATCCGGGCCGTCGCCGCTCATAGGGCGGCGGCCCGGCCTTTCAAAACACACGCCTCCCCCATCTTCTCATCAACCAAACTTCATTTCCTGTTGCATCCAGTGCAGCTGCCGGCACCGATCAGTAGATAATCTCGAATCTCCCTTGATAAAAGTGTTCTTAAGGGTAATTCTCATTTCCTTATCCCAATTCACGGTGAGAGGACTGATTGGATTGGCTCGGCGGCACATACGTGTCTGCAACGAATGATATGTGGATTACCAGACAACCCAGGCCTCAATTGTTGTTTCAACCAGGGAGTACCATGATGAAGTCTTCAATTCTCACGTCCCTCATGATTTCCACCGTGCTGTTCGTTTTGCCCGCCGTGGCGCCGGCCGCCACCGTCACCAGCGGCGAGTTCACGATGAATCTTGACCGCGATGCGTTGGCCCAACTCGTACTGAATCCAACCGGCACTCCGCCGACGCTCTTTCTTGAAGAATTCTTCACCTCACCTTCGCTGACAGGCGCGCAAATCAATGACGTCGTCAATACGAATCTCGTGCCCGGCAACGGCGAGATTTCTGCCACCGGCTTGGTCTATGACGTCACCGGGTCCACAGTGTCTAACCCGGCAGGCCGGGCCATCCAAGCGACGAATTTCACCTACGATCCGAACAACGTGACCGGCACGGCTGCCGGACAGATCGGTCTGGGCGGCGTCCTCCGATTCATGGGAAATTTTCAGGGGATCTTCGCGACCGGTGACTATGCGCTGAAGTACGATGCTTCTCGAGTCGGCAACTCGGCCGGAGGTTCAGGTTGGTACTTGCTGAACAACTATGGATTTCCCGTTCCTGGTTTTGACCTGACCGATGTCGCCGTCGACAGCAATCCCTTCTCGTTGAACCTGACCGGGAATCTCAAATGGAGTCCGGAAGTCGCCAATGCCTTTTTTCACCCATCAGACATCGGCAAAACCGTCGGCACCTTCACCTTTGGCTCACCCGTCCCGCTACCCGCCGCCGCCTGGCTGTTCGGCAGCGGTGTGATCGGCCTGGCCGGGCTGGCACGGCGCCGAAGGATACGCCCATGAAATCAGTTCGTTTATCCGTCATGGCTGCCGCACTCGCGGCAGCCATGCTCCCCTTGTCGCCCATCAAAGCGGAAATCTTTCCCCTCGACACGGTCGCGGTCGGAAACCCTGGGAACTTGCCGGATCACCTGACCGGGCTCGGCTCAGTCGGGTACAGCTACCACATCACCAACGCCGAGGTGACGAATGCGCAGTATGCCGCATTTCTAAATACGGTCGACCCCACCGGCGGCAACCCGCACGATCTCTATAACCCCGATATGACCAACGCCACCGGCTTTGCCGTCGTCAAAGGCGGCATCAATTTCGATCCGCAGGCCGCATCGGGCACGATGTATAGCCCCAAGCCCAACTACGGAGACAAGCCGGTCAACTACGTGAGTTTCTACGATGCCGCGCGCTTCGCTAATTGGGTCATGACGGGCGATACGGAGAACGGTTTCTACACCTTCACCGACACCAATACGCTCGCAAGCCAGGGCGTGCATGGCCCGAATCAGCACAACGGCATGAACTGGATCGCCCTTCCGAGCCATGATGAGTGGTACAAAGCCGCGTACCACATGAACGACGGTGCAACCGCGAACTACTATCTCTATCCAACCAGCAGCAATGACACGCCCGTCGTCGCCACCGCCACACCCACCGGCGAAATCGCCAACCCCGGCATCAACGTGGCCAACTACAACTTCGGTGCAAATTGGGACGGCACGGTTAATCTTGGCCATGTTACCTCCGTGGGAAGCGCCGGTCCTGAGAGCGCCAGCCCCTACGGCACCTTTGATCAGGGCGGCAACGTGATGGAATGGATCGACGCGGTAAGCGGGTCGAGACGCATCATGCGCGGTGGCTCACTCTGGCTCAATGAGTCCACACTGCGGTCGACCTACACGAGTGAGTACAATCCTCTGATCGGAGGCAGCAGCCTCGGGTTTCGACTATCCAGTCTGGGACCGATCACCGTCGTGCCGCTCCCCGCAACGGCCTGGCTCTTCGGGAGTGCCTTAGTCGGATTGATCGGCGTCGCACGGCGGCACAAGACCGTCATCTCTTGAACGATCCCAATCAACTACCGGTGGAGCGAAGCTTCCAAGGGGAAGACTCACTCCTCACACCCCGGCCTCACATCATCGCGATCTCGTCGTAGAAGCAGCACCCTCCATGTGATGAGCTGCCGGTGACGCCCTACCATGAAGTGCGCGGCTCTCTCGCTTATTCCGGTCGCACCGAAAGGGGGTTGTACGCCATGGTTTCCTGTTTTCGCCACACCGCATCGACTGGTGCCGGCGACGACTCTTCTCCTCACGCACAGATCGTGATTGGCCAGGCATCTGCCCTCCCGATTCTGTATCAACCAGTGCAGAGATAGGCATCAATGAGTAGATCACCTCGCCATTTTCTTGGTAAAAAATGGCATCCATCATGGATTCCGTTGTCGCCACGTATTACCAAAGAGAAGACTGATGATCAGCCGCGTCCTATTTTCACGGTTGCTGCGCCGGCGGAACGGCCCATCGGCAGCTTCTCGGGGTACGGATACCCGCATGGCACTGAGCGGCAGCGACGTATCCTTTCTCGTCAGCGGGAACACCATCACGGCATCTCCCGTCCCCCTCCCCATCGCGACCAGGCTGTTCGGTCGCGGGGTGAGATCAATCGGTTTTGCTCGGCGGCAAAGGCCCATCGTCTCTTAATTTCGCCAATGGCGGACGATGCCATGAGCACCTTGAGAAGGTGCACTCATCCATCGATAGCGCCTCACCACCCGGTCTATTACGGTTCCATGCATGAACTGTGTGAGCGCTCGCTGTCGACACCGGGATCGAGAGCGGAGCAGCAGGTCTCGCACCAGGATGTCGTCATGTTAACAGGAGCCTCTCTTTAATGAATTGCCACCGGTGTCGCGGTCTGATGTGTCCCATCGATCTGGGTATCGAAGCGAGCAACAGTGGGCGGGACGGTACGTACGCATGGCGCTGTATCAGCTGCGGGGAGATCATCGATCACGTGATCGTCTGGAATCGTATGCGCGCACAAACATCTCGACCGAACTGCGGCAAACACCACCGGCCTCATGGCAAGGTCAGAACCTTGGTATCTTCAGAGTCGTCAGGTATCGCCCGACCAGACTTTTGACACGTCGTGACCTACGCCGATGGCAGCTCAGTCCCTCAAGTATTTTCACTGGCATCATTCGCCATGCTTTTGTTTGGGAGCTTATTTGCGGTAGAGTCTCCCATCCATGACTTCGTCGTCTCGTTGCCTTACGCTTGCCTGCCTGCTGGCGGTGGTCGGTCAGCCCTCGATCGCACCAGCCGAACTCCGACCACAACATATCGCCATTCTTGCAAACGCCACCAATGCCGACAGCCTCGCTGTGGCTCGGCACTATGCGGCCCAGCGCAATATTCCGTCAGAGCACATTATTCCGCTCGCCCTGCCGTTCCGTGACACCATTTCTCGTCAGGAATACGAGGATCTCGTCGTCATGCCGCTTCGACGCGCACTGGAAAATCGCACGCTGCATTCGTCGGTTCGCGTCATCGTCACGACCTACGGGGTCCCGTTGCGGGTGGAAGCGCCTCACCTCTCGGAAGAAGAGCACCGCCGGCTTGCAGAGGCACAACAGCTGGTCAAGACCAGCCGGACGAAACTGGAACACTTGAAACAGCAGTTCGAGCAGCTTGTGCCGGAGTCATCACGACGCCAGAGCACATCGCCTTTCCCGGCGCAAGATATCCTCGAAGCGGCCAGGACAGCCGCACTCATCTCGCAGGTCGATTGGACCTGGCGTACCGCGCTTGACCAGCTCCGGCAACAGCAAGGCCCGACGTCTGAGCGACCTGCGCAGGAGTTGCTTGTACTGACTCAGCAATATGGTGGGTGGGGCATCATGTTGCAGAAACGAACGGGATCTGAACCGCCTGACACGCCTCAGGCAGCCGCTCGTCGCGCACTGCTGGATCGGTCCAGTGCCCTGTGGACAGGGCTGGGCCTTCACTCGATCACCTCGCACCGTCCGTTGCTCTATCGCTGGGCGGAACGGCTCTTCGGCGTGCGCGGTGTGCTGGAACTCGCGAGCGCGGAGGTCGATCGACTCACCTATACCTACGCCGATGCCAGTCTCGACAGCGAATTAAGTCTATTGTGGTGGGATCGGGATCTCTATCCCGTCGCGTGGCGCTGGGACAACCCGCTGTTTCAAGATCATGCCGCCTCCAGCGATCAACTCCCTATTCTCATGGTCAGTCGGCTGGACGCCCCGACCCCTGAACTGGCGAAGAGTCTCGTCGACCGAGCCCTACAAGCGGAGCGCACGGGATTGAACGGCAGCGTGTACTTTGATGCCCGGGGATTGCAACCCGATGGTGCGATCGACACCTACGGCCACTACGATCACAGCTTGCGAGAGGCTGCAGCGCTGGTCAAGGAGAAATCTTCGTACAACGTCGTGCTGGACGTTTCAGACGCAACGATGGCCGCCGTCCCGAACGTGGCACTCTATATCGGCTGGTACAAGCTACGCGCGTACGAAGATGTATTTTCGTTCAGCCCGGGAGCCATCGGCTATCACATGGCCTCTGCCGAATCCTTGACGGTACATGACCGTGGCGAGCGAGGCTGGTGCAAGAATGCGTTGGAGCGGGGGATCACCGCCACGCTCGGTTCGGTCGGGGAACCCTACCTCGATGCATTTCCGGAACCGGCCCGCTTTACCGCCCTGCTGTTGTCCGGAAAGTACTCTCTCGCCGAGGTCTACTACCTCACAAGCCGGACCATCAGCTGGAGAATGGTTCTGTTCGGCGATCCGCTCTACAATCCCATGAAGGGACATTCGCCGATGCCGCTATCGACCTCTCCACCCGTCGCCCCCTCGGACCGACGATTGGGCGATCCCGTTGCGCAACGGCTACGGGCCCAGGATCTCATGCGGGATCGACAGAAGCGATTGATCTCCCTGCTGCAACAAGCCGAGCAGCGCCTCACCGTTCAACCAACCTCGCCGGCTCAACAAGAAGCTCCGTGAGTGCGAGCACCAATTGTTTGACCCCGCCACACGATCAGGTCCGACACGAACACCCGACCACAGTGGCGATGCTGCACACTACTCTGTGTGAAGTGTGGCCGTCGCTCGAATCATGCGCCACGGGTCGTGCTGTGTTGCGATGTCCGACTACCAGGAAGGCAATCAGTGGTTACGGTACGGAAACGGCAGGGCCGCCCCGGGCTTTACGCCCACCAGTACGCCGCTCGATGGTGTCTGCCCTTCGCCTACCCTCTCTAGCACGGATCGGAGCCACAGCGAATTGCTCGTTCACTCTATGCGTTGGTAAGAACTCGCGCTCATCCTTCAGAATGCAACTCACCGGCTCACGTCTCCGCCTGATGCCCAGCCGATGGAGCCGAGAGACAATCACGCACCGATCCACACCCAGCTCCTGAGCAATCTGTTCATCCTCCTTGCCGGTTGCCACAAGCGAGAGGAGCCTTAGATCGTCGACGGATGAACCAGCGGAGGATTCCTGCGGTACCCTTCCCCTCCCGATGCGCATCCAGGTCAAGACTACATGGGTCAAGTACGGATCAACGACCGCTTTCCCGATAGCGACCGCCTCAATGCTCTTCAGAAGAGCCTCCGTCGATGCCGACTTCAGCAGATAGCCTTGCGCCCCGGCATCGATTGCCGAGCGCAGAAGGCTTGCATCATCCTTCGCAGTGAAAAACAGGACAGCGATGTTCGGGTGTGCTTGTCGAATGGTTCTGCATATGTTGATCCCGCTCATCCGTCCGAAGAGCATCTCCAGGACGACCACGTTCGGCTGACATGCCTGCACCGCTGCATGCGCGTCGACTTCAGTGCCGACGGTGCCGACCACGGCTACTCGCTCACACTTCGAGAGCGCGGCCGTCAGCTCTTGGAGGGCACTGACGGATTCATCGATCAGAAGCACCCGAACAGGCTCGCCTTTTTCCGGCGCTCTGACGACAATCTGCTGTTTATCGATGGAGCGTGCCATGCTTTCTCCCGGCACAGCTACCCACGCTTTTCACGGCATGGCGCCGACGTGTCATCGGTTGATTTCCCATGTGCAAAGACCTGCCCTATTTGAGCAGGAGCAGCGTTCCCCCTGCATCTTTTGGGTTGAGATGATCTCGATAGACGAAGGTGGCTCCAGCGGCATAGAGCAGATCGCTGGTGGGGATGCCGATATACTTGCTCTCTCCCGGTTTGAGTACGAGTTGCACATTCAATACCGTTGGGGCCGCTTGATTCGCCGCCGTCGTCATGAGAAACCCCCGCTCGCTAGTGGACCGATTGGTCACACGCAGCAAAACCGGATTTCCTGGACGCGACTTCAGATCCAGTACCGACACCGGAGGATAGAGCACCTTGAGCCCCCCGATCTCTGTGGCGTGGATATCGAGGTCAACCGACAATTCCTTAAACCGTTGGCCCACCACTGATCCGCTTTCAAGATCTCCGACTTCCACTCCTCCGGCTTGTAATGCCCAGGCCGCCACACCCATCATGAACACACTCACGAATACTGCCATACCGATCACACCAGACCTTATCCTCATTCGTTCGCCTCCAAGGTTATGCCCCATTACAATGATTCCTCACGCGGCTGGACCGACAAGAGACAGGGGGGAAGCCCTTGTTCGTTCAGCACCTGTCCTCCAACCACGGTCTCACCCACGACACGAAATCGGGCAGTAACTCGCCTGGTTTGATCCAGAAATTTTCCACTCGCCACGGCCGTGACTTCATGTTCTCCGTTGGTGTTTGTCACGTCACGTTCAATCCTGACGTGATAGTAGTCAAAGCCGTCGAACATCTTATTGAATGCCTGCGCACGTAACAGCGTCACGAGGGACGTGTCTTCGGCGTGAGACTGACTTGCAGGGAACAAAAACACCATCGCAATGAACACCATCAGTAGAGGCATCGTTGACTCCTTATGAGCAGGTTGTGCCTTGAGCTGTATCGGCTTTCATCGATACCCTCAGCATTCTGAGCGTCCATTATGCCGGAGCAGGTTGACTCGTTCGCGCCGTTATCGGGCGGCCCGCTTTTCAAAGTATTCATCGTAACGTAGGACGAAGTCTTTCATGGTCAATGGGGCGTGACAGCCTCGGCACTTGCTGAAGTCTTCGGACAAGGCTTTTCCGTCCGGGCCATAGGCCGCAAAGACCCAATTACCGGTCCTGAGGTTCTCGGGTACCTCTTGTCCCCAACCCTCGCCTTTTTCCATGACGAAGATTTTAGCGAGATCCCCCTTCATCAATTTTCCGTCCGGACCGGTCACCGGCGTTTCTCCGTCGAGCTTGACTTTATAGAGCTCCATCACCATCACCGTCCCGTTTGGAAACGGTTGTCCCGCCTTCGTCGCGGCACCTATGGTATTGATGAATAGCTCGCGGACTTGCTTGACGTCCGGTCGCTGAATCTCAGACAAGAACTTCGGCCCATTCCCATACCCAACCGGCAATGCCGCCTCTCCATCTTTCAACTTCGTCGGTACGGACGCCATCTGCGTCCATCCCATGTCTGCACAACTCCATATCGTTACGGCACATAGTGCCAGGCCCCAATTCTTGATTCTCATCGATATCCCTTTCCGTAAGATGCTTCTTATACAGCACGAGATTTATACCGAGTGTATATTCGGCCGTCTACCAATCGGTGCCGCCAGAATCCCCTATTGCTACAGATTTGTCATTCGAAATGGCTGATGCTCATGGTTTCACTCGATTGGCCTCGTTTGGTGCTTACCGGGAGATGTCATTGGTTTATACTACGTTCACTGATGATGACTGAGACACACACATGCGCCCCCTTCTCTCAATGATTGACGGAGTACCAGCGGATCAATCGGCGAGGCCTAAGCCGGTGATCCACTCGGTTCTCTTTGTGCTCGGGTTCTCGATCATCTTTGTGGCTCTAGGCACGGCGGTGAGTGGTATCGGCCAACTGGCCTTTGACCTTCGCGATCCTCTGGCCAGAATCGGTGGGGTCATTGTGATTGTCTTTGGGCTGGCGACGATGGGTTTGTTCGACACAGTGTCGACATGGTTTGGCCACCTGGAGAATTCTGCTACTGAGGGAATGTGGGTCCGGTGGTTTCCGCTGGTCCGATGGATGAAGAACAGGATTGATTTTTTTCGACGCCTTTTCTACGCCGACACACGGATTGAACTGAGCGGTCGGAACAGCAGCGGGTATCTTCCGTCCTTCCTCATGGGCATCTTCTTCTCGGCTGGTTGGACGCCCTGCATCGGCCCGACCTTGGGCGCCATTCTGGCACTGGGCTACAACAGCACGACCATCGGTCATAGCGCCTTGCTGCTTGCTGCCTACTCGTTGGGATTAGGAATTCCGTTCGTACTCTTTGCCCTTGCGCTGGATCACGCAAGTAATCTGTTACGCTCGCTCACTCGCCATATCCGGACCATTCAACTGATCAACGGTACATTGCTCGTTCTGATCGGCCTTGCACTCCTGACCAAACAACTGGCGGTCATCGCCAGATGGGCACAAGAGAACAATGTCTATATCGAAGCAGGCTTTCTCGGTAGTGACACCCCTACCTTTTTTGTCGCCGCACTGGCCGGCCTGCTGTCTTTTCTGTCCCCTTGTGTGTTGCCTCTGGTGCCAGCCTATGTCTTCTATCTTACCGGCCGCACGTTTTCGAAGACGAGAGCTGATCGGTCCGCTTGAGCTCTAACCTGCATTATTCATGACGGTTCCCCGCGAAATCGCGCAGTCGCGTCGCGAGACGGGCACGCAGAGCCCCGAGAAAGCGAGGCATACTTGAAACAGTATGTCGAGGTTGCGAGGGGCGAGCCTGCCCGCCGAAGGTTCGTCACAGCAGCGAATTCGCGATGGTAGCAGAAGCGTTCATGAATAATGCAGGCTAGGACTTCGCATGACGGTGTAAATAGCGAGTGATTGCCTCGCGCTCGTGGTCGGTCAGCGGCTGCAGGCCTTTTTCGCGCATGAGACTTTCCATCCTGGTCAATTCTTCTTGCCATTCCACTATGGTCCGGAACCGTGGATCCGGTACGCCGTGCGTGATGCCATGGCTACCAAACGGCTTCCCGTGACAGGCCCCACATCGCTGGGCAAATACCCGCCCATCGGCGGTATTCAATTCTGGAATTTCCGTCAACACCGCTCCACATCCTCCAACCCACGCGATTGCCATGAGCCCCATGGCACACAGTAAACAGCCCGCAAGCCTACTGAGGGGCTTTGTGATACGGCCGTCGACTGTCCTCATCCCTTCGCTTCCCTTCCTTTTCCCAGACATTCTCGAGACCGATCAATCGGGACTTCGTGATTGGCCCCCCTGACTGCGCATGGCCGAAGCTCGAGTTGCGATCAGTCCTGCCTGCAACGACTGCCCGAAGTCATGGAGCAACGCGGCATAATGATCGAGTAACATGGCCACCATGGGATGACTTCTTCCCAGCGTCTGTTGCTGAATCACCAGCGCCCGTTCGTACTTCAACCTCGCCTCATCCAATAACCCTCGCTCATGCGTGAGCATGGCCCAGTTGCCAAGGATAGTCCCCATGAGTCCTTCAGACGGTTCGATCGCTCTTTGGTTACTCGCAAACGCTTCCCGATACCGTTGATCCGCGAGTTCAGTGAGCCCCTCTGCTTGATAGAGACTTGCCAGATTGTTCAGACAAATAGCGACCGCGGGATGGAAATCTCCCAGGTGCGCACGGCGAATGGCCAGCGCGCGCTGATACAGCGGCTCAGCCAATACATACAACTCCTTTTCCTTATAGAGCGAGGCGAGATTGTTCAAGATCGGCGCGACTTCGGTGGGCGCACTTCCATCCGGTCGATCCAGCTGGGCTAGCGCCAGATGAAACCTAGCCTCGGCTTGTAAGAGATGTCCTTCTTTCCGGTAGAGAAGTCCCAAGCCGTTCTGTACAAGGGCCAACTGCGAATGGCCAGGTTCTAATACTCGTTCTCCTATTGCCAGTGCCCGTAGGTAATAGGCTTCGGCCGGCTCAAGTTTGCCCTCCTGCTGATAGATCTCCGCCAGGTTGTGCAGCGCAGTGGCCACTTCGGCATGTTCAGGACCAAGTATCTGCTCCCAAACGGCTAACGCCCGCTCATAGTATCCCTTTGCGCCTATATAATTTCCCTGCTCATGAAGCACCAACCCCAGATTGTTGTACGTCGTCGCAACACGGGTATCGGTGGAGCCGAATTGTTCCGCCTCATGGCCTGCCGCCAGAAATACTTGTTCCGCTTCTCTGTACCTAGCCTGTTCACGCGCCGCGGTTCCCTCGTCCGTCAACTGCTGCCATCGATCAGCCGATGCCCCCTCGGCTTGGATCGATGTAAAGAGGCTCACCAATATCCACACAAGAAGGGCGGTGTGATGCCGCCGACCACGCCAACCCAGGGTCATCAACATGACTCGCTTCGCCATCATATGGCCCTCTCTCCATTTTGATCGGAATCGGATGATGCAGACGGATCTCACCAGGTCGGCGTGGCCTGGTTGTCGCTGGCCACAAGACCGGCATAGTACACTGAGACCTGTTTCGGCCATTTTCCTACTGGAATAGTCGCAGTGATCGCATAGTCCGTAGCATCGATAAGAGAAACCGACCCATTTCCAATATGTGGGGCGTTTGTGACGACAATCCCCTTAGCAGATCCGGCCCCTTTAGGGCCGGTCACCCATAGGTCAATCCCATGCACACCAAGAGCCCCGACCGGTGGGAGATCAATGCGACTCAGGAGCGGAAAGGAGCCCGGCCATGGTGTGGCATCGAAGACGTAGAGCTTGTCTTTATCCAGCGCGGCCGCTTGCAGCGGCGTCAGCCCGATTGTCGCGTTCGATTGAGTCATATAGAGTCGGTTGCCGTCGGCAGTGAAACGAAACTGTGACGGCCTCACATGGTCCAGATTATGACTGACCAAACCCAGCGTCGGCTGAGTGAGGTCCACAAGACCAAACCTCCCGATCACCTTGCCGGGGTCGGACGCCACAGTCTCGCCAGCAAGGAAGAGAAACCGTCCGTTCGGAGTCACTTCGACACTCCACACTCCTGGCACATCCACTCGCTTCGTCGTCATCGTCAACGAGGCCGGATCGATTTCAACGATCACCCCATACCCTGCGAGGTAACTGTAAATCTTGCCCGTACTCTTCGACCAAAACATACCGGAAGGCACCGCGTGATTGGGAGTCAACACATCGGTATCACAAGCCGGATGTCCGAGGGCCGTCTCTTTGGCACTGTCACACAGATCGATCTTGACGTTGAATTCACTCCAGGCCACAGCTCCATCAGCGGTCGGTACGGGAAGCAGCACGCTGATCATGCCCGTTGTGCTGCTGGAGACAAAAGCAAGTTGCTGCGGGGTGACGGGCGGTCTGGAAAATGCAATAAAGTGCGCTCCCGTTCCTGAAAGACAGGCGATCGACGTCACGCGTGGCTTTTCTCCACCCACACCGAGATGGGAATTGTGCAAGACAGAGACGGATCCTCCACGTGGACAGTTGGCCACCGTATCCAAACCGGTCGTGATATCCCCGTCGTTCATCGTCCAAAGCACTTCCCGATCAACCGGATCCCGGTAAATACCTGTCGGTCTCTGCCCGATCTTGACCCTCGGGTCAAGTGGGTTTTTCGTCAGAAAACTCTCCAGGATCGGCACCGTTGATCCGATCGGATCGATGGTCGCAACATTGTTGCTTGCTGTGTTAGTGACAAAAATCCATTCTCCCAGCGAAAATGCTACGCCACCGATTGCATCAGGCTGTGCGGAGCCAAGCGACAAGGTCGCGAGGACAACCGGGCTCTTCCCGTCGAGCCTGACCGTCGTCAGCGTCGTGTCTCCTTGGTTTACCACCAGGGCCATGGGAGTTGAGAGGGGTGCGTTCGGAGCTTGGTCACTGTCTGCTCCTGAGCTGCATGCCGCAACCAGCAATGCAAAGGAAGCCGCGATCCGACTGCTGACGGAAATAAACCATCTGCAGGATGTTTTATGCTTGATGTGGTGCTCCATGATACGACCTCACAGAAAACCGGCACGTCCTCACTTCGACGAGCCGCCGAAGAGACCGGAAAGGGAGGGTGTCGCAAAGGACCTGCTCACCCCTCCCACAAAGCTCACCTCTTGCTGAAGATTGCCGTTGAACTCTCGATAAATCGGAATTTGCGCTATGAAATAGACTTGCCCGAAATCGAAAACATTCAGTACTACGCCGGTTGAGAACGCCACATAGGTACTATCCGTCGTCGGCACAGGTCGGCCGATGATATTACCGTCCAGTAGCACCGCTCGGTTGAATGGTGCGGGTCGAAACTCAAATAACGCAGCTTCTATATTGTCTCGGTTCTTGTACCTAAAATTCACTTGGTTGGTCAGCGTCAGCCAAGGGAACGTCACAAGATTCAACCCGGCATTGAGCGTAAATTCTTGACCGAATCGGTACCCATCAGAGTTTCGTGCGGTATATCGAAAGTTTCCAGACAGGAACTGATTCAGTCGATGAGGCAAGATCTCATAGGTTTGATAGAAGCCCGGTTGAAACCCGAAGGCCCCACGCCCTACTTGCAGCGTGGATTCGGCGAGCTGGTTGGCGACCGGCATGTTGCCATAGTCTCCGGTCGGGAAAAACACACCCATTTCCAGCACGACCATACTCCGCAAGGTGGGCAATAGATTATATTTGACCTTCCCCACTACATCGCCGATGCCGCGGTCGAACGTGTTGGTGACCGCACCGGCTCCGATTTGCCCGATAGCATCGACCATCCGGTACGGCACCTGGATTTGTATTCCTAATCGCTCAGTGACTCCGTAATTGAGGTCCAATGTCGCCGTTTGAACCAGCGTACTCAGTTGACTAACTTGGCTATTCGCCAAAATCAGCTGTTTGGTTTGGTTGTTGGCGAAAGGGATGGTATTCGCGCCCTCGGGTGGAATCTCGTTCGGTGTGTGAGTGAAGCTGAGATTCACGGTTAAGACGCCGGCCGGCGAGACTGCCTGCTGCGAGCCGATTACCACAAAGCAACTGGCTGACCCGCAAGACGCCTCAGCAGAGGGGTACCCCCCCCACAGACTCAGCAGGGCAAGAAACAGATATGACGCTGCACGGCGCATCGGCGTTGAGACCCTGAATTAGACTGCGGCAGCCTGTCTCAACCGGCTCGTTTCACGACCTAGGGATCGTGCGTCCACCGCCCTGGACTTGAGTGAATTTTGCTTGGTCGGCACCTCGACGTGTTCTGCCTGGATCGCTCCGACACAATGGAGATCAATCAAGGCAGCCACGGTGTGGCTGAAAATTCTCAAACTGCCGGCGCCTAAGCGTGTGCCACCCAGCCGACCGGCCTCGACCCATCGATACACAGTCCAGCGGCTGACATTAAGAATCTTTGCGGCTTCGTCTACGCGGAGTAGCTGTTTGTTCTGCAACGTGCCGATGACATCCATGATGAACCCTCCATAACTTTCCTGAGTGTTTCTGTAGCACAATCGGGAAATTACTCGTTACCCTCGTCACCTGTTCAAATGGGCGGGGCGAAGGCCGAGGAAGAAGCACCTTCTCCCCGCACTCGTCCGAGTCAACGGCTGCTTGACCCAGACAGAACTGTTACGTGTCGCAATTAGGAAATCGAGGAAAGCATCACCCGAGGAGATTAGCGAGAACGCGTAAACTCCTCGTGATCCTTATCCACGCGAGAGAAGAGCAGTGATTGGAGGCGCTCGAGGATGAAGTAAGAAAGAAGCGGAAGACTCACGATGAACGATAGGAGGCAATGCTTGCGGCTCAGCGACTAACCAGGCCACAGCCATCGTCGGTTCGGCAACTGAGACAACATCCGATGTTGCTTGGCAAGCCCAGGCACAGAAGACGCTTTGAGGGGATGAACTCTCCCCGCTGTGGTGGTGGTGTGCTTGAGTTCGGTCGGCATGAGCCAGCGCACAGCCAGCACTTAGCACGACAAGCGCGGCATAAATCAGCACAGCACAGCCGGCAATGGAAAGATTATTGAAAGCTCGACTTAATCGTTTCACGGTTGAGGCCCCTACAAGCCTCTTTACGTAGACTATACAACCCTATCCAAGTTAGGCTCATTTGTACATGACTACTCCGAAGCTGTCTACCTACGCATGCTCATCGATGCTCACGGATGCTACACTTTTGACATCGAGCCGCCCGGCACTGAAGCAAGCCATCCTGTACCACAACGGACCACGGAGACCCCATTGCTCCATAGCCTTTCTTCTAAACGGCAACCTATAACGTTTATGTCGATACTCATTTCATGAAATAAAGGGCGGGGCCAAGGTGGAGGCAGCCAACCTTCGCCCCGCGCTTGGTCCGAGCCGGAGGGTCACCTGCTCGGACAGTTCATCGATCTCGCTCCCACTCG
>WBZQ01001334.1_pt1 | contig 17342 bp, 15 predicted proteins | sample 5204251 | NCBI WGS metagenome assembly WBZQ01 (sample SAMN12412402, study PRJNA552823) | activated sludge metagenome | isolation source: activated sludge from nitrification reactor of wastewater treatment plant... | place: USA: Virginia | collected 2017-09 | reverse complement strand
CGCTCCACGGAGCGCTCGTGTTTGGCCGCCGCGTGCGCGTGCTCTCGGAGCGCCTGGCCGGCCTGCTACAGGATTGCACGAGCATCCTCGACGTCGGATGCGGCGACGGAACCCTGGACGTTGCGTTGATGTCACGCCTTCCGAAGACCGAGATCGTCGGGATCGACGTTCACGCGCGGAGGGCGCCCAGGATTCCCGTCCGCGAATACGACGGCCGGCGCTTCCCATTTGGCGATGGCTCGTTCGACGCGGTTCTGTTCGTGGACGTGCTTCATCACACAAGCCGACCCGAAGAGCTGCTCGCAGAAGCCGCAAGAGTGAGCCGGTCCCTCGTGGTCCTCAAAGACCATGTCGCCGAGGGGCTTCTCTCGCGTCCGACGCTGCGATTGATGGACTGGATTGGCAACGCGCCCCACGGGGTCGCGCTCCCGTATCGCTATTTCACGCACCCGGAGTGGGACACGCTTCTCCGTGGGGCGGCCCTGACCGTTCAGTCGTGGGATACGAGGCTCGGGCTGTACCCGTGGCCGTTCTCGGCGCTGTTCGAGAGGTCTCTCCACTTCGCGGCCAGGTTGACGAAGGGGTGATGCAAGTTCGCCAGTTTGGACCATGGCCTCTCGTTCATGTCTCGGCTCCGCCTTCCGCGAGCCGTCTCTCCAGAAACCGCCTCTCGGGGGCCGACGTCGTCATGGCCAGCGCGGCCTTGTACTCTTCGCGGGCCTCGGCCCACCTCCCAAGCCTTCGCAGGAAGTCCGCACGCACCGCGGGGAGGAGCGCGTAGCCCTTGAGGACCCCACGAGCCTGGAGCGAGTCGACGAGGAGCAGCCCGCGCGCCGGGCCGTCCACCATCGCCACCGCGACCGCGCGATTGAGCTCCACGACCGGCGTTGGACGGATGCGGATGAGGAGGCCGTACAGCGCCGCGATCTGTTGCCAATCGGTGTGCTCAGACCCGTCCGCGCGGGTGTGGAGGGCGGCGATGGCGGCTTGTAGACAATACGGCCCGGCCCGCCCCGCCCGGAGGGAGGACTCAACCCGCGCAAGCCCCTCGGCGATCTGAGAGGCGTCCCAAAGCGCGCGGTCCTGTTCGTCGAGCAGCACCAGATCCCCTTCGGGATTCGTCCTGGCATCGTGCCTCGCGTCGTGGAGCAGCATCAAGGCGAGAAGCGCGTTGGCCTCGTTCTCTCCGGGCAGAAGCTCCACGAGGAGGCGGCCCAGGCGGATCGCCTCCTGGCAGAGCTCACGCCGGATCAGGGCGTCTCCCGAGGTGGCCGCGTAGCCCTCGGTGAAGACCAGGTAGATCACGGCCAGAACGGCCTCCAAACGCTCGGGGATGGACCCAAGCGGCGGAACGCGATAGGGGATTCCCGCGCTTCGGATCTTGCGCTTGGCGCGCACCAACCGCTGCGCCAGCGTGGGCTCGGGGAGCAGGAAGGCGCGGGCGATCTCGTCGGTTCGGAGCCCGCAGACCGCCCACAGCGTCAAGGCGACCCGGGCCTCCTCCGCGAGCGCGGGATGGCAGCACGTGAAGATCAAGGCCAGGCGCTCGTCGGGCCAAAAGGTCGCGTCCTCGATCGTCTCGGGTTCTTGGGTGACGCGCGGCAGGCCCAGGAAGCCGCTCTCGAGCGCACGTCGCTTCTCGTGAAGCACCGAAAGCCGCCTCATCCGGTCGAGACCCTTGTGGCGTCCGGTCGCGACCAGCCACGCCCGGGGATTCTCCGGCACACTCTCGTGAGGCCACTTGGCAAGCGCGACCGCGATCGCATCCTGCATGGCCTCCTCGGCGAGGTCGAAGTCCCCGAGGAGGCGGATGAGGGTCGCGAGGAGCCGGCCGCGCTCCTCGCGAAACACACGCTCGACTTCCGAGGCCGCGGCCGAGGTCGAGCCCGTATCGGCCCCGGCCGCGGGTCGTCCCCTTCCTTTCACGAGCTCTTGCTAACCGGCCGGACCTCGATCGAGCCGTCGCGCGCGGAGGGGATGCGGGCCGCGATCGCCAGGGCCTCGTCGAGGTCCTTGGCCTCGACGAGATAGAAGCCTCCGAGCTGTTCGCGCGTCTCGGCAAACGGCCCGTCGGTTGTCAGAACCTTCCCGTCGCGCACGCGAACGGTGGTCGCGGTGGACGTGGGCTGAAGTTCGTCGCCGGCCCGGTAATGGCCGCTCTTGGCGAGGTCCTCGCTCAGGGCGCGGTACTCCTGATAGACGGGCATTTTTTGAGCGTCGGCAAGCGCGTTCCAGGCCTTTTCGCTGTGGTAGATCAAGAGCATGTACTGCATGGTCTCTCCTTCGTGCCGGGGCGATTCTGCACCGGCCCTTAGAGTCGAACGGGAGCCGCGGAAATCGACAGGGCGCCGGCAGCCGGCGCTTCGGTGTCATCGTTCGAGCCGGTGTTAACGTCGGCGCCGGTGCCGACACCCATTCCCAACTTCTTCATCGTCGGGGCGCCCAAGTCGGGCACCACGGCGCTCTACCGCGGGCTCGGCCAGCACCCTGCCGTCTTCGTCAGCCCGATCAAGGAACCCTGCTTTTTCGCGCCCGAGGTCGTCGCCTTCTCGGCGCAGACCCGATCCCGCCATTCTGCGGACGCCGACGGGCTGCGGGCGTATCTGGACCGGCCGGTCTTGGAGAGACGGGATGGCGGTTGGGTTCTCGAGTGGGACCAGTACTTGAAGCTCTTCAAGAACGCCAAGGGCGAGACCGCGATCGGCGAGGCCAGCGTGTCCTACCTCGGTTCGGAGACGGCCGCGGCGGCGATTTACGCGCGTCTTCCCGGCGCCCGGATCGCGATGCTGTTGCGCGACCCGGCGGAGCGGCTCTTTGCGCAATACGTCGCCTTGCGTGTCGCGGGCGCGGTGCGCGTGGGCTTTGTCGATTGGGCGCGCGAGGAAGCCGCACGTGAGGCCGCGAGCCCGCCTCCTTACGGCTCCCTCTGGCCTGGGCGGTTCGCTCTCCACCTCGCGCGCTATCGGCGACACTTCCCAGAGGCCCAGATCCACGTGGCGCTCTACGACGATTTCCTGCGGGACCCAAGCGCCGTCTTCCGCGACCTCTTCCGGTTCCTTGGCGTCGCGCCCGATTGGCCCTCGGACGCCGGCGCGAGATACAACGAGACGCTTATTCCGCGGTGGCCCGTCCTTCGACACCTGCTGCCGCCGGGCCTTCGAAAAGCGGTCCGAGGAGCCCTTCCGCCGGCATGGGCGACGCGGGCGAAACGGTGGACCTCAACCCGTCCGGACATTCGCCCAACTGTGGACGAGCGCGCGTTCGCGGTCGCGATCTATGAGGAGGACGTGTTGGGATTGGAGGGGTTGATCGGGCGGGATCTTTCGGCTTGGCGACGCGTAGGCTCATGAAATGGGGCGTGCCTTGGGTTGCTCTAACTCCCCCAACCCCCTTTCCAGCGACCGGAGGTAACTCTCGCGCTTCCCGCCGACCAGGATCACGACCTTGTCGTCGGCGTCGCCCGGCCCCCAGGCAGGAGAGCGCGGCCAGAGCCTGTGCGATGCGGCTCCCGCCGAGGCGCCGGGCGAGGTACGACGCGAGGAGCATGGTCGCGGCGCCGGCCAGGGCCGGGAACACGCGCAGGGCCGTCGCCGAATCGCCCAGCAGCAAGCCGGGAAAGCCGCAGCAGCGCGATCGAAAGCGGCGGATGGTCGACATATCCCCAATCGAGGCGACTCGCGCAGGCGAGGTAATAGAGCTCGTCGCGAAAGATGCCGTAGCCGCCGCCGAATCCGATGTGGAGGACGAGCTTGACTCCCGCGAGCGCCAACGCAACGTCGGAGACGGCGTCGCGAAACACCGCGAGACGGGTGCGTAAGACGGGGCTCATGAACGCGACCGCTCAGTCGACCGGGTCGGGGCCGCTGTCGTCCTTGTCGTCCCCCTCGTCTTCGCCGTCCTTGGGCTTTTTGACCTCGAGCTCGGTCGTGGCCTTTTGGTCCTTCACCGCGATCTCGACCTTGTACGTCCCCGGCCCCAGGTATCTCTTGCGCGTTTCGAGGAGCGGATCGGCCAGAAGCTTGACAAGCTCCGCGGCCTCGGCCTCGGTGGGCTTTGGCTTCGAGTCCGACGCGCCCGGTTCTTCGGCCGCGCCGTCCGCCGCCTTGTCACGCGCTTTGGCACTCGCCTCCTTCGGCGCGTCCTCGGCCGGCTTGGGCCTGAGCCGCTCCTCCAGCTCCCGGTTTGCCTTGGTCCTTTCGGCGTCGTTGGCCCGGGCGGCCTCCTCGGCCTTGTCCGCCAAGCCGGGCTCGGCGGTCACGTCGTACTCGACGACGTTGAAACCCGGAGCCGTCTTGGTCGTGAGCGTCTTCCACGGGTTGCCGTTGGCATCGCGGAGCGTGATCGTTGTATCCCCCGAGGTTTCGGGGCCGGCCCACCACGCGATCCGCACGATCTCGGGGATCTCATTCCAGTTCAGGAACGGGTGATCGCCGTAGCCGCGGTCCCTCTCCCATTTGGTCTTCTTGATGGAAAACGCGAACAGGGGCTTCTTGCGGACCTCGTCCGTGAGCTTGCGCAAAGGGGCCGCGTCCGCGACATAGACGCTCCGGCCGTGCGTGGCGAGCACTACGTCGCCCTCGCGCGGTTGCACGGCGAGATCGTGAACGGGCACGTGCGGCAGACCGCCCGTCAGCGCGCTCCAGGTGTCGCCACGGTCGAGTGACACGAAGGCGCCCAGATCGGTTCCGATGTAGAGAAGGTGCTTGGCCTTGGGGTCCTCGCGCACGGTGTTGATGGGCTCTTCGGGAAGCCCCTTGGCGATCGACTGCCAGGTCGCGCCGAAGTCCGTGGAGCGAAAGACGTAGGGCAGGAAGTCGTCCTGGCGGTAGCCGTTCTGCGATACGAAGACGGTTCCCTCGTCGAAGGCCGATGCGACCACGCGCGTGACCCAGCGGTCCTTGGCAAGGCCCTTGGAAAGATCCTTCCAGGTCACGCCGCCGTCGCGCGAGCCCCAAAGGCGTCCCTCGTCGGTCCCGACATAGAGCACGCCAAACGTCTTGGGCGATTCCGCGATCGACGTCGCGGTCCCGAAGGGCACATCGCCCTGCTCGCGATCCGAGGTGAGGTCGGGGCTGATCGCGGTCCACGTTTCGCCGCGGTCGAACGAGCGGAATAGGCGGTTGGTGCCGAAGTAGAGGATGTTCCGGGAGTGCGGCGAGAGGAGAAACGGCGCCACCCAGTTGTACCGGAGCGGCTTCTCCTTGAGCGCGGGCCGCGGCCGCACGCGCTCCCGTGTGCCGGCCTTGACGTCGAGGCGCGACGCGAAGCCGAACTGCGAGGCGGCATAGATCACGTTGCGATCCTTAGGGTCGATTTGTACACAGCTCCCGTCGCCGCCGTAGATGGCCTTCCAGGCGCCGGGGTCGGTCTTTCCGGCGACGTAGGTGGAGGGCCCTCGCAGGACCCCGTTGTCCTGAAGGCCCCCGACGATGTTGTACGGTTCCGCGTCGTCGACCGCGATCGTTGTGAACTGGCCTACAGGCAGGTTGTTGATCTTCCTCCAGGTCAGGCCGCCGTCCCAGGAGAAGTTCAGGCCGCCGTCGTTGCCCATGAAGACCTGCCTTGGGGAACTGGGATGGAACTTCAACGCGTGATGATCGCCATGCACGCCCTGGCGGTCCACGCCGCGAAAGGTCTTGCCGCCGTCTTTCGAGGCGATCATGGGCAGGCCGGCCGCGAAGACGTGCTCCGGATCGTCGGAGGCGACGAACACGCGCCCGAAGTAGTAGCCATAGGTGTAGACCACCTTGTCCAACCGCTTCTCGTGCGTCTTTCGCCAGGTCGCTCCCGCGTCGTCGCTCCGGTAGAGCTCCGCGCCAAGGATGCGGCTCTCGAAGAGGCTGCGATTGGCGTCCGCGAGGTAGGCGTCGAGGTCGGCGAGCGTGACCTTGCCCGCCTTCACGTCGGACTTGAGCGCGTCGGGCTTGAGGTCCTTGGGAAAGTCGTAGGCCTTGAGGAACCGCCCGAGAACCGGGTTGTCGATCTTCAGGAACTGATCCTTGGTCAGTCCGCGCAGGCGCCTCGGGGTGAGCTCGCCCGGAGGCGTTTCCTCGTCGAGGGGCTCGCTCTCGGGGCGCAGGGCCTGGTTGTCGAGCACGGCGTAGAGCGTTGAGGGATGCGACGCCGCGACCGCGAGGCCGATGCGTCCGACCGTGGCTCCCTCTGGAAATCCACCGCCCAGGCGCTGCCAGCTCGCGCCCGCATCGGTCGTCTTGTAGATCCCGCTCGCGGGTCCCGACTCCAGGAAGTTCCAGGCCTTGCGATCGCGCTCCCACATTGCCGCGTACAGGACCTCGGGCCGCGTGGGATCGGACACGAGATCGATGGCTCCGGTCTTATCGTCGACGAAGAGGCTCCGCGCCCACGTCTGGCCGCCGTCGGTGGTCTTGTACACGCCGCGCTCGCCGCCCGCGGAATAGAGGGGTCCGATGGAGGCCACATAGACCGTGTTGGGTCTCTTGGCGTCGACCACGATGCGGCCGATATGGTGCGAGTCCCTAAGCCCGGTGTTTGTCCAAGTCGCTCCGGAGTCTGTCGACTTGTAAACACCGGTTCCGGCATAGGACGAGCGGCTGGAGTTGCTTTCGCCGGTTCCGGCCCACAGGACCTTTCCCTCGCGATCGCCGACCGCGATCGCCCCGAGCGTCATCGCGGCCTCGCGTTCGAACAGGGGCTCCCAGCTCCCACCCTGGTTGGTCGTCTTCCACAGCCCGCCCGACGCGAACGCGACGAGAAGCGTGTCGGGCCGGTCCAGGGGAACCTCGAGATCGACCACCCGGCCGCCCTGAATCTCGGGCCCGACGTTGCGAAACCGCAGCGCCGAGAAAGGCGATTCCCTCTCCATCGCAAGGCGCCTCTCGAAGCCCTGGAGCCGCGTTTTCGAGTCCATGCCAAGCACCTTGGGATGAAACTTCGCGCGCTCCTCCGTCTTGGAATGTGGCGTCTCGGGTCGTGCCGGAGCCGCGTTCACATCCCCCTTGGGGTCCGTCTTGGGTACCGGCTTTCCGGCGGAGAAGGCGGACGGCGCGGCGACGGTGGCAAGAGCGATCACGAAGAAGGCGCGAAACCGCATGGAGACTCCTTTGAACCGATCTTACCCCGGCGATCGGATCGCAGGACCGCTGAGGACAGGTCTGCGGCCCGCGCGGGGAGGCGGTTGAATCCGCCTACTTTCCGCCTACCGCCGCGGCGCCCGCCTTGGCGATATCCTCGTCAAGCTGCGGGCTTGAGGCTCCAGTGACGCCAATCGCGCCGACGACCCTTCCGCCCGCGAAGATTGGGACCCCGCCTTGCAACGGCGTCATCTCGTCTGCCATGCCGGCGAGCGACGCCCGGCCGGCCTTGATCGCGTCCTCGAAGTCCTTTGTTGACTTTCGGAACGTCGCCGCCGTGCGGGCCTTTCGCGCCGCGACGCTCGCGGCGGCTGGAAAGGTGTTGTCGAGTCTCTCGGCATAGAGAAGGGCGCTACCCTCATCGACGATCACAATCGCCCCTCCCGAGCCGTTCTTTCTGGCCTCCGCCGCGGCCGCCGAGCCCGCCGCCTTGGCCGCGTCGAGACTCAAGACGAAAGCCCCGGCGGACTTGGCAGGTGCGACGTCGGCTCCGGCGGCGCGGTCCGAGTCCATGCCGATGGCCTTCGCGCCCGCAAGGGCGATCTCGTCGTCCTGTGGTGCGCTCATCGCCCCGCTGACGCCGACCGCGCCGACGACTTGACCATCGACGAGAATCGGAACTCCGCCCTGGAGCGGGGTCATTTCCGGAACGGCAAGGAGCGAGAGGCGGCCGCTTTTGACGGCATTCTCGAAATCCCGCGTGGCTTTGCGAAAGGTCGCGGCCGTTCGCGCCTTCTTGAGGGCAACGGCCGCGGCGGCCGGAAAGGTTCCGTCGAGCCGCTCCAGATAGAGGAGCGCGCCGCCGTCGTCCACGACCGCGATGGCCCCGCCGGCCCCGCTCCTTCGCGCCTCGGCGACGGCGGCTGCGACGACCCGTTTGGCACCTTCGCCGGTCAAGACCTTCTTCTCGACCGTTTGGGCCATCGCGGATTGCGCCTCGAGAACGCACAGGATCGCGGCGAGTGCGGCGGTTGCAAGGGTTGGCAAGGTTGTTTTCATTTTCATTCCTCCGGACCTTTCGTTTTGTAGGGGCTTGCCAGTCGGATGCCAGACCGCGGGAGCGGTTTCGAAACGCCCGCCCTTCCCCCTTGAAACGGGCGGGGTCCGGCGGCATCGAAGCCACCGTCAACGAAACGAACAGGAGGACGACATGCTCTTCGCTTGCCTACTGCCGGCCATTCTGGCCGCGAACGCAAATGCCGCCGTGACGCATCTCGAGGCCCGGGACGTGAGCGCGGCATTTACAAAGGGCGCGGCCCTCGCGCAGGGGGACACCTACAAGGTCGATGCGAGCCGCCGGGACGCCCCCGGCGAAGTCGAGGTCCACGAGAAGGACACCGATATCTTCTATGTGCTCGACGGGACCGCGACCTTCGTGACCGGCGGGACCCTCCAAGACGGCCGCCAGACCGCGCCCTTTGAGATTCGAGGGACCAAGCTTGTCGGTGGCGATGTCCGCACGCTTGCCAAGGGAGACGTGATTGTGGTTCCAAAGGGCACACCACACTGGTTTCGCGATGTGAAGGGCCCCATCACGTACTTCGTTGTGAAGTCGCGATAAGGAAGAAGACACATGAGGACCATCCCACGCGCGGCTCTCGCCGCCGCCCTCTTTGCACTGGCTTCCGCTCCCGCCTTTGCGCAAAGCGCCCGAAGGCCCTACGGCGGCCCTCCTGATGCCACCGTCGACCTCGGTTCCCAAGAGGGCGCCGCCCTTCTCGGCGCGCGATGGCGAACCGCCGACGCCAGGATTGTCGGGATCGAATCGAAGGGGCCGGGACCGGATCTGAAGCCTTCCGGAGCGCCGGTCAAGACCTTTGACATCGAACCCAAGGCCGGCGCCCGTGACTTCGATGACTCCTCTTGGGTCCGTCTCGACGCGACGGCCCTCGACTCCCGCCAGGGGGGCGGGCGCGTGTCGTTCGTGTGGTATCGGGTCAAGCTCAGAGTTCCCCAGCGCGTCGGGACGTTCGATCCCACGGGCTCGACGGCAGTCTTCGAGGTCGTTGTGGACGACTACGCCGAGGTTTGGGTGGATGGCCAGCTACCGCTCGCGCTTGGGCAGGTTGGAGGCGCGGTTGTCAAGGGCTTCAACGCGCCGAATCGGCTGGTCGTCGCGAGGGATGTCAAGCCGGGCCAGGAGATCCAGCTGGCGGTCCTCGGCATGAACGGCCCGATCTCCAAGAGCCCCAACAACTTCATCTGGATCCGCTCGGCGACGCTCGACTTCTACAAGCCCCGTGGTTTCAACCGCCCGGGCGAGAGCTTCGGCACGGTGACACGGCTCGACCCAGCTCTCGACGAGATCGTGCCCGCGGACGCGCGGGTTGAGAAGCTCGCCGACGGCTTCCTCTTCACCGAGGGGCCGGTTTGGGTCCGCGACGGTGGATATCTCCTCTTCAGCGATCCCAACGCCAACACGATCTATCGCTTCGCCCCGGACGGTGAGCTCTCCGTGTATCGCACGAAGAGCGGCTACAGAGGCACGGACATCTCGCAATACAGCCAGCCGGGCTCCAATGGCCTGACGCTGGATCGCGAGGGGCGCCTCGTGATCGACGAGCATGGCAACCGGCGCGTGACGAGGTTGGAAAAGAACGGCGTCGTGACGGTCCTGGCGGACCGCTTCGAGGGCAAGCGCCTGAACAGCCCGAATGACCTTGTGTATCGCTCGGATGGCGCGCTCTACTTCACGGATCCGCCGTTTGGACTTCCCAAGCTCTTCGACGATCCGCGCAAGGAGCTGGCCTATAGCGGCGTCTTCTGCCTGAAGGACGGCAGTCTTCGGCTGGTGAGCCGAGACCTCGAAGGACCCAACGGCCTCGCGTTCTCGCCCGACGAGAAGTTCCTCTATGTGTCCAACTGGGACGAGAAGAGGAAAGTCGTAATGCGGTACGAAGTGGGCCGCGACGGAGCGCTGTCGAACGAACGGGTCTTTTTCGACATGAAGGACGCTCCGGGCGCCGAGGCGCTCGACGGCCTGAAGGTTGACACGCGCGGCAACGTCTATTCGTCGGGCCCGGGTGGAATCTGGATCCTCTCGCCCGAGGGCCGGCATCTCGGAACCCTGAAGGTCAGCGAGCTGCCGGCCAACTTCGCCTGGGGCGACGAGGACGGCCGCACGCTGTACATGACCGCGCGCACGGGACTCTATCGAATCCGCCTGAACGTACCCGGGATCCGCCCCTGAGCGAATCGGTCAGGAAGAGGTGACGCCATGAGCATCCGGAGCCTGTCTTTCGTTCCCACCGCTCTCGTCGCGCTGGCGGCCGCGTTGCCAAGTGGCAGTTTCCAAACGCGTTCCGCGGCCGCGGTTCCCGTTTCATCCGGGCCGGCCGCTGGGAGAATCGTTCGCAAGGACCATAGGTTCGATCTCTTGGTTCCCAAAGACGCGGCGCTGGTGCGTGTCGCCTCCGGGTTCTCGTGGGTGGAGGGCCCTCTGTGGGATCGCGGGGCGCTTTTCTTCTCCGACATACCCAAGAACGTCGTCATGAGGTTGAAGGAGGGGGCGACCGCCGAGGTGGCCGTCAAGCCCAGCGGCTACAGCGGAGCCGCGCCCTTCCTGGGGCGCGAACCAGGATCGAATGGCCTCGCCCTCGACCCCTTGGGACGCCTCGTGCTTTGCCAGCACGGAGATCGTCGGATCGCGCGCCGAAATGACGACGGAACGCTGGTGGCGCTCGCCGAGCGCTACGAGGGCCGGCGGCTCAACAGCCCAAACGACCTTGTGTACAAGTCGAACGGGGACCTCTACTTCACCGACCCGCCCTTCGGTCTGCCCAAGTGGAATGAGGACCCGGAAAAGGAGCTGCCCTGGAGCGGCGTCTACCGGCTGGATCGCGCGGGTCGCCTCACGCTCCTCACAAAGGAGGTCCCGTTTCCAAACGGGATCGCGTTCTCGCCGGACAAGAAGACGCTCTATGTCTCGAACGCCGACGCCAAGAACGCGGTCTGGCTGGCCTTCGACGTCGCGCCCGACGGAACGCTCCACAACAAGCGCGTGTTCTTCGACGCGACGGCTTGGGTTCCCGCCTCAAAGGGCCTGCCCGATGGCATGAAGGTCGACGAGAAGGGCAACCTCTTTGCAGCCGGCCCCGGCGGGCTTCACGTGTTCGCCCCGGACGGCACCCACCTCGGGAGCTTCGAGACCGGTGTCGCGACGTCGAACTGCGCCTGGGGAGAGGATGGAAGAACCCTGTTTGTCACGGCGGATGCGGCGATTCTGAAGGTGCGTCTGACGACACGCAGCGCGGGCGTTCCGGCCGGGCGACTCAAGAGCCCCGTCCTCTGAAACCCGGCGCCACGCCCGGCATCGGACTGCGCAAGAAAGCTCAGAGGTCACGAACATGAATCGGAACGCGGGACGCCTCACGGGTTGTGGAATCGGACTGCGCAAGGAGCACCACGACACGGTTCTCAAGGAGCGCCCAAGGATTCCGTTCTTCGAGGTCATCTCGGAGAACTTCATGGCGGAAGGCGGCCGCCCGCGCGACGTCCTGGAGCGGGTCCGGCGGGACTATCCGGTCGCGCTCCACGGCGTCTCCCTGTCTCTGGGATCCGCCGAACCCCTCGACCGGGCCTATCTCGCGCGGCTCGCGCGCCTGATCGATTGGGTGCGTCCGGTGCTGGTGTCGGACCACCTCTGTTGGACGGGCCTCGGAGGACACAACAGTCACGATCTTCTGCCGATGCCTTTCACGGAAGAGGCCGTGACACACGTCGCGAGGAAGATCCGGGAGGTCCAGGATTTTCTGGAGCGACGGATCCTCGTCGAGAACATCTCGAGCTATGTCGAGTACCGGGAGTCGACCCTTTCGGAGGCGGATTTCCTGGTCGCGGTTCTGGAGGAGGCGGATTGCGATCTCCTTCTGGACGTGAACAACTTGTATGTGAACGCGCGCAACCACGGGCTTTCACCTGAGGAGGCCCTGGACCTGCTTCCGCCGGGAAGGCTTCGGCAGATCCATCTCGCCGGTCACGAGGACAACGGCGCGTTCGTCGTCGACACGCACGACGGGCCGGTCTCCGGGGCCGTTTGGGACCTTTACCGTCAGACGATCGAGCGCTTCGGGCCGGTTCCCACGTTGATCGAGTGGGATGCGCAACTCCCCCCGCTTGGTGATCTGCTTGAGGAGGCGCGCCGGGCCGAGTCGATACTCGCGACCGCGATCTCCGACGACGAGGTGCGCAGGTCGGCGGCGCGGGCCCTGGGGCGCTGCACCGCGGAGGCGGTTTGTGAGGTGGCCCATGCCGCAGACGCCATCTGAGCGGGACGCTTCGCGGCCGGCGCTCTGGCGGGCGGAGGACGCCTTCCTGATGGACCTCCTGACGCTTCGCGAGCGAACCCCAAAGGAGCGCGCGAACGCGTTTCGACGCCTGCCGCTCGGGAGCGTCGAGGATCGCTGGCACATCTACGCGCACGGCTACTTCGCGAGGATCACCGACGCCCTGGCGGGCGAATACCCGGCGGTGCAAAGAATCCTCGGGGAGGACGCCTTCGCGGCGCTCGCGTGCCGCTATCTGGCCGCGTGCCCGCCCCGCTCGTTCGACCTCGCGCACGCGGGCGATTCGCTGCCGAGGTTTCTGCGGACGGATGCCGGGCTGTCGGGATTGCCGTTTCTCGCCGACTTGGCAACCCTGGAACGTCGCCTTGCCGAAGCGTTCGTCGCGGCCGACGCCACGCCGATCGCGTGGAGCGAGCTCCGGGCCATGCCGGCGGAGACCGTGGCCGACCTCCCGCTGCGGCTCCTGCCGGGGACCGCGTTCGTGCGCTCGAAATGGCCGCTCTACGAGCTTTGGAAGGCGCGCCATTCGGCGGACGAAGAGGTCTTCATCGAGCTCGATCGGGTCGGGCTGTCGACGGTGCTTGTGTATCGGCGTGGCCTCGTGGTCCGGTGCGAAAGGATCGGCGAGCGCGAGGCGGATGTTCTCGCGGCCGCTTCCCTGGGCGATACGACGCTCGACGAGCTCGCCGCCCGGATGGGGCCAAGTGCCGACTCCCAGGGCCTTCTCCTCACCTTCAAGAAGCTCGTTGAGCAAGGACTCTTCACCAAGACCGGGGTTCCGGGATACAGAACCCCGCAACTTTAGGAGGAACCATGAACACCACCACCCGATCCCTTCTCGTCGCGACCCTCGCGGGCGTGCTGTCGCTTCCGAGCGTCGTTTCGGCCGAGGAACAGAAGGCGCCTGACGACGGCGACAAGGTTCCCTGTTGGGGCGTGAACCGTTGCAAGGCCGTCGGCGCCTGCAGCGCGGAGGGCTGCCGCGCCCACGGCTGCCACGGCTCGAACGAGTGCCGCCGCAAGGGCTTTCTGAGGATCGACGCCGAGACCTGCCTGAAGATCGAGGGCGGCCGCCTGACGAAGAGCGCCCCGAAGAGGGCCGCCAAGAAGGCGGAGGCGAAGGGCTAGGCGCGGAGGCCGCGGGCACAAGGCAAGGCCGGCGCTCACCCCATCCCTCTCCCGCCCTCGCGGGAGAGGGGACAGGGTCGGGCCGGTTGTCCTGGTGCCCAATTGGCCTCGTCTGCCCATTTGTCAATGCGCCGCCTACTTGCCAAGGAGACGTTGAGCAACATGAGAGCCGCCTTGCATTCCGATCTTGTGACGGGCGATGTGGACCTTGCGATCGCGCGCGTCCTCGAAGTGGAGCCGGAGCTTTCGGTGGAGGCCGTCGAGGACCTCCTGGTGTCGACCGCGGACCGCGTTTTGGGTGGGCCGAGGAGACAGGGCTATGGCGTCGTCAACGCGGCCCGCGCGGCGGCCGCGGCGCGGGCGGCCCGGCCGCTTTCACGGGCGTCGCGCAGCCTGCCGCCGCGGATCGACGGGGACCATCTGCTTTTCACGTTTCGGGACGACGGCGCCTGTCGCGTGGAGCTTCACGGCGATTTCGATGGGCACATGTCCTTCGTCGCGAACCTTGCGCGCGGCGTGGATGGGCTCTTTGCGGCGCGGCTTCGCACGCCGCTGCCCGGCCGATATCGATACAAGTTTCTGGTGGACGGGATGAGGTGGATGTCCGATCCCTCGCATGGGCTCGCGGCCATGGAAGGGCTGGGCCCGGTCTCCTTTGTATATGTGACCTGGGACATCCGCTGAGAAGGCAAGTGTCGCCGGAAGACGAGGAGGCTCGACGTGCTCCATTGGCCTGAATACCTCATCGAGGCTCTCGCGCTTGGGCTCTTCATGGTGTCCGCGTGTGTCTTCGCGACGCTTCTGGAGCACCCGGATTCCCCGGCTCGGCGCGCGCTCCCGAGCGGGTTTCAAAGGCGGGTCCTGATGGGCCTGGCGATGGGGCTGACCGCGGTCGTGATCATCTACTCGCCCTGGGGCCAAAGGTCGGGGGCTCATATGAACCCGGCCGTCACATTCACATTCTTCATGCTCCACAAGGTGCTTGCCGTGGATGCGGCGTTCTATGTGCTTGCGCAGTTCCTGGGAGCCGTCCTCGGCGTGGCCCTCTCGAAGGCGCTTCTGGGCCGGAGGCTCGGCGATCCCGCGGTTGGGTATGTCGCGACCGAGCCCGGACCGACGGGGCCTGGGGTCGCGTTTCTGGTCGAGCTCGCGATGGCCTTTGGAATGATGACGGTCGTCCTTCGAGTCTCCAACGACCACGAGCTCGCGCGGTACACGGGGCTCTTCGCGGGGGCCTTGGTCGCGCTCTACATCGCGTTTCTTGCGCCCTTTTCCGGAATGAGCCTGAATCCGGCCCGTACGTTCGGCTCGGCGGTCTTCATTCCGCGCTTTCGATATTTCTGGATCTACGCGCTCGCGCCCCTCCTCGGGATGTTCGGAGCCGCCGAGGCCCATGTGAGGCTCCGGCCCGAGACCAAGGTCCACTGCGCCAAGCTCAACCACGAGGGCGACGCGCGCTGCATCTTCGTCTGCGACGGAAGGCCCTGAGGCCGGCCGCGGGTCCTCTCCGAAACCTCTCCTCGCGGCCGGCATCGGATGCGCCGGAACCCAACACGCCCGGCAGCCACGCAGGCGGGGAACGCCCCCGAAAGAGGAGGATGGTTGTGTCCACAAACAACGACCGCTACGACGTCATCATCATCGGGACCGGGGCCGGAGGCGGAACGCTTCTTTCGGCGCTCGCGCCTTTGGGGAAGCGCATTTTGGTCCTGGAGCGGGGCGATTTCGTGCCGCGCGAGAAGGAGAACTGGGACCCAAAGGCCGTGAACGTCGACGGCCGCTACCAGACCAAGGAGGTCTGGAAGGACAAGGACGGCAAGGAGCTTCATCCACACACCAACTATTGGGTCGGCGGCAACACCAAGTTCTATGGGGCGGCGCTGTTTCGCTTTCGCAAGGAGGACTTCGGGGAGATCGTCCACCACGGCGGCGTGTCTCCCTCGTGGCCGATCTCGTACGACGAGCTGGAGCCGTACTATCTGGCGGCCGAGCGCCTGTACAACGTTCACGGGGAGCGCGGCGAGGACCCTACCGACCCCTGGGCCAGCGCTCCGTACCCGCACGCGGCGGTGAGCCACGAGCCACGCATCCAACAGCTTGCCGATGACTTCGCGCGTGCGGGTCTCAAGCCTTTCCACGTTCCGCTGGGCATTCAGCTGACCGAGAAGAGCCGGGCCAGCAAATGCATCCGCTGCGCGACCTGCGACGGCTTCCCGTGCCTGGTCAACGCCAAGGCGGATGCGCATGTGTGCGCCGTCGAACCGTCCCTCGAAAGGCCCAACGTTACGCTGCTGACAAACGCCAGGGTCACGCGGCTTGAGACCTCGGCCGGCGGGCGCGAGGTGTCGGGAGTGGTGGTCGAGCGCAATGGCGCGACCGGGCGATATTCGGCCGATCTCGTCGTGCTTTCGTGCGGGGCCATCAACTCGGCGGCCCTCCTGCTGAGGTCCGCGAACGAGAGGCATCCGAACGGGCTTGCCAATTCGTCCGACGTGGTCGGGCGGCACTACATGGGGCACATCAACTCGGTTCTGATGGCGCTCTCCAGGTGCCCAAACCCGACCGTGTTTCAGAAGACGCTGGCCGTCAACGACTTCTACTTTAGCTCGAAGGAGTGGGAGTTTCCGATGGGCCACATCTCGTTCGTGGGCAAGCTCGACGGCGAGACGCTCAAGGCGGGCGCCCCCGCGATCGCACCCGGGTTTACGCTCGACCTCATGGCCCGGCATTCCCTGGATTTCTGGCTGACCTCCGAGGATCTTCCGGACCCCAGCAACCGGGTGACCGTGAATAAGGACGGCGAGATCGTGCTGTCCTATTCGCCCAACAACGAGGAGGGGCACAAGCGCCTGATCGCCAAGCTCAAGACCCTGATGCAGACCCAATCCAAATGCGGCGTGCACGGCCACGACTGCCACCAGGGCCTGTTTTCGCGGAACCTGTTCCTCGGGCAGCGCATTCCGCTGGCCGGGGTCGCCCACCAGAACGGAACGATCCGGTTTGGCAAGGACCCGAAGACCTCGGCCCTCGATTCCAACTGCAAAGCCCACGATCTCGACAACCTCTATGTCGTCGACGGCAGCTTCTTTCCGTCCAGCGCGGCCGTGAACCCCGCGCTCACGATCATGGCCAACGCGCTGCGGGTGGGCGCGCACCTGGCTCAGCGGTTGGGTTGAGGGGGACACGAGCATGGTTGCGAATCGGAAAGCAATGCAAGCCGGGCGGCGAAACGGTCTTCCCGCGAGCCTTCCCGCGGCTCTTCTCGCGGCGGGCCTCGCCGCGCTGATCCTGGCGTTCGCTCCCTCGGCGCGAGGCGAGGGAGCCCCGGAGGAGAGGGTCCGGGCCGTCGCGGTGGACGCGGTCGGCCTCACGGTCTCGGACATGGACCGTTCGCTTGAGTTCTTCACCCAAGTGCTGCCCTTTGAGAAGGTGTCCGACATCGAGGTCGCGGGGGAGTCCTGGGAGCGGCTTCAGGGCCTCTTCGGCGTTCGCATGCGGATCGTCCGCCTGCGCCTTGGAAATGAGCTTGTGGAGCTGACCGAGTATCTCGCGCCCAAGGGCCGTCCGATTCCCGTGGACGCCCGCAGCAACGACCGCACGTTTCAACATGTCGCGATCGTGGTCTCGGACATGGGCAAGGCGTATGCGCATCTGAGGAAGCACCGGGTCACCCACGCCTCGACCGGCCCTCAGCGACTTCCGGACTGGAACCCGAACGCGGGAGGCATTGAGGCCTTCTACTTCAAGGACCCCGACGGGCATGCCCTGGAGGTGATCCGGTACCCGAAGGGCAAGGGCAACCCCCGCTGGCAGGCCG
>WBZQ01001332.1_pt1 | contig 17351 bp, 8 predicted proteins | sample 5204251 | NCBI WGS metagenome assembly WBZQ01 (sample SAMN12412402, study PRJNA552823) | activated sludge metagenome | isolation source: activated sludge from nitrification reactor of wastewater treatment plant... | place: USA: Virginia | collected 2017-09 | reverse complement strand
GCTGCCTTCGGTGTCCTCGTTGTCCAGCGTTTCCACGTTGTGCACGGTGTAGCAGGTGTTTTCCTGGAATAAAACTTCGTTGGACGAAATGATCTGCGGCGCCTCGCTGGGTTCAAAATCCAGGGCCTGTGGCGCCGCCACCGTGCCCAGGTGGGAATTGTGTTTGAAAACCAGCGTGTCCGGTGAAATGTCGACGGTATTGCTGGCGCCGATATAGGCTTTAAAGGTGAATTTTTCCCCCTGGACGGTATTGGCGTACACGGTCAGGAAATAATACGCCTGTCCCGCATTCAAAACCGGGTCGGCCATGCCGCGCAACTCGTCGCCCACGAATACGCCGATGCGGTTGCCCGAAGCATGGTTAGCCGTTCCGTCAATGTGCAATTGCGCCAGCATGGTCATGTTGTAGGCATAAGCCGGAACATTGACGGTCCAGGTGGGCTGGGCGGAGGTGAACAGGGGCAGGAGCAGGAGCAGGGGCAGGAGCAGGGGCAGGAGCGGGCGGCAGCGTTGGCGGGTAATCGGGGGCGTATGCGATGCGCACCGGGCCGGTATTTTCGGATGCAATGTATTTTTCATCGCCTTTTTTTTAAAAATGGATGGGAGGGAGTACGGATCGGAGGGGAATGTATGTCCATGGCCCCCCGATCTTTGTTCCGGTCGAAAAGTGTGGCGGCTGTCCCCTGCGTATTGGTGAGACAGCCGCCTTTAAGGAATTTTACTCTCGGACTACTTTTTTCGTCACCACAGCCTCCGCGCTTTGCAGGCGAACCAGGTAGACGCCGGCCGGTACGGCCGCAGTGTTCCATACCCAGGTATTCAAACCCGGCCGGGCCTCCACTTTTTCATGCCGCACCAGGCTTCCCTGTGCGTCGTGGATCAGCAGGTCCACTTCCTTTCCGGTGCCGGCCTGGCCAAAAAGTACTAGCGTCTGCTCGCCGAAAGGATTGGGCTGCACGTCCAGGTACAACGCCGCATCCGGAGCGGCCGTACTGCTGGACTGCAGCGTGAACGGTACCGGATCCTCAATGCCGCCCTGGTGCAGATCGGGCGAGAACCACATCTTTTCCTGCAAGCCGCTTTCCTCGCCGGTCGCGCTGTTGAAAAGGCGGAAGCGGATCTGCTCCCCGGCGGTATTGGCGTAGGCGGTCAGGAAGAACAGATGGAGGTTCATAGGCTCGACGTAAATGGCCTGGGCTGCGCCGCGCAGTTCGTTGCCGGCAAATGCGCCCAGTTCGTGGGTGCCGAGTGTGGCGTTCTGGCCGCCGTCGGAGAACATGCCTACCAGCGTCATGGAGTGCTCGTACTGGCTGGGGTCCACCTGCCAGTGCGCCAGGGGCGGAACGATGGCGGGCGGTACGCCCAAACCTCCGCCGGTCGCCTGAACCTGCTGCTTGTTGGTCGAAGGCGGATACAACAGGGTGCCGGCATTGCTGATCTTCAACTGGTAACCCTGCGGGGCTTCCATGAACTGCAGCGAACCAAGCCAGCCGTGTCCGGCCAGGTACTGGGCGAAGGAACTTTGCCCTTTGATGATATCGCCGTTGAGCGGAGTCAGCGAACTCAGGGCTTCGGAAACCGGAAGGGCATAGTTGGGCACGTACCCGATCCAGTTCCAGCCGGTTTTTACCGGTATTTCAATCGTAGCCGGGTCGATCAGTCCACCCAGCATCCGCAGGGTATCCGGCACATCGGCGCGGTACTGGAACATGCGCTGGTTGTTCAGAGCCGACAGCGAACCGAACCAGTCGCTGCCGGAATAGAGCGCAAATACGCCTTCGTAAATACCGTTGTTGTCCGCATCGACCTGCGATTTGATCAGGTCGTTCTCCGGATGCTGCAGCGAGGCCAGCGCGGGCGTTACCGCCGGATTGGGGAAAGCCAGGTTAAAAGACAACCAGTTCCAGCCGGAACGGATGGGGATTTCCCGCAGTACCTGGCTGTTGGTGTGCAAAATGACCGGGCCATTCAGCGCGCCCACCACGTTGTCGGCGTTGAAGTCGTACTGCTCGATCACCTGGCCGTAACGCAGGCAGGCGGATGCATCCCAGATCTGGAGGCTGATCGGTTCGTCTTCGTCGTCCGTGTCGCCGTAAACGGTGAGGAACGCCATATACTGGTCGAGGGCCGCCACGAACTGGATATGGGCGGAGCCGCGCAATTCTCCGTCGATAAACGCGGCCACGATGTCTTCCTCGTCTTCCGAAAGGTCGCCTTCGATGTCCAGTTTAACCGTAAAGTTCATGGACGTGGGGTAAAGGGCCGGGTCCATGTTCCAGTCCGGCGGCGCGCAGAGTACGCGGGCGTTGACGATGACGCGTTCGTCGCCCTGGGCGTTCTGGAAGTAGATCGTGTCGGCATACAGACCCTGGGGCAGTGTTTTGGCAAAACGGTAGGTGATGGTCACCTCCTCGCCGGGTTGCAGGGTGCCTACGTTCGGGAAAACGGTCAGCCAGTTGGGCACGTCGTTCACCTGGAACGCCGCTATGCTGCCGCTCCGGTTGATCAGTTGGCGCAGTTCCACTTTTTCCTCGCCTTCGTACATTGTCACCTCGACGTTGCCGCCTTCCAGGTCGAGCGGACCGCGGTCCACGAAAAACTCCCACTCCGCGTGCACGAAGGTATTGCCCACCAGATCCTTGAGGTTGTCCACTTCCACCCGCAATACCTTGCCTTCGATGAAGGTGTTCTGGATGTTCGGCACGATGATGATCTTGTCGCCCGAACAGGTAATGGTCGCGTCGATCAGTTCGCCGGTTTCTGCGTTGTACAGGCCCAGGTTGTTGTTGATGATCGTCGGGAACTGGGTGGCCTGGATGATCTGGTCGCAACGGATGGGTTCGGTAAAGGTGATGCTGATCTCGTCGCCCGGCGACAGGACGCCGTCGGCAGGTTCGGGCGTACCGAAGATTTCCGGCGGCTCGCGTTCAATCTTGCCTTTGATGATCCTGGAAATACCGGGGTTCTGCCCGCCGAAACACTGGGTAATGGCGCGGATCTCGTACAGCCCGTCTTTCAGGCCGGCGGTGTTCCACTGTACGATCTCGAATACGTTGTTGTCGAGATCGGCCTTGGGTACCTCGGTGATGTTGATCCAGGCGCCGTCGCCCTGGCTGCGGCGGTACTGCACCCGGATGAGTTCCAGATCGGGATCGAAGCGGTCGAACTCGTTGAGGGTGATGAACATGGTATTGCCCGACGCCGGGGTCAGCACCCAGTCCTGGAACGGCGACCCGATGTCGACCGGACTGCAGGGTTCGAGGAATTGCACGTCGAGTTGGACGGTTTTGGAGAAATTCGGATCGTCGCTGTCGGGGCCTTCGCATTCGGCGTAGAGCACCAGTTCCAGGTTTTCATACACATAAGCCGAGGGGCCGCGTTCCACGGTCACGATCACTTCCTGACTGCCGAACGGCTCCAGGGTGAACGGCACGGAAGTCCCCAAACCCTGGATGTTGACGATGGCGCCGTCGGGGTTGCTGGCCGGGTTGAGGGCCAGTACGTACGAGCGCTCTTCGTCGGTTTCGCTGATGTTGCCGACGGTGAAGCGGAAGATGGCCGGATCGTTGGCCAGCACATTGGTGGCGATGGTCTTGTCGACGGCGAGGTTCACCCCGTCGCGCGGCACCGTTGTCGGTTCGTAGGGACAGGAGGAGTTGCCGGAAACGGTTTTGAATACCGGCGTGCCGTACACCTTGTCGCGCAGCACGTTGACGGTGAAATTGTCGCCGATGTCGTCGTCGGCCAGCGTATACCCGACGGTCGTCGAGTTGGTTTCGGCGCTGCTGAATTCCGTCTCCACGCCCATGGTCAGTTCGAAGGAAATGGTTTTGCCCAGGCCGACGCCGTCCACTTCCAGTCCGAGGGCCTCGGCGGTGCTGGCGGTCACTTCCACTCCGAAGCCGTAAGTCAGGGCTTTGGTCGTTTCGTAACTGGTCGAACTTTCGTACACCACACCCGCATCGAAAGAAATGTTCTGTTCGAAGGCCGCCTGCGCTTTCAGGTTGTGGTTGATGTCGATAATTTCCTGCCAGGCGGCGGCAGATTCTGCATCGCCGATGGTCAGCAGGTTGGGAATGAGCGTGTTGACGATGTGGTTTTCGGTGTAGAAGAAGTTGGTCTGGAATTTTTCCGGAAATACGACCACGCCGGTATCCCGGTAAAACGCGCAGTTGTTGCCCGTGGTGTCGAGCAGCAGGTCGTCGGTAATGCCGAACAGCAGGTTGAGCGCGCCGCCAACGTACACGTCCGCGTCGCTGCCGATGATGCCGTCGCCGTCGCTGGTGGAAATGACCTGGGTGGCGGTGATGCAGGTTTCCATGGAAGAACTCACACTGGACGACACCGTGGCGCTCATGCCGAAGGTGCTGGTGTTGGTCACGTCCACCTGGAAGGTTTTTTCCACCCCGATGCCGGTAGCGATCTCCGTATCGAAACCGATGGAGACCTCCAGTTCCTCGCTGGCGGTAGCCGATGCGGCGGTGGCCAGCGACCAGCCGTTGCACACGGTTTTACCCTGTTCGATAGAGGCGTTGCTGGCGTCGCCGGGCGGGTCGCGCAGGATCATTACCGGTATTTCCGGGGTGGTGGAGGCAAAGTTGACGTTGCGCGGGCGTTTGCCGGTCACGACGGCCTGCACCGATTCGCTGCTGGTACGCGCGTTGGCGGTGGCCTGCACCGTCATGGTTTTCAGGTACGGCGCGACGATGTTGGGCATACCGCCGGGGAATACGTAGCGGAATTTACCCTTGCTCATCACGGTGTCCAGCGGCGGCCGGTCGGAGAAGCCGTTCTCGATGTGCAGGGCCGCGCTGTCGAGGTAGCAGCGCCCGCCTTCGTACTGCTGGTAGACCCGGATGTCCACCGTGTATTTACCCGACTGTTCGAGCATGGCGTCGCCGCATTCATTCAGCGGCAAGGGAGAGATCTCGATCGACGGCGGGGCGTAGTAAATAAAGTCTACCGTGTCGTTTTTTTCGGTCAGGTCGGAGGTTTTGCCTCCCTGATTTTGAAAATACTGCAAAATGCCGCCGCTTCCCGCGTCGGGGTGGTTGGTCACGGCTACGGTCACCGGCACCGGGGGCAGGTTGTTGAACACGAAGCGGCCATCCACGGCCGGGATTTGCATTTCCCGGTAATAACATCCGTCGAGTGTCTCCACCTTCACCTTGGTTTGCACCAGTCCGGCCGCCGGAATGATGCTCAGGCGGCAACTGTCATTGCCGGCCATCTGGCCGCGGATCTGGCGCTTGGTCATGTCGCGGAACAGGATGCCGGCCACAGGGGCCACGACATTCCTTACCTCCCAGGATGGCGGCGAAAACGTGTGGTTCCGGTAACGTGCCGACAGACGCACGGTGCTGCCCGGCTCCAGGTCTACCACAAATTTTCCGTCCGCATCCGTCATCACCGGCGGTGTAAAAGGCTGGCCGTTGCCCAGGATCTCCACACTGTCGGCGAAACAATCCGTGCCGTCGTAGCGCACATAGCCCGACACCGCAACCGTGCTCAGGTCGGTAAAGTCGATCTGGTCGGAACTGGTATTGCTGGGGTTGAGGGTCAGCAGGCGTTTGTCCGGCTGGAATTCGTGGGCGGTGGAGGAGGTAATAGCGGTCATCCGGCTCCACAGGGCCCCCTGCGTGGTGCCCGATCCGGTGCGGGCCGGGCCGATGTCTTCCAGAGCAGTGCCCTGGCTTTCGTTGAGCGGGAACCAGCTGCGCAGGCGCTGCTGGGTGGCGGTGACGCCCGTCGTGTTGTTCAACTGGATCTCGGCCACGGTCAGCGTAGTGTCGTAAAAGGCCACTTCGTCCACCAGGCCGCTGAAATATTGCCCGTAGGTGCTGGCTCCGGTTTTAGCCGCACCGAGCGACCAGGTTTGCGGCCCGACGTTCGGGAAGGCTACGGCAAAATTCTGGGTAGAAACCAGGGCGCCGTTTTTATACACGGAAACGTCGGTCGAGGAGCCGTTCTTTTTTAAGTTGACCACCAGGTGCTGATACCCGGTGCCCAGCGCGCCGTAACCTTTGACGGTGGCGCCCAGTTGCACGTTGATGTTGCCCGAAACCAGGTTGAGTTGGAACAGGTTGATGGCTCCGTTGGCCGTCTGGTTGGCCAGTACCGTTCGGGTGGCGGCTACGTTTTCAAAATTTTGCAGCCGCACTTCGACCGCAGCCGCCTGGCTTACGCCGAGCAGTACGCTGTCGGTCAGGGTGGCGTAATGCTGGTTGGCCGCGTTGAATTCCAGGGCGTAGTTGTCGTAGGCGATCTTGGAAGGGGTCGCCGTAAACGTCTGTCCGCCGCCGTAGTTGATGCCTTCTATTTTGTAAAAACCGGAAGCGTCGGTCACGGCGCCGTTCACCACATCGGGGCGCTCGTCCGACCACTGGGCACCGCAGAGGTAGGTTTTGAAACGGTTTTCCGAAATATCGTACCCTTTCACCCCGATGCCCTCGTCGAATTTCCAGTAGGCCACCAGCCCGTCGGCGTCGGCATTGACCGTGCGGTTTTTGTACTGGTTGATCTCGGTCTGGGAGAGTTGCCGGTTGAGCAGCCGGACGTCGTCGAGCCCGCCGGTGTAGTAGTTGTTCATGGCCCCGGGTTTACGCCCGAAGAAAAGCGGCGTATTGGTGGCGTTCGAAATGGCTGCCGCCACCGTGCCGGCCAGGTTGCCGTCCACGTACAGCAGCAGGGACGACCCTGCGTAGACCGCGGCCACGTGATGCCAGCCGTCCGGGTCGCCGGCGAAGGTATGTGAAACGGACTGCGCGCCCGCTCCGGTACCGACGTTGAAGCGTACCCCTTTCGGGCCGGCCGGCAGGGTCTGGAGCCACCAGTTTTTGTTTTGGTTGCTGCCAAAATCGAGAATGGAACCCAGGTTGTTGCCGGCGCCGATTTTTACCCAGCAGGCCACCGTCCACTTCGGCGAAACGAAACCGGCGGCGTATTCGGCAAAGGCTACGTCGTCGCCGCTAAAGGCCAGCGAAGTACCCAGGGTGGGAGTCAGGGTGATTTCCGCATCGGCTACCGGATTGCCGTTGAAGGTTTTTACCTGCCCGGTCACCACTCCGTTGGGATTGAGGAATCCGAGCGAACTGCCGGCAAAGCCTTCTCCGAAACTGTTCACGCCTTTCACTGTGTAGGTGTAAAACTGGCCGGCCTGCACGTTGAAATCGATGTAGACGCGGATCTCCTTCTCGACATGGTCGATAAAAGCGCCGTCGCGGTAGATGTTGAACCCGCCTTCCGCCGAGGGGCTGAGCGGGTCCACCACCCAGTTTACCTGGATGCGGTCTTTCAGGTCGCCTTCCGTGGCGCTGACGATGGGCGGTGAAGGCGGCAGCAGAAAACGGCTGTAAAAGCCCGTATTGGTAAAATAACCCTGGTTGTACGTGGCCCCCACAAAGGTTTCCCCGACCGAGGCGGTCGTGCGGTTTTTGGTGCTGAAAGAGTTGGCGACACTGCCGTAGTTGAAAAAGACGGTACCGCTATAGGTGGTGTTCCCGGTGACCACGCCGTCGGTGCAGTTGGCGCTGACCTGGGCGGACAGCAGCCGGGCAACGGCGAGGAACGGGAGAAGTAAGAGGATGCGATTGATTTTCATAATGCCGGCTGTTAGGCCCGTGCCATGCCTTCCCCGTTTACGAAACCTGGCAGGTTTCGTAAACGGGAAGCCAGAAGAAGGCACAGGCTGTTGAAAAAGAAGGAATTTAAAAGGGCTGTCTATCGCACCCAGACTTCGACGTTGCTGATGGCAAAGCGTTCGTTGCCCGTACCTTCATCGGAACGCATACCGGCAAAAACCCAGAAAGTGCTGTTGTTCGGCTGTCCGACCAGAACGGCGGTGGTGGCGGCATCGGACCAGTTGGTCGTGCCGGTATAACTGCTTGCCGTGTTGGAAACGTTGGAATACGTGCCCGAAACGTACTGCCAGCAGATGACCGGGTCCGTGGCATTTTCATCGGCGGCAAAACCGGCGAAGGCCAGATCATCCGTATCCCAGCTGTCGGTCATGTAGTATTTCATCACCACCTTAATCTGTGAAAATGTCCCGGCGCCGCTCAGATTGAATTGCTTTTTCAGCACGGGGGTATTGGAACTGCCGGCCACGCGCATCACGTACCCGTTGAAATCACCGTAATCAACTACTTCGACAGCGGCGTCGGTCGTCCCGACGAGGGTGGTGGTGGCGTCCCAGCCCTGGTCGTTGAAACTGCCGTCGAAATCGTCGCGGTCCACCAGCCGCCAGTCGTTGAAAGTAGCGGCGCCGTTGTAGTATTTGATCCCTTTATCGTCGTTGAAAGTCAGGTCGCTGACCCGGCCGTTGACGATCAGTTGGTCGGCGACGGTCAGCGAATTGTCGATCAGCGCGTTGGTTTTGATATTGACGCTGGTGTTGTTTCCGGGAGCCGGGTTGGAGATCCGCAACAGTTCGGAGTTGTTGGCGTACACCGACACCTGATTTTCGGAAGGGCTGTAAATGCCGCTGTCGTTGTTGCCGCTGGTAGCGCCGGTAAATCCGTAGCCGTTGTTGCTGGCGCCGTCGGCGCCGGGGGCGCCGGCCCGGGCCAGCATCCCGCCGGTAACCTGCACCGAGGCCGTCGTCGCTACGGCAGCCTGGTTCACGCCGAGTTTGCCGGCGATCACCTGGTTGTCCGCTTTCACCAGGCCGCTGCTGGGGAACTGGTTGGTATTGCCGATGAGGGCCAAAGCGTAGGGTGCGGTTGTCAGTTGAATGCGCGGCGCCATTTCGGCGGTATTGTTGACGCTCACTCCCAGGTAATAGGTCTGGTTGAAAGGCACGTTGAGCGCGGTCGTCGACCCCAGAATGGCGGTATACACCCCACTGGTTACCTCTATATCGCTCTGGGTTTCGGTCCAGAGCGCAGTGCCGCCGGTTTCCACGCTGTATAACTTGAAGGTGAGGTTGTAGTTACCGTCGTCCACCGCCTGGCCGTCGGCTTTTTTCAGGATGCCCTGGATGCTGAGTTTGGCGCCTTGCGCCAGTACGTCGTTGGAAGAACAAATGGCCAAAAAGGTAAAAGCAAAAAAAAGCAGTAATGGACGCATGATCGTTCGTAAATTTAATTGTTGAGGAGAGATGGGGCAGCCAATCGGTTCCGTTCTCGGCTGCCTCCTTTTTCCTTTAATTTGGGGTGTGCAGTTTTGTGACACCCTGCTTTTCATTTTTTTTAAAAAATCTTTGCGCCCGGAACCATCTCCCGCAATGAACATCGACCCGGATTATCTGGAAGGCATCAAAAACGGCGACCGCACGGTGCTGGCCGCACTCTACCGCGACATGGCGCCGGCTATTCTTCGCCTGGCCGCCTCGGTGGGCCTGACCCGCGAAGACAGCCGCGACGTGTTCCAGGACGCCGTGCTGGTGGTTTTTGAAAAAGCGGCCCAACCGGAATTCCGGCTCACCAGTAGTTTCAGGACTTATTTCTACGGCATTTGCCGCAACCTGATTGGCAATTTGCTAAAAAAGAGGTCGGGCCGGGAGGTCACAATTCCGGAGGATGCGAAATACAGGGAGGACGGAGATACGGATATGCTCCGGCAAATGGAGGACGCCGAGCGCCACCGCCTGTTTCACCAGGCTCTGCGCCAGCTGGGCAACGACTGCCAGAGGTTGCTGGAACTATCCTTTGAAGACCGGGAACCACAGGACATCATGCGCACCATGAATATCGACAGTTACGACTATTTCCGGCGGCGCAAGTATCTGTGCAAGGAGAAACTCGTGCAACTCGTTCGGAACAACCCGTTGTTCCGGGAATTAAAAACGAATAGCCCCGAACCGAACGGCTAAACCTCGTAAGTATGGACCAGGAAGTATACGAACAGATCGAACGCTATCTCAGCGGGGGCATGGAGGCCGAAGAACGCCGGGCTTTCGAGGCGGACATGCAGCGCGATACCGCTCTGGCCGACGCCGTTTCCCTGCAGTCGGCCCTGCGCCGGTCGCTTGGCAACCCGGCCCGCCGGCAGCTGCTCGACGCACTCGACGACGTTGTGCGCAACGAACCGGTAGTCGTCAGCCGGCCGGCCCTGCGCCTGCTGACGCCGGCCCGGATCGCCGTGGCCGCGTCGCTGCTGCTGCTCATTTCCGCCGGCCTCTGGTGGTGGAGCCGGCGCCCGGAATTGCCGGCGCCGGTGGCCCAAACGCCGGTACCCGCAGTGCCGGCACCCACCGTGCCGCAACAGCCGCCGGTGCTGCCGGTCGATTCTCCGGCCCCGGAAAAACGCCTGGCCCTGGCCGACCCGGCCGCTTTCCGGCCCAGTCCGGCTCTCGATCCGCTGGCCGGTACGCAGTTGCGGGGCGCCGGGCATGTCCCTTTGGTGCAGCAGCCGCAAAATGACGCGAATTTCAACCTGAAAGACGGTGTTTTCACTTTTACAATGCAGGGTAAGGCCAATGGCCAGGCGGCTATGAACCTACAGATTTTCAACAACCGCGAGCGGGATTTTATCGCCGGTAAAACCGTGTTCCACTCGGAACTGTCGATCCGGCAGGATGCATTTTTACTGAAAAAGGCGCTCCGCCTGTCACCGGGCCGTTACTATGCCGTACTGACCGCGGCCGGAGAAGAAGAGCCGCTGGCAGTTGTCCGTTTTTTTGTGGAAAAACCCGTTACTCCAATAAAATAAACCCCGCCCAGTAGTATGGATTGCCGTATGCCCGCCGCATTTGCCCCTGTGCCCTGGCAAATGCCGCGCGTACGTCTCCGCTGTCGAGCAGGGCGGCGTAAAACTGCTCCATAAATTCCCGGGTCGGCGCGTCCGGCACCCGCCACAGCGACATGACCACGTTCCGGGCGCCGGCCAGGCGAAAGGCGCGCTGCAGGCCGTAGACCCCTTCGTCATCACGCACATCGCCCAGACCGGTTTCGCAAGCGGAAAGCACGACCAGCGCCGTATTCCCGAGGTTGAGCAGGCTGACTTCTTCAGCGGTCAGAATGCCGTCGTCATCTGAAGCCGCCGGTGTGCCGGCCGGAGCATCGCCACGCCAGGCCGGATTGGCGCCGGCCAGTATCAGCCCGGAACGGTACATGGGATTCTCGGCTGCGGCCAGCCCCAGCCCGTTTTCTCCGGCGTCTTTAATTTTTTCAAAAAAGAATCCGTGGGTAGCGAAGTGCAGTATGGCCGGCGCCTCCGAAAGCGCGGAACATTGCGTCTTGAGCGCGGTTTCGCCACCATTGCTTCCAACCATCAACCGGCAGTCAATCGCTTTTTTGCCCAGTAAAGCAGCCAGGTTTTTTACTTCGGTCAGGGTTTGGGGCAGGGAAGCCCACGATTGTCCTGCTTCCCCGCCGCGCCACAACGCCACGCTGGATGCCCCGTGGAAGAAAGAAGAGAACGCCGGTGAAACGGCAGGAGTGCTGTGTTCATAATCAAGCCCGCCCATCAACAGCGCGCTGCGCGCCGTGTCGAATTTTTTTCCAAAATCTTTCTCGGTCAGGCGCGCGGTATTGTTAACCCGGACCAGTTGGTACCGGTCGGCCAGAAGTTGCCGGCCCGGCAGGGACAGGGCTTCAAAATTCAACAGGTGAAGCGCCCCCGTAGGCGCATAGAAAATGCGCTGCACGCCGCCCAGGTGTTTCTCCAACGGCTTCCAGAGCAATTGGTACAAGGCATCGCCCGTATAAGTTCGGGTGGCATATTGGATGCCCCGGCTGCCCTTCGCGGCAAACAGCGCATCTGCCTGCGTGACTTCGGGCAGCAGCACCAAAAGGGGGGACTTCCTTCCGGAGCGCAGGAGCAACGCTCCATAATGGGTCGGCAGCATTTTGGTGGGATCGGCCGGCAGCATTACCCATTCGATCGCCGCGTCGGCGGGCAGCAAGGCATGTTGTACCTGTTGCCAGGTAACCTGCTGAATGCTGGCGGTGGAATATCGGCCGGAAAGCTGTTTCTCCAGGGTTTCTTTCTGCGCTTCCAGAACCGGCAGGTCGAGACGGCGGCTGGCCGGAAGGGTCATCTGGTTGGCCAGCATCTGGCGTACTCGCAGGTAATTCTGGAAAACCGTATCGGAGTTTTGCTGCCATCCGGCCAGCAACTGCCGGTCGTAGGAGGCACGAAGTTCTTTTTGAAAAATCAGGACATCGTACAGAAACCGGCAACCGTCGGCATCCTCCGGGAAGGCACGGGCAAAATGGAGGAAGGCCGTCTGGGCAGTTTCGAAAGTACGGGCGAAATTTTCCCGTTCTTCCATGCTGAGATAGGCAAAATGATCGGACAGATTGGTTTGCAGCGCCTCGAAGGCTTTTTTGAAATGCTTCAGCGCCTGGCCGGCATCGCCTTTATCCTGCCATACCTGACCTTCGAGGATCTCCAGGGTAATAAAATTCCGGTGTCGTTCCCCGTAAACGGCGACAATGGGTTCGCGGGCGGCCGCGAGCGACAGCAGCGCGGAATCCGGCTGGTGTTCTCCCAGGAACTGGCGAACCTGCAAAAGGCCGTATTCGAGCCAATAGGACTCCATCTGTTGGCCCAGCAGGGATTCAGCCAGCTGGACGCACTGCTTCACCAGCGGACGCGACTCGTCAAAACGCAGCCGGCGCTGATAACTGGCACCTAACTGGGCCACTGCTTTCGCATAAGCCAGGTTTTTTTGCCGCCCGTTTTCCTGCATCGTACGGATAACGGTGCGGTACAGAGAATCGGTGTTGGTCTGGTCATCCGCCCGCTGCCGGGTGGTTGCGATCAACAGCAGGGCATTCAGCGATTCGGGGTGCGCCTCTCCATAGTGGTTTTTCAGGAGTATAGCCGCCGTGTCAAAGCAAAGCAGGGCGTCTTTATATCGTCCGATGGCGCTGTACAGTACGCCGAGCGACCGGTGGAAATACGACAACTCGGGGTTGCCGGGCGGGATGAGTTTTTTGGCGCCGGCGAGTGCTTCTTTCAGGATGGATTCGGCTTCTCCGTAACGCCCGACTTTGGTGAGTATAGTGCCTTTATCCCGTAAAGGAGTGAGGTATGCCTTGGGAATGGTGCTGTATTTCTTCAGTATGATCATGGAGGTGTCATAATACTGAATGGCCCGGTCAAACTGCCCCATGGACTCGTAGACCGCGCCCAGCGTGCCGGCCTGTACGCCGCAATTATGATTCAAACTGCCGTCTTTATTCAAAGCGTTGATGATCTTAAACGCTTCCAGGGACGACTGTTCGGCTTTCAGATAAGCTCCCTGCTTGTTGTAATACGTCGTCTGGGTAACTGCCAGGCGGTAATTGATGAACGAGCCTTGTTCGCCGCTGCTCTCGATGCGGCGCCGGGCTTCGGCCAGGAGCAACTCTACCGAATCCGTACGGCCCATCAGGTTACGGGCATTGGCTACCGCCACCATGCCGTCGGCAACCAGAATATGCTGTTCGCCAAACACCTTGCGCCGCACTTCGAGTACCTGGTTCATGGTCTGTTCGTACCCGACCAGGTTGTGTTGTGTGAGCCGGACGCCGGCCAGCATTAACAGCATGTCCGCCGTCTCCGGGCTGAAATTGCCATAGCGGATGCGCGCCGTATCCAGGGCGGCAATTGTGATCTTTTCGGCGCCGGCCACGTCTCCCCGGCTGCCGGCTTGCCGGAAGCGAAGCACCACCGAGTCGATCCAGGCGGTGTCCGCAGTCTGGGCGCCGGCAAAGAGGGGAAGAAAACAGGAAAAAAAGAAGGCAATTATCAATCTTTTCATCTTGAGGGGTTCAGGGGTTGCAGCAGGTGAAAACAAGGCCGATCCTGGGCCGCAAAACTGGCTTACTTGCGCATTTCCTGGAAAAAACCACGCACCAGCGCCCCGCACTCTGCCTCCAGCACGCCAAGTTCGAGGCGGGTTTTCGGATGCAGCAGGGCTTTGCCGCCGAACAGCATAAACCCCCGCTTTTCGTCGGTGGCGCCGTAAACGATGCGGCCGATCTGCGACCAGGCCAGCGCGCCGGCGCACATGACGCAGGGTTCGAGGGTAACGAACAGGGTACAATCGGGGAGGTATTTGCTGCCCAGGTGGCTGGAGGCTGCCGTCAGGGCCATGATCTCGGCATGGGCGGTCACGTCGGTCAACTGTTCCGTCTGATTATGGGCGCGGGCAATGATGCGGTTGTCGCAAACGATGACCGCGCCCACCGGCACTTCGCCGGCTTCGTAGGCCCGCTGCGCTTCGGCCAGGGCCTGTTTCATATAATAGGTGTCGGAAAAAACGGAAAGCATGATACAAACGACCCAAATCGTCGCAATTTAAGCCGGAAAATTACGCATTTACATTTTATTGGTATTTGGCATTCGGAATTAGCCCGATTTTTGGCAGGAGTAAATTTTTCCTCACTCCCTGCTTTTCCAAAGCGTCAAACTTATACAATGAGAAATCGATTACTTGTCCTGCTTTTCGCCTCCCTGGGCGGATCAAGCGCCATCGCGCAAAACTTTTACGACGTCAATGCCGTACAGGAGATCAAGATCAATTTTTACCAGTCCAACTGGCAGCACCTCCTGGACTCCCTGAAAGCGGAACCCGGAGAGCCTTACCTGCTGGTGCCGTCGGTGGAGATCAACGGCCAGTTGTTCGACAGTGTCGGGGTGAAATACAAAGGATATAGTTCGTACGACCCCGGCAACCTCAAAAATCCCATCCACATCGAACTGAACCACGTCAAAAAGGGGCAAAGTTACCTCGGCGTCAAGGACATCAAATTGTCCAACGTTTATGCCGACCCTACCTTTACCCGGGAAGTGCTTTCCTACGAGATCCTGCGCAAGTACATGGACGAACCCCTGGCCAACTACGCCAAGGTCTGGCTGGACGGCGCCTACTGGGGCGTTTACGTCAACGTGGAAAGTATCAGCAAGCCTTTCCTGCGCAAGCACTTCCACACCGACGGCGATAATCCGTTCGTCAAATGCAACCCGGTCGACGTGGACGGCACGAACGGTCACTCCGACCTCGTACTCAACCCCGACCATCTCGATAGCAATTATTACTTCCCGAAATATCAACTGAAATCGGACTACGGCTGGGCCGAATTGCTGGCCCTGATGGACACCCTGACCAACTATCCGCACCGCATCCCTTACGTACTCGACGTGGACCGTGCCCTGTGGATGCTGGCTTTCAACAATGTGTTCGTCAACCTCGACTCCTATACCGGGGTTTTTGCCCAGAACTATTACCTGTACCGGGACAAAAATGACCGCTGGATCCCCATAGTCTGGGATCTGAACATGAGTTTCGGCAGTTTCAACAACCTCGACGGCAGCAACCTGCTCACCGTGCCGCTCATGAAGCAACTGGACCCGCTGGCCCAGGCCAACAACAGTTTCCGCCCGCTCATTCAGAACCTGCTCGCCGAGCCGGTCTACAAAAGAATGTACCTGGCCCACATGCGGACCATTCTGGAAGAAAACTTCGTCAACCAGGCGCAATACCGCCCCCGCATACTTGCCCTCCAGACCCTGATCAAAGACGCGGTGCTGGCCGACAGCAACAAATTCTACTCCGATAGCGAGTTCACCAGCAACATCGACCAGACGGTCAATCCGCTTGATATCTACGAACAGGTGCCCGGCATTACCGACCTTATGGGCGGACGCTACGTTTATCTGATGAACCATCCGGAATTCGCGACCGCGCCCCCGACCATCACCAACATAGCGGAATTGCAGGACGGCGAGGTTTACGTGGCTGCCAACGTGCAGAACGCCACCGACGTAACGCTCTTCTTCCGCTACGATTCGGCCGATGTATTCCAAAGTCTGAAAATGGTGGACGACGGCCAGCACAACGACGGCGCCGCCGGCGACGGCCGCTTCGGACAGTCTTTCCCCTACAACGGCCTGGTGGCCCAGTACTACCTCTACGCCGAAAACGCAGGATCCGGAAAATTCTCGCCGCAGCGCGCCGAACACGAATTTTACGTGGCCAACCTCAACCCGCCCAACCCGAACGCTACCGATCTGGTCATCAACGAATTCCTGGCCGTCAACCAGGCCGCCGAAACCGACGAAGCCGGCCAGCACGAAGACTGGGTGGAACTCTACAACAATTCCAGCGCAGAGATCAGCCTGAACGGCCTCTACCTGAGCGACAATACGGCCCAGCCGGACAAGTGGCTGTTCCCCCTGGGTACCGTGATCGCCCCGAAAGGTTTTCTGATCGTCTGGCTCGACGAAGACCAGTCGCAGGGCCCTCTGCACGCCAACTTCAAACTCGGCGGAAACGGCGAATTCCTCATGCTTTCCAACGGCGCAGGCGGCGTGATCGACAGCCTGAGCTTCGGTCCGCAGAAAGCCGACACCACCTACGGGCGCTACCCCAACGGGACCGGGCCTTTCACGTTTTTGGCGCGCACTTTTAACGCCCTTAACTCTACCCTCAGCGCCGGCGAAATCTGGCAGGACGCCTCGCTGCGCATTTTCCCCAACCCTGCCCACGATCTGCTCAGCGTGCGCTCCGACCAGGGGCTTGGCGTAGTCTGGATGTACGACGCCTACGGCCGGCGGATCTTGCAGGCCGATGCCGGTCATGCCAATTCGATTACCCTCGACATGGGCGATGTGCCGCCCGGGATTTACTGGATAAAAGCCGGTGAAAGAGCCGGGGCCACCATAGCGGTGCAGCGGTAAGCCTTTTCCCCCACTTTGCCGGCCCGGTGGAGTGGGGGAAATTTTTTATCCGGCCGGCCGGGCTGGCCGGCGGATCTTCGTTTGTGCCCGTAGGCACCGGAAAGGGAATGAATTTTAATGATTTTCTAATTCTTCCGCTTTTTTTCTGCCGGTAAGAGCACCGGAGGCCTTAATCTTGCATTTCATTTCAGAACAATATGACGCAACCCCGGATGGTTTCGCTGCGTAATGATCGGAACGGAAGGTCAATCCTGAAAATTAAGTGGGCCAGCGATCCGGCCGGCAAATTGTCTCCAATAGAGGCTATATGGGCGAAATTGAAGTTGACTTCCATTCTGGCTCCGGCAAATTACGATCTGACGGATATTGACATACCTAATATCTGGCATGTTGGCCTGAATTTTGACTTTTGCGGCGTGAAACCGAAATCTGTGTGAAGCCTCATTTCCTAACCTAAACTACTAGAGAAACGACGTGAAAAGGCTGTTAGTCGGGCTGTTAATCCTCGGAATTTTGTTGGCTGCACTTTGGATCCCCGTGCAAATACCTTTCGCCGCCGAGAGTGTCGGCAGGGTATACCCAGCCCGGGAATGGCAATTGCTGCAGGATCAGACCGGGCGTATCAGTTCCGTGATCCGCGATTATCGATTCGGGGCTACCCAACAGATCGATGCTTTCCAATTCGAACAGGGCGATATTTCCGGCCTGCAGTTCGTGCTTCCGCCCGGCCGGTTCGTTCA
>WBZQ01001331.1_pt1 | contig 17355 bp, 9 predicted proteins | sample 5204251 | NCBI WGS metagenome assembly WBZQ01 (sample SAMN12412402, study PRJNA552823) | activated sludge metagenome | isolation source: activated sludge from nitrification reactor of wastewater treatment plant... | place: USA: Virginia | collected 2017-09 | reverse complement strand
TCTTCGAGCGGGCGCTGACCACCTCGATGGATGTGCCGCCCAGCGCCGCCGGCGAGACGATGACGTTCAGCGTAACCTTCAGGGCCGAGAAAGCCGGCAAACTGAGCGAAATGCTCGGCGTATCGAGCCGTATCACCCGCGCGGAAGCATATCAGGAGCGTAATGACGGTAATTACAGTAATTACCTCAACCTCCTCGACGTCGCCCTGCGTTTCAACAACGGCAAAACCAGTGCCGTCAGCGGGGTCGGCTTCGAGTTGTACCAGAACCAGCCCAACCCGTTTGTCAACAGAACGGCCATCACCTTCCACCTGCCCGAAGCCGCCGAGGCTACGGTGACGGTGCGCGACGAAACGGGCCGCCTGATGTGGACGCAAAAAGGCGATTACGCCAAGGGTTACAACACTGTAACGCTGGACCGCGCCTTGCTGAACACTACCGGCGTACTCTACTACACCGTCGAAACCGCCCAGCATGCGGCAACGAAGATGATGATCCAGTCGAAATAATAACCCACCCCGATTTTTCGGGAGGTCGTTGAGGGAATAAATTGAATGCCCCGCCGGAACACACCGGCGGGGCAAATTTTTTTACACCCCCCGGCCGTCTTCATTTCCTATGGTACGGCGGTTGCCGGCCCTCTAAAAGCCTGTTTTCCCAGGGAGCGGTTGAAGGGGTGAATTTCTGTTTTAGGTATAGTTTTTGTGGTCATTAACAATCCTTCATTTATTTGAAAAAGTATTCATACGTTTGCCTTCAGTAATATAATCCTTTCTAATCCTTCCCGTGCAGTAATCCGCCTTTTCCTCTCGTTGGGCACTCACCGTTCGGTTGTGTTTCCCTTGCTTTATTTTCCGTTCACCGATTTAGAACCGTATCCGCTACAACTGTGTGTTGCCGGAGCGGCTGCCTTTTTTTTCCCAACCGGTTATGACGTGCGCATGGCGCAGGACTTTAAAGCATTTTATAAAAACACACCTTTTTATTATGCGCGATCTGGTCGAACTCGTCGGATTACTGGAAAAAACCAAACTAAAAGGAAACGGAGTAATGAAATGGATCGTTGAACCCGACTCGAAAATGGAGCAGCTGTTCAGCGCCATAGTAGACAAACAGGTACAGTCGGACGATGATGCCCTCAAAATATTTGGTAAAGGAGAAACGGGCACGTCAACGCTGACCACCGTAAAAAGCAAATTAAAGGAAAGGCTGCTCGACTCTTTCTTTTTGCTGCACTTCAAGGAAGCCAACTTCTCCAGCCGTCAGAAGGCATTTTTCGAATGCTACAAAAAATGGGCAACGGTGATGACCCTGCTGAGCCGCAATGCCAAAACCATCGGCATCGACCTGCTGGAGCGCCTGTTGCGGCACACCACCCATTTCGAATTCACGGAACTGACCCTCGACATCCTGCGGGTGTTACGTCTTCAGTACAGCGTGGTGGACGGGGACTACAAGAAATACGAAACCGTACGCGATCAGTACAACCACTACGAGCGGGTCTGGATGATGGAGAACAAGGCGGAATACTATTATTCCGAGCTGATGATCCAGTTCACCAACAGCAAAGCCACCCAGCTTGAAGTAGTGGAACAGGCCCGGAAATATTACGCGGAACTGGAGCCGTTCATGGCGGAGTGCACCTCCTTCAAACTGCACCTGTTCGGCAGGCTGGTGGAAATGACGATCTACAACGGGGAGAACGATTACGTGAATACCGCCCGTTTGTGCGAGGATGCCATCCGGTTTTTCGATAAAAAAGAATACGACAGCGGACTGCCGCTCCAGGTTTTTTACTACAACCTGATCGTTTGTTACCTGCAACTGCGGGAATTCGACAAAGGCCAGGCGGTCATCAACCGCTGCAGTTATTACTTCGAGGAGGGCTCCTTCAACTGGTTCAAACTTCAGGAACTCTTTTTCCTGCTGGCCATGCACAGCGGACACTACGAAGAGGCCTACTGGCTCTACGAAAAAGTGGTCAATTACCCCCGCTTCGAGGACAAGGCCATTCAGATCACCGAAATGTGGAAGATCTACCAGGCCTATCTGTACTTCCTGATCAAAATCGGGAAAATACCTTCCGGGATCGTGTCGGCCAGGATCTCCAAATTCAAGATCTCCCGTTTTCTCAACGACATCCCGCTTTTTTCCAAGGACAAACGCGGCATGAACATTTCGGTCCTCATCGTACAGATCCTGCACTCGCTGGCCGACAAAAATTACGACCAGACGGCCGACCGCATCGAAGGCATCGAAAAGTACTGTAGCCGCTATCTGCGCGACAACGATACCTTCCGCAGCAACTGTTTCATCAAAATGCTCCTGCAAATCCCGCTGGCCTCCTTCCACCGGGAAGCCGTGGCCCGCAAAACGGAGCGCTACTACAAGATGCTCAGGGACGTGCCCCTCGAAGCCGCCAGGCAGGCGCACGAAGTGGAGATCATTCCCTACGAAGTCCTGTGGGATATTACCGTCTCCGCCCTCGACCTGAAAATACACAAAGTGAAGCCCGCCCGCCGGCAGGCCCAGGCGGATTGACCTTCCCCAACGATCTCTCCACGCTATGTTGAAAGAGGAGCCATCCCGGACCGGGGTGGCTCCTCTTTGTTTTCCGGGCAAAAAAATCCCGCCTTTTTACTGCCCTGGCCCGTCCCGGCCCCGCCCTGGGCCTGCCGAAAACGGCCGTTCCGGCCGGTTGCAGGCCTAATCTCGTTTCGTCTAAAATGTTGATTGTTAAATACTTGTAACCAGAAAACCGGTATTATCCGGAAGAACTGCCGGACTTGTACAGGTGTGTTTCTGTCCTTACCCAGGGACGCGTACGGGCTGACCTTTGACCTATCAAAAGGAACAAAAAAAGCGCGTACGAAGTCATGAAAAACATCGACAACATCTGCCAGAACATCACGGGTCTCGACCTGATCGGAGCATAAGATCCGGGTAATTCCGGCAAGCGAAGCAGCGGGACAACCGCCCGGCTGTCTGCCGACCACCCTGGATCCCCCTCTATCCCTGAATGATATTTACTCCCCGCATAACACGCTTCACATCATTTTCATTTTTAATTTTTTCCCTATGGAACGTACTATGAGCACTTACGCCTCCAGCATTGCCAGAAGGCACGAATTATTGCAATCCACTTTGCTGTATGGTCAGGTGGGAACAAAACCACCCAAGTCGCTCAGTTGTGACGTAGTTTTTGGGTCTCCCAGCGTCAGTTGTCGCGGCACCGGAATTTGCAAGATCAACGCCCACAACGGCAACGCGGGTGTTGGTCTGAAGCAAACCTGCCGCGGCACCACCGCGCTGCTCGTTACACTGGACAACGGTAAGGGAATAGGGATGATCATGCCCCGCGAGTTGTTGTGCGTCAACATCCTGCGCAACCACCTCCGGCACGGTCTGCTGCGTATGGAACAACCCTGCCCGATCCCTGCCGATATAGTGGCGGCATTGGGCCTGCAAATAACCGCGCTGCCGGCGGGAATATATCCGGTCGAACATTTTGACGGGCACTTCCACATCGGTTTTCGCGCCAACAATTGAAAAGACGGCCGTTACCGGCCTTTACGATACGGCGAGGAGTGGCTTCCTGAGAGCGAGCCGGCCATCTCCTCGTTCCAAGCCGGCGCCAGGGCCCGGCTCTCAGAGCCGGCCCGAACGCCCGGGCAATACTTTTAATCTGCCATCCCCCAAACTTCTCCGGCCTACCTTCGGCAACGGAAGAAGTTGATTTTCAACATTCTTCTAACATTTAAAAGTTCGTACAAAAATGAAAGGAACTATTCAAAGCGGGGGCCGCCAGGCACTCCTTCCGTTTCTTTTTTTACTGGGTTGCCTGTTCTGGCAAGCGACCCCCGTTTGCGCTCAAACGCCGCAGACTGAAGCACAAAACCTCAACTGGAAGCCCGTGCAGGAGGCGAAAAGCATACTCGCCACGCATGTAACGCAACTCAACCAGCAAATGCCGGGATACACTCCCGGAACGCCGCTTTACGACAACGCCCTGCGGCGGGTGGCCTACTACAAAGCCATCGTATTTGAAATTGACCGGGGTGAAACCCTGCCCAGGTCGCTCGAAAATGCCCTGCCGGCCGCCGCGACCCTCGGTTATACCCGGGAAGCATCCTTTACTTCCAAGATCGTCCTGCGCGCTCTGCAGGAAGAAGCCCGGGTGATGCTCGTCAATTAGCAGTTGAAGGGTTTGAAAGTTTGAAAAGTTTGAGGGCATGATGCGGAGAGTCCACAGGGACTTTCTCTATTCTCCCGAACCGTGTTTAACCGCATGACTCCAGGTGATCTCCGATGCCAGGCAAGCGAGCGTGGCGTCCCCAATGTGTTCAACTATCCTTTGAATTTCCCAATTCAATAATTATTTCATGAAAAAGATAAACATCCTGATCCCGTTTATCGGGCTCATACTCGTTTGCGCCCGAATGACGGCACAGACGAATGTGACCATGGCCGCGAACGGTGTAACGTCGGGCAGTCCTTTTACCGTAAGTCCGCCCAGCACCTGTTTTTTCAATTTTTACGACAATGGCGGACCGTCCGGCAACTATAACAATGGCGCCGACGCTCAGGTGACTTTTGCCCCGTCCAACCCGGCCAGTCACCGCATCCGGGTCAGTTTTACCTCCTTTCAACTGGAGGCCAGCTGGGATGCACTCTACATTTACAACAGCAACACGGCCGGTGCCAACCAGCTCGCTGGCCCGCAGGGCGCCACTTTGTCCGGCTTTCCCGCCGGCAACTGGCAAACGATCAGCCCCGGAATCATCACGGCCAATATGGGTATGGCCGCCGTCGGCAACAACCCCGACGAGGCCCTCACTTTCCAGTTCAAATCCGACCCCTCCAACCCGGCACCGGGCTGGACGGCTGTAGTGACCCAGGTAGGTAAAACCTCCTGCACGCTCACCGCGCCCGCTCCGATCACCACCAATACCGGCCCCGGGAACACGAATGGACTGGTCAACGTCAATACCGCCGTACCGACCTTCACCCCCGGCGGCTGCGAATCTTCCTACCAACTCCGCTACCGCCTGAACTCCGGCGCGCCGATAGCCGTCAATTCCGGCGGCTTCGTCACCATCGTCGCCCCCAAAGGCGTGAACGTGGTGCTCTGGGAACTGATCGACCCCTGCGGCGGCGCCGTCATGTCGTCGGGTACCCAGACCATTACCGTCATCGACGATACGCCGCCGGTCATTTCCTGCCCCGGCGACATCACGCTCAACCTCGATCCCGGAAGTTGCGCGCAGCAATACTCCTACAACGTCACCTGCTTCGACAACGTAGGCATGATGATGCCCGGTGAAGTGGCGCATCCCATCGACTTCGACAACGGCAGTGCCGGCATCATGTTCGACGTCAAAAACCTGGGCTTCACCAACCTGGTCATCACCCAGTTCGGCCCCTCCATTGACGCCGGCAACTGGCCGGTGCAGGTCTACTACACCACTGCATCGTCGTCCTGGCAGGGCAACGAGAACAACCCCGCCGCCTGGACAATGGCCGGCGCCCTCAACGTCGTCTCGGCCGGCCCGGCTTCCGGTACGCCCATCCCGGGCTACGGCATTACGCTGGCTCCCGGCGAATCGAAAGGCATTTACATCACCAGCACCATCGGCGCCCCCATCAACTATACCGGCAACAACGTCAGCGTCTCGCGCCAGTTCGACGACGGCCGCCTGCGCGTGTCCTCCAACCCGGGCGCCGGCAAAACCTATCCTTTCGGCACTACTTTCCAAAGCCGCGCTTACAACGGCTACGTAAAATACGAAGCGGTCAGCACCAACGGCGCCGTTCAAACCACCGGCCTGCCGCCGGGCGCCGAATTCCCCATCGGCGTGACCATCAATACCTATGTCTGCACCGATGCGGCCGGCAATACCGCCGCCTGCTCCTTTAAAGTAACCGTGGCGGAATACTCCAACCCCAACATCACCCTGGTCTGCAACGACCTGGTGTTCATCGCCCTGGGCCCCGACTGCAAAGTGAAGATCGGCGCCGACGACGTCCTGGAAGGCGGCCCCTACGGCTGCTACGCCGACTATCCGGTCGAACTGGACAAGGTTCCGCCTTTCGGCAACGGCCCCTGGGTGCCGGCCGAACTTACCGGCGACGATGTGGGCAAATCCTACCGCTACCGCGTGACCGACCCGACCACCGGCAACAAATGCTTCGGCGACCTCAAAGTACAGGACAACCTGCCGCCCGAACTCGATTGCACTCCGGTCACTCTGCCGGGCAACTATCCGATCCTGCCGGATTTCACCAAGCCCACCTCCGTCTATGTGCGCTACGGTGCCCAGGATCTGCCGAAAAACCTGGTCGACTTCCAGACCCGCGATTTCGAGATCCCCGTACAACTTCCGGTGGGCGCGGTAGTGAACGACGTGGACCTGCGCGTGAAAGTGACCGGCGACGCCTTCTTCGGCAACCTGCGTATCCAGGTGGAAAGCCCCTCGGGCATCATCGTCAATACCTGGAACCAGGTAAACGGCTGCCCCGGCGACCCGGTGTTCGCCCGTTTCGACGACGAAGGTTCCAATACTTCTACCTGCCCGTTCTATTCGACCGATAAAAACATCCAGATACCCTTCGGAGTAGGCTCCCTGAGCACCTTCGACGGTCAGCAGGTGAACGGCACCTGGAAAATCCGCTTCTCCGACGTGAACGGCGGCGACGACATCTCCCGCATCGACGTGGCTGAACTGTACTTCTACGTGAGCGGCAACTTCACGGCCGGTTTCCCCAACGGGCTGACCGCCCCGCCGCTTACCCCGATCGGCCCCAACACCTGGCACGTGCCGCCCAGCCTGATCGACGCATGCAGCGACGTGACCCTGAACTACATCGACCAGATCATGCCGCAGGACTGCGCTTCCGGCCTGCTCAGCATCATCAGCCGGCGCTGGACCGCCAAGGACGCCAGCGGCAATACTGCCACCTGCATCCAGCCCATTTACCTGCTGCGGCCTACGCTCGCCGACGTGGATTTCCCGCCGAACTACGACGACATCGATCTGCCCGCTTTCGGCTGCACCAACGTGTATCCCAACCCCGACTGGCTGGAAAGCAACGGATTCCAGGGATTCCCGCACGTGTACGGCCTGCCGATCAGCACCACCTCGCTGAGCTGGACCTTTAAGGACGACATCATAACGGTGTGCGACGGCTCCTATACCATCCGCCGGACCTGGACCGTGATCGACGTCTGTACGAGCAAAACCGCCGAACATCTCCAGATCATCCAGGTACACGACCAGGAAGGCCCGACCATCCAGTGCCCGGCCAACCTGACCGCCACCACCGACCCGTACGCCTGCTGCGGCACGGTGAACCTGCCCGACGTGATCGTGAGCGACGGCTGCTCGCGGATCAACAACGTACGGGTGCAGATCGACGTGGTCGACCCGGCCTCCCAGACCATCGAGAACGTGATCGTGCTCGACGGCAGCGTAGCCTCGTTCCCCGGCAACAACCCGGACAATCCCGACACGCTGGCCGTATTCGGCAACACCGGCTGCCTGCCGGTCGGCGAACACATCGTGACCTATATTGCCCAGGACGCCTGCGGCAACACGGGCACCTGTTCCTATACGCTGAAAGTGTGCGACTTTTCGCCGCCGATCGCTGCCTGTACGGAATTCACCGTGGTGGCCATCGGTCCGGATGACCCGTCCGACTGCTACCTGCCCAGCGCGAACGGCTGCGAATTCGCCGGTGTGGCCTACCTGCCCGCCGCCGCACTCGACGCCGGCTCGTACGACAACTGCAACAACATCAAGTTTACGGCCCGCCGCCTGCCGCCGTATTCTCCCTTCATTCAGAGCCTCAACCCGGTGAACGGCCAACCGAACTGCAGCGACAACACCACCGATGCGGTCACGGAATTCGAACGCGCCACCATGGAAGTGGATACGCTGAAGTTCTACTGCGGCGAAGTCGGCACCTCCCAGTTCGTCATCCTGCGGGTGTACCAACTGAACCCCGACGGCAGCATCAGCCTGCAGCCCGACGGCACGCCGATCTTCAACGAATGCCAGGTGGAAGTGGAAGTGCAGGACAAACTGAAGCCCGTGTGCGAACCGCCGCTCAACGTGACCGTTTCCTGCGAAAACTTCGACCCCTCGCTGTGGGCCTACGGAAAGCCCAACGTGTACGACAACTGCTGCCTGGACTCGACCAAGATGTACCAGGGCCAGAAAGGCCTGACCCACACGGTCAACTACAGCCAGTTCGACACGGTGTGCAACAAGGGCACCATCGTGCGTACCTTCAAAGCCTACGACTGCAAAGGCGCCTTCTCGCAATGCACCCAGCGCGTGGTGGTGACCTACGAACAGGATTACTACATCAAATTCCCCGACGACAAAGTGGTGAGTGTGTGCAACGGCAGCGGCGTCTACGGAGAGCCGCAGATCTTCGGGGAAGAGTGCGAACTGCTGGCCATGTCCTACGAGGACCAGGTCTACACCGTGGTGCCGGACGCCTGCTTCAAGATCGAACGCACCTGGAAGATCATCAACTGGTGTACCTACATTCCCCAGGCCGCCTGCACCATCGTACCGAATCCGAACCCCAACTCCAACCTGACCGCTGCAGAAAACCTGCCCGGCCCGATCGTATCCGCCCCCGGAACTCCGGCCCCCTGGGCGCCGACCGTAGTGAAGGTGCTGCCGACCGACCCGACGCCGACGAACTTCAGCACGTTCTGGAGCGCCAACGCCAACTGCTACCAGTACAAGCAGATCATCAAGGTGATCGACGGCGACAAACCGGTCGTGATCTGTCCGCCGAGCCCGGTGGAGTTCTGCGACCTGACGGCCAACGACAACCAGTTGTGGAATGAAACCTACTGGTACGACCCCGCCACCCAGCAGCACGACCTGTGCGAAGGCCCGGTCGACCTGAACATCTCGGCTACCGACCTTTGTTCCGGCTCCAACCTGAACATCCGCTACCTCCTGTTCCTCGACCTCGACCAGAACGGCAGCATGGAATCGGTGATCAGCAGCAGCAACCCGCCCGCCGCGAACACCGTGCTGTACAACAACGCCGCTACCCAGAACTTCTCGGGCGGCACCCCGCGAGCCTTCGACGAGCGCAACGTACCGTTGACGCAGAAGTACCGCTTCGCCCTGCAGACCCAGGTAAGCGGCACCAACATGACCGCGTCCGTACGCTGGAATACCGCCCAGACGCCCGGCACCTTCACCGTACCCGAATTGCCCTACGGCACCCACAAGATCAAGTGGATCGTGTCCGACGGCTGCGGCAACGAAACGATCTGCGAATACAACTTCGTGGTGAAAGACTGCAAAGCGCCCACCGTGGTGTGCATCAACGGCCTGAGCGTCAACCTCATGCCTCCGGGAATGATCAAAGTGTTCATCAGCGACTTCATCCTGGGCGCTCAGGACAACTGCACGCCGGAAGACCAGCTGATCTTCGGTATCCGCCGCTCTTCCGACGGCGTCAACCTGCCGATCGACGCCAACGGCCTGCCGGTCACCTCGCTGACCTTCAACTGCGGCAACGACCTGGGCAACCAGCCCGTCGAACTGTGGGTGCAGGACCTGGCCGGCAACGCCGACTTCTGTGAAACCGTGATCCAGATCCAGGACAACCAGGGCATCTGCGGTAATACGAACGCCACTGTGGCAGGCGTGCTGAAAACCGAAGCCGGCAACGGTCTGGAGGAGTGCGATGTGGAACTCAGCGGCCAGGACCCGTCCGGCCCCACCTTCAACCACTTCGTGATGACCGACGAGAACGGCCAGTTCCAGTTTGAAAACCTGGTGCCGATGAACGCCAACTACACGATCACGCCGACCAAGGACGACAACCCGCTGAACGGGGTGAGCACCTACGACCTGGTGCTTATTTCCAAGCACATCCTCGGGCTGCAACCCTTCGATTCGCCGTTCAAGATGATCGCCGCCGACGCCAACATGTCGGGCTCCGTGACCACCTTCGACGTGGTGGAACTGCGCAAACTCATCCTTGGCATCTACAGCGAACTGCCCAGCAATACTTCCTGGCGCTTCATCGACAAGTCGTACACGTTCCCGGTCCCGGCCAACCCCTTCCACTCGACGTTCCCCGAGAACAAAGCGGTGACCGGCATCCACGCCAGCGTTATGGACGACGACTTCGTGGCCGTAAAAGTGGGCGACGTGAACGGCACCGCCATCGCCAACGCCCAGATGACTACCGACGACCGCTCGGTGAACACCCTGTTGTTCGACGTGGAAGACAAAAAAGTGAAAAACGGCGAAGTATTTACCGTGGACTTCAAGTCGGCCGAAAAAGTAGCCGGCTGCCAGTTCACCCTCAACTTCGGCGAACTGGAAGTGATGGACATCATCCCCGGCGGCGATATGAAGGCGGAGAACTTCGCCCTGTTCCCGGCGGAAAAAGCCCTGACGGCCAGTTGGAATTCGCCGGATGCCGGCGGCAAGCCGGTGTCGTTCAGTGTGAAATTCCGGGCCAAACAGGCCGGCGAACTCAGCGAAATGCTGGGCGTGTCGAGCCGCATCACCCGCGCCGAAGCCTACACCGAAAGTTACAGCAACGACGTCCGCGACTTCGACCTGCTCGACATCGCCCTGCGCTTCAACGGCGAAGACGGCCCCGTGGTGACGGGCATCGGGTTCGAACTGTACCAGAACCAGCCCAACCCGTTCACCAACCGCACGTCGGTGGGCTTCCACCTGCCGGAAGCGACCCGGGCCACGCTCAGCGTGTTCGACGAGTCGGGCCGCCTGCTGCACACGCAGTCCGGCGACTTTACCAAGGGTTACAACGCGGTCACGCTCGACCGCAGCGCCCTGAAGTCCACCGGTTTGCTGTACTACAAACTGGAAACGGCCAATGAATCGGCCACCCGCAAAATGATTTTATTGAAGTAATCCGATATTTGAACACACCATGAAGGGGCGTTTCGGGTCATGCCCGGCCGCCGGTAGCAGCGGGCCACCAGCCCGGATAATCACTTCCGGCGACCATAATCCACCTGATCCGGACTGCCCCTTTTCTTCTAAAACGCGCTTCTTAATCCATACGCGTCGCTGCCCAGACCAACCGGGCGGCGACGCGCTTTTTTTGGTTTTAGCCTCAAATTGCGCCGGTTAAAATTTTTTCCCGCAAAAATTCTCCCGTTATCCCGGCCAGGTGATTACATTTATAACCGAATTCTTAATCCACTGCTCGCACCTGCCGCCGGCGAGGAAAGCAATCTGAACATTTCCGACACTTTACGGGCTTTAATCTACGTTGTTATCGATTTGCCTGCCGAAGGCAAACCGGCAGACTTTTGCTACCCTCCAAAAGAAGGCAACCGATTTACTCTGACCTGAAATATTCCCGCTATGAGAGACTTGATCGAACTGGCAAACCTGCTCAGCAAAACCAAATTGAAATCCAGCGGCGTACTCGACATCATTCTGGAACCCGATTCGAAGATGCAGCAGATGTACGATGCCATCGTGGGCGCGCGTATCCGCTCCGACGACGATGCCCTGGCCTGGCTGCTCGACTCGGGCGACGATGCTTCCAAACTGCCCAACCTGAAGAACAAGTTAAAGGACCGGATGCTCGATTCGGTGTTCCTGCTCGATTTTAAGGAACCGGGGTTTTCAGACCGGCAGAAGGCGTATTTTGAGTGTTATAAAAAGTGGGCGGCGGGAATGATTTTGGTAATGCGGAATGCCAAGGTCTCTGGTTACGACGTGCTGGAAAAATTGTTGCGGCATTCAATCCGGTTTGAGTTCACCGAACTCACCTGCGATATTTTACGCATTCTTCGTATACATTACAGTACTGCGGGAGGGGATCTTAAAAAATACGAGCAGATACGGGAACAGCTGCATTATTATCAGGAAATATGGCACATGGAAAGCCGGGCCGAAGATTTTAACGCCGAACTTATCAGTCGGTATGTGAACAGTAAGGCGACAAAAATGGAAGTCTCGGAACAGGCCAAATTGTACTACAGTATTATAAAGCCGGATTTGGAACGATGCGATTCCTTTAAGTTGCAATTATTTGGAAGACTTATTCAGATTTTCGCCTACAGCAGTGTAAATGATTACGTTACAACTGCCAGGCTTTGCGAGGAAGCGGTCAACTTTTTTGATAAAAAGGATTACGACAGTGGATTCCCGCTTCAGGTGTTTTATTATAACCTGATTACCTGTTATCTCCAACTGCGCGAATTTGAAAAAGGGCAGCGAATCATCGAACGGTGTCAGAATCTGGTTGAACCCGGTTCTTTTAACTGGTTTAAGCTTCAGGAACTGTTTTTTCTGCTGGCAATGCACACCACCCACTATGATACGGCCAGCCAGGTGCTGAATAAGGTAATGGATGACCCGCGCTTTGAAAATCAATCATTTCAAATTATTGAAATTTGGAAAATATATCATGCCTATGTCCATTTTTTGAAAAAAATAACGAAGTTATCCAGTGAGAGCAATGCTTCGCCCCGTAACACAAAGTTCAAATTAAGTAAGTTTCTGAATGAAACACCTGTATTTTCAAAAGACAAACGGGGGATGAATATCCCGATCCTTATCATTCAAATTTTATACGCACTGGTTGATCGCGATTACCAACAATGCATAGACCGTATGGAAGGTATCGAGAAATATTGTAGCCGTTACTTAAAACAGAACGACACATTTCGCAGCAACTGCTTCATTAAAATGTTACTGCAGATCCCTGCCTATTCTTTCCATCGCGACCGTGTCACCCGCCATACGCAGAAGCTGTACCAAATGCTTTGTTCCGTGCCAATGGAAGTGGCTAACCAAACTTACGAGATCGAGATCATTCCCTACGAAACCTTGTGGCAATTGACCATTAGTGCGCTGGACAAAGAGCCCGCGCGGCAGGAAAGATTTCGCCCCCGAGTCCCCTGAATACATCCCTTTTCCTTAGGTATTACCCCGCGCCGAAGCGTCATTCGGGCCGGTGAAGTATTCGTTTTTGCCGCCAAAAACTCGTCCCTGAGTGATTTTGGTTTGATTTTCGTTTTCATAATTAATTGATTTTCAATACTAAAAAATTAAAACCTTGTAAAAATCGCCCAAAATAACCGGGCGATGGAAGCCTGCTTTTTGTCCTAAGCCAACCCTTTCTCCTGCGGATACCTTTGAGCCATCACAATTTTAAAATTTCAATGTTATGCTCAACTGGATTTTACCGACAGGATGGATTTTGTTGTTCTTAGGAGCAGGATCTGCCACTTGCAAGAATGAAAAAGATGATATAATTGTCATTGACTTGGTTGGTGTGTAGCGAATCGAGAGCATTCGACTTGAAACTGTAATCCTCTGAGAACATGATAAATTTTTCATGTCCGTTACTTTCTCCATTTAACAATATCAAGACCAGATTCGAATACAAGCCAATCAAGTCATGGAAACCAGTTTCCAAAATATTAAGACCGCCGCAGCCTATTTGGCACCTTTCATGGTGGCAGAATTGGAACACCCGCATGTCCAGCCAAGGTATATGCAATGTGAGTTGATGTTCGGTTCGCCCAGTTCCAACTGCGCCGGAAATGGCATCTGCAAGATCATCGCCAGGGGCAATCAGCCGTCGGCGATCTTCCAAAGAACCAGTTGCAGCCATGCCCGGGCGCTTGTCGGTTCGGCCGGTGACGGGAATACTGTCTTCCTGCTCTTCCGCCGCGACTGGCTTTGCGCCGACCTGATGCGCAAGCACTTCCGCCACGGCGTGCTGGAAATGCCCGAACCCTGCCCCGTTCCGGCTGGCCTCGCCTCCGTGCTGGGCTTGCGCACCGGCGAACTGCCGGCGGGGTTGCACCTCATCGAAGATCACGGCACTTACTTCCGAATCAGTATTTGCCGCCACGATACATAGTCAGTCTTCCTTTCGGAGACCTATAATCCGTTCTATCGGGCCCCCGCCCGAATATAATCTTTTGGAGCTCCACCGGAGCACGCTTCACTACGGGAGACATCAAGATCTTCCCCCTGTTTCAGGTGTACTGCATCAAGGTACGCAATCATTTCTTCTACGAGACGCGCCGCTCCACGCCTGTGGGAGCGGCGTTCTTGTTTTCAGCCGATCCGATCCTACCCGCACCGCACCTGGAACGGCGTTCGGGCGTACAGTCCCGTGCTCAGGCAACCTGCCCGCCGCAACTCGATCCCGCACCTGCCGTGCAGCCGTAGCAGTGCTGGTTCAGCACGATGCTGCGCTGCTCCAGTTCGGCCCGGTCGAAGTCGCGGATGTGGTTTTTGCCGGCCACCTTGAGGCCGAGCATCTGATTGAAGTCGCAGTCGTAGAGGTAGCCGTCCCAGCCCACCGAAAGGGTGTTGCGGCACATCACGCCGGCCACGGCGCCGGGGTTGAAGGCATCGATCAGCGTCTGCATATAGGTTTCATACTGGCCGCCCTCCAGCAGGTAGTCGAGGAAGCGGCTGATCGGCATGTTGGTGATGGCGTAGAGGCTGTTGAAGTCGATGTCGTGTTTGCGCTTCAGCTGGCGTTTGAACTCCGCCTCCAGCGAGGCCTGGTTTCCGGGCAAAAAGGTGCCGGTAGGGTTGTACACCAGGTTGATCTTCAGGCCGGTACCTTCTTTTCCGTATCCGACGGCATTGAGCATCTGCAGGGCCCGGATCGAGTCTTCGAACACGCCGTCGCCGCGCTGGCTGTCGGTGCGCAGGGCGGAGTAGTGGGGGAGCGACGACACCACTTCCACCCGGTTTTCGGCGAAGAACTGCGGCAGGTCATGGTGTTTGGGGTTCGACACGATGACGGTCAGGTTGCAGCGGTTCATCACGTGTTTGCCCAGCCGGCGGCATTCCTGCACGAACCAGCGGAAATGCGGGTTCAACTCCGGCGCGCCGCCGGTGATGTCCACTGTCGGGATGTCGTGGCGGGCCAGCACGTCCAGGCACTGGTCGAAGGTTTCCCGGCTCATGTTCTCCTCGCGGCGGTCGGGCCCGGCGTCCACGTGGCAATGCGCGCAGGACTGGTTGCACAGTTTGCCCACGTTCACCTGCAGGATCCCGAGGCGCGCCGGGGTCAGGCGCCCCTCCGGAAACCCGGCCTGCCCGATGGCTTCGCCGAAGGCCGGAAAGCGGGCGTCGGTCCGTTCCTTGCCGTTCAGTACCCGGAGTTGAAAGAAGGTATCCGACAGTTCGCTGTGCCGGGAAGAGAGCGATTTTGTGCGTTGGCGAATGGACATTGGGATAGGTTTGATGGTTTGATGGTTTGATGGTTTGATGGTTTGATGGTTGGGAGGTTAGATGGCTGGAATACCTCGTCTGGCCAAACCATCCAACCATCCAACCATCCAACCATCCGTCCAACCATCCAACCATCCAACCATCCAACCTCCTTTACATCGTTGTCTGCTTCACATGATTCATCATTTGCGTCGAAAACACCAGGCTGGAGCCGGCCCGGATGGCGGCGGCGACGTGGACGGCCTCCATCATCTGTTCCTCGTCGGAACCCTTGGCCAGGCAGTCGGTGGTGTAGGCGTCGATGCAGTAAGGGCACTGTACGGTGTGGGCCACGGCCAGGGCGATCAGGGCTTTTTCGCGTTCGGTGAGGGCGCCTTCCTTGAACACCTCGCCGTACCAGGCAAAAAATTTATCGGCCATTGGTTTCTGCCATTCGCCGATATTGCCGAACTTTTTCAGGTCTTCCGGGTCGAAATAGTGTTTTTTTGACATGAGCGGATGCAAATTGTGGTTGAGAAGCGTTTATAACAGTCCGTTCCGAAATGTGTTCCTTGGGAAGGAACAACGCCAAAGTGGAGCGGTTTTTTTAACCGGACAAATAAAGGCCAATTTTTAAACACCCCGTTCTATTTTGCCCCCGGCGCGAACAATTGTTCGCTTCCGGACATTTTAAATCCAGTAACCTCCAACCTGTAACCTGCTTGGTATGAACCATCTCATTTTGCCAACCTTTTCCGAAAAAGGATACCTCCATGCCGTCGTGGAAATTCCCGCCGGCACGAACACGAAGTTCGAATACAACAAACAACTGTTTGAATTTCAGCCCGACCTGCGTGACGGCCATGCCCGCCGGGTCGATTTTTTATCCTATCCGCTGAATTACGGTTTCATCCCCTCCACCCGTATGGACAAAGAGCGCGGCGGCGACGGTGACCCGCTCGACGTGCTGGTGCTGGCCGAACACCTGCCCACGGGCACGGTCATCGAGGTGCAGCCCATCGGCCTGCTGCTGCTCAAGGATCTGGGCGAACTGGACAACAAGGTGCTGGCCATTCCCGCCAATCCCATCAAGCGCATCGTGAAGGCGACCAACTGGCAGGAATTTCAGAAAGGCTACGCCGCCGCCATGCAGATCATCGAACTGTTTTTCCAGTATTACGACGGCCTGGGCACCATGGAGGTGCTGGGCTGGGACGACGAGGCCGCAGCGCTGGAAGAAGTTAAAAAATGGCAGTTGGTCTAATGAGAGCAACCATTTCGGCGGCAGGACGTTTTCTTTGCCTCAACGATCAGACACCGCTTCCCGCGATGCCCACCAGCGCTTCCTCTGCTCCGACTGCCGTACTGGCCGCCGTACCTGACACGTTCCGGTACGGTTTCTTCCGTTCCATCGACGCCGCCGGGGCCGACTGGGACGCCGCCGCACCCGACCACGACCTGTTTTTGCAACGCTCCTACCTGTCCGTACTGGAGGCCAACCCGCCGCAGGGCATGCGTTTCGGCTATCTGGTCTTCTACAAGGGCGAAACACCGGTCGGTGTAGCCCTGTGCCAGATCAAGTACTTCAAGGGCGACGACAATATCAACGACCTCGACGTGCCGACCAAGGACCCTTGTTTTTTCAACGGGCTGGCCCGCTGGTTCAAGCGCTGGGTGGCCGGCAAAGCCGCCGCCGACATCCTGATCTGCGGCAACATGCTGCTGACCGGCGAACACGGCTATTATTTTGATTATCAGAAAATAAAGCCCCTCGACGCCGTCGCCCTGCTGGAGGGCGCCCTGAACGACGTGGTGGAGATCATGGGCCGCGAAGGAGTGAAAATGCCGGTGATTCTGGTGAAGGACGTGGCCCCCGAACACCGCGACCAGGGCCGGGCGCTGGTGCAGAACGGCTTTGTCGAGTTCGATATCCAGCCCAACATGATCCTGCACCTGCCTTTTCCGGATTTCGACGGCTACCTGAACGCCATGTCCACCAAGTACCGGACGCGGGCCAAGCGGGCTTTCAAAAAGAAGGACGGCGTGGAATGCCGCGAACTGACCCTGGCCGACATCCAGCGCGAACTGCCGCGCATCTATGCCCTGTACCGCGACGTAGCCAAAAACGCCGGCTTCAATA
>WBZQ01001329.1_pt1 | contig 17361 bp, 14 predicted proteins | sample 5204251 | NCBI WGS metagenome assembly WBZQ01 (sample SAMN12412402, study PRJNA552823) | activated sludge metagenome | isolation source: activated sludge from nitrification reactor of wastewater treatment plant... | place: USA: Virginia | collected 2017-09 | reverse complement strand
GGAATCGTACGTCAGGTTCTCCACCGAGGGGAGGAACGCTTCCGGCAACACCTTGATGCCCCCGCTCACCGGATACTGGAACGAGGGATTGTAGCCGAAGGCCTTGTCCTTAATGCCCAATGCTCCGCTGACGACATCCTTCACATCCGGCTTCGGCACAAGCCACGAGACCCAGTCTGATGTGAGGTCGTCGAGCGGCACCTGCCACAACTTCTCGTTGAAGGGCACCATAAAATGTTTGGCGATCCCTTCGCCGAGGCTCTCGATGATCCACTGTTTGAACGATGGACTCTCGGCCGGCGGGGTCGATGGCGAACGGGACAGCGTGGCGATGAATCCCAGCAGGCACTCGCGGACGACTTCCGGCGGAAGTCCATACGTGTTGACCTGGAACGGATACTCCGTATAGGTGTCGTGCGAAAAAACAAACGATTTGCGCGCATGCCGCTGCAGCCGGTCGGGAAGAAGACTTTCCACCAAGGCCTTAATGGCTGTTTGGCGAAAATGGAGCAGGTGGCCGGTGTAGTCGAAGGTGAAGCCGTCTTTGACGTAGGAACGGCAGAGTCCGCCCACTTCGCGTTCCCGCTCCAGAATCTTGTACGGCATGCCGCGCAAGTGATAGGCCGCGCTCAACCCCGCCAATCCCGCCCCGACGATCACAATCATACCGCGCCGGTCCTTTCTGTCGAACGTGCCGGGACTGCCTCAGGGCTCACGGCGACGACTCCGCTGGACACATTTACACGCGTCAAAGCCACGGCAGCGACGGCCAGACACAACACCGTCACACCGCTCAACACCAGGGCGAGATCCTGCGGAACCGCCATGACCAGCAAGCCGATCCCTCCCAACACTGCCGCGCCAAGATAGCTGAACAGGACAACTTGCGTGACCGACAGGCCCCAATGCCGCAAGCGAATCGCAATGTGATCGGGGCTGCCGAGAAACACCGGCAACCCGCGCAAGAATCGGATGTACATGACGAACAGCGTGTCAAAAATCGGCATGCCCAGGATCAAGACCGGCGTCAGAAGAGACACGGAATGGCCTTGGGTGTATTTTCCGATCATCGACAACGCTCCAAGCATGAGGCCGATGAACATGGCGCCGGAATCACCCATATAAATCGAAGCCGGTCGCCAGTTGTATTGGAGGAATCCCAACAGACTGCCCATGAGCGCAGCCAACATAAATGCGATGGTCTGATCGCCGTTCAAGATCGCCACCACACAGAGGAATGCGGCGCTGACCACGCCGACGCCAGCGGATAATCCATCCATGATGTCCAGGAGATTGAAGGCATTGATGATGCCGACCATCCAGAGTACCGTCAGCAGGATATCGACCCAATCGGGAAGAGACGCAATTTCGATACGAATGCCGCTTTTGATCAACACGAACACCGCCAGGAACTGACCAGCGAGTTTGGTGCCCGGTGAAAGGACGCCGAAATCGTCGATCAATCCCAGCATGACGATCAGTGTCCCCGAGAGCACAATGCCCAGCACGTCCTGCCGGAACTCGAACGTAAACGCCAGACTCACGAGAAAGGAGAGATAGATTGCCAATCCGCCCAAGTAGGGAACCGGCTCCCCCTGGTGCTTCAATCGGCCATCCGGGCTGTCGACAATGCCGAACTTTAACGCGGCACGGCGCGCAATCGGTACGCCATAGACCGAGAGCAGGACGGCGACCAGGAATGTCAGCGCCAGAAGGATCATCGCGCACCTGTCGAACGGCGGTGGTCGGACACAGAACGGCGGAGTGGCCGCGGCGCCAGATGGCCGCGCTCGCCCTGAGCGAATGTGCGATATACATCGGTCAGCCGTGGTCCCCATACCGCCAGGGAGTAGCGGGTCTCGACGGTCCGGCGGCCTGCCTGCCCCATGCGAGAGCGCAATTGCGAGTCACGGCACAATGATTCGAGGCGCTCATGCCATTCTTGCTCGGTAGAGGCGAGCCATCCGTTTTCCCCGTTCACAATAATGTCGGCATTGACCCCGACAGGCGACGCCACCGCCGGCAACCCCACGGCGAGATATTGCAATAGCTTGAGCGCACACTTGCCTCGCGCCCATTCCGTGTCCTCCAGCGGCATCACGCCGATGGTGGCATCCTGGAGATCCTCCACTTCACGCTGCCACTCCCAGGGACGAAACTCGATGTCCACGCCAGGGAGTACCGGTGGCTCAGAACAGACGACGCGAAGCTTCATGCGATACCGTTCCTGCAGACGGCAGAGAGCGGGCGCCAGAACATTCAAATACTTGAGATTGTAGGCGAGGCCGATCCAGACAATGGTGATGAGGTCATCCGCCCCATCGCGTGCGGCGGTCGACCGAACCGACTGCGGTACAAACCGCGCTGTATCTACCACCGTGGGCACCACCGTCACATGGGATGAATATTGCGAGGCGTAGGCAGCTAAGCGATCGTTTCCCACAATGACTCCCGTCGCCATCCCGAAGAGCGCAGACATCTTCCCCTCATGGCCGCGCGTCAGATAAATCGCATCATCCATTTCGAAGACCACGCGATAGCGCAACCAGCGCAACAGTCGTTCAATCAGCGGGGGCGCATACGGAAAGAGCTGCCCTTCAATCACGATCAGGTCCCGTCGATCCAACGTCATCAGCGTTCCAAGCCGTTTGAGAAAGCGGGCCGCGACATACGGAATTTTCAGACAGGTTTGCAGCAGCGAGGACCGAACGTGGAGAATCGAGAAGTAGGTGGCGCCGAACAAGGGCTCTACACGGCACTCGATGCCCGCGTTGTGAAAATGAGGCAAGAATTGATACACGCGATAGCGACTGCTGGGGCCGATGGTCGAGCTTTTGGAAAAATAGGTAACCGTCATGGCACGCCGTTCTGCCCCGTTGTCCAGAAATATCCACCGGTTGCGCAGACGGAACCGGCTAGTCAAATAGTACCGGAGTTCTCCGGCAAGGATAGATTTTTCGATGTTTTGGACGGGTGGGACTAGAACGGATTCGAACTGCTCGTAACCCCGGGAGGGCTCATAGGATCAGACTCTAGCGCGCGTTCAGATCCGGATGCTCCAATCTTCTTTCATACAAGTAAGCTGGGGATTATAGTATGGATCTCCTTGCCGGATACGTTCACCCCAACGACTAAGAAAATATGCCTCGTCCGCCGGGTGACGTCCGCCTTTTCTGGAGGCATTCTCATGATGAACCAACTGCGCATCGGGAGTGTATACAATACGGTACCCTTCTTGAAGCAAGCGCAAGCATAGGTCAACGTCGTTATATTCAACTCTTAAGCTTGGCTCAAATCCCCCAACCTGAACAAACACTTTTGCCGAAACCAGCATGCAGGCTGCCGTAACCGCACTGCAATTTCGGGGGACAGAACATAACCCATTGTAGTGTTCCTGATCCCCTGGGAGATGACGAAAAGCATGGCCCGCCGCCCCTCGCACCCCAAGCACGACCCCTGCGTGCTGTATTCGCCCCGAAGGGTACAGAAGCTTCGCGCCCACTGCCCCCACGCCGACACGCTGCGCCTGCGCCACCATGACACTGAGCCAACTTGGTGAAACAATTTGCGTATCATCATTTAAGAACAGTAGAAACTCACCCCGCGCCATCGAAGCGCCATAATTGTTGATACTGGAGAAATTGAACGGCCCAGGGAACGAATAGACATCCCACTTCTTCGAGAGGAGTCGCAAGTACCTCTGCGCCTTGTGAGCAGAACTTTCATTTTCAATGACTATAATCTCATAAAAGGGATACCCCGTTACCGATTCAATGCTTTCGATACACTGTCGCAGCATATCCCAACGGTTTTTCGTAGGAATAATGATGGAAACGAGCGGCTGGCCTTGCACCTGGTACGCCACCTTTAGTCGGCCGGCTTCGTTGCAGAGCACTTCTGCACGCTCTCCGCGGCGATCCAACGCCATCTGAAGGGACTTCACTTGTAACTGGACACGTGCATTAGCATACTGCGGAAACACCCAGGTCGCCCTATATGCAGTTCGGCGGTGGCAAAGGATTTTCGGAATGCGGACAATCTTATTCGTATTCTCTGTTACCTGCAGGACAAGATGATACCACTCCACGTCTTCAATCTGGCCCCAATCTCCCCCTATCTTTCGCAGAATCGTTTTCCGTACTACGCTGAAGCAGCCGACATAATTCATTGCGATAAGCAGATCTGGACTCCAGCCTGGCTTAAAGAAAGGATCACGGAGCTCACCGGATTCCTGAACGGTATCCTCATCGGCATAGAGAAAATCAAGATCTGGACTTTCGTTGAACTGCGTTGCCACAGCAAACAACGCATCTAATGAGAGATAGCAATCTTCAGAAATGAAACATAAGAACTCTCCCGATGCCCGATTAAGTACATAGTCTGAAACGCGACCTGCCTCAGATAAAAGATGGAATTGAATTCTGGCATCGTTTCGCGAGTAGACTTCGAGCATCGGGGATAGCGGACTACATCGAGAGAGTTCGCCCAGGACTAAGAGCTTCCAATGCGGGTACGTCTGACCTTGAAGCGACTCAATCGTCTCTCGTAATCCCTTTTCATCGATCCCACCTACCAGGAGAACCACGGTAAAAACCTGCGGTACGACCAAACGCTCTGCCTGGTAGCGCATTTGGCGCAGGCTGCTCGAAGATAAGACATGATGTTTTCGCCACATATCATACTGCACAGCACGATCGTGGTATGAGCGTGTCGCCCCTGAGGGAAATCCTAAGGCCCCGCCGCCACCTAACATTGCACAACTTTTTCTGATGCAGGGCATAATCCCTTCATTTACGAGAACCTGCCATAGACGCATCACTAGCCAACGACTACCGACAAGGTTGCTCCATCGAGAACGCAGGCTAAAATGCGCGTCACGATTAACGTCGTTCATAACCGCCTTATCGGCCTTTGGAAGTGAGAGGAAACCGTGGTATTGCCAGAAACTACCTATACGGGAGGGAACATTGAATCACCATTACCATCAAGGGACCTTCGAAACTGATGGAATTGCATCCTACAGAGCCCCACTTCTCGCCTACTATCACTCGACTCACCCGTTTGCAACAAACCGCCGGATAGGAATAGTGATCGTCTTAAGAACCTTTTTCACGCGTGGATATCGGCGCAGCGCAAAACGCCACGACATCAGCCACCGCCATCCGTGATAGCGTGCCACTTGTAATAAATCACTGCCTATAGATCGGTGAACCCCGCCGCCGGTTTCAGACAGATCCAGAGACTGAAATCCTCTGGTTGTGGAAAGCTGGCGCTTTGCTCTTAATGTCGCCTCAAGAAACTCTCGCTTGAAACGTCTATCCGGCTCCAAATGGCAACCTTCTGCCCACTCATTCCAGGCATTAACAAACACAAGTGAGTCCTCATCTAGGCAGGCATTCCTTACCTGATCCAATGTTTTCGACAACCAGTGCTCATAGTTGGCAGGTGTTCCATTCAAAACGACAAGCGCGCGCTCATGCGCACGAGCTGTATTGTCCCATGAAGGGAACACCGTCTTGAACACATTGGGCTCCTGATGCCGACGTGTCAGATATGCTTGTGCAATATCTTGGTACTCCATAACATTGCCATAAAATTGATCGTGGAATTCAATACGATCGTTGACGTTGCGACACTGAAGGTTGTGTGGGGGGAACTCCACGCCACTATCAAAGCCAAACTGACCGTACCCTTCGTTGCCGTGAGTGAATGCAGCACAAAGATGAATTTTTCCGATTCCCACCTGCTGACAGTACTCTCGCCACACTTGCACCGTCTTACGGGGGTTTGGCAAATGTTGTGGCCGGTATACGATAAGAAACGGTTCCCCCCGCAACCTGATATAGCGTGGGTCCATAAAGAATGGGACCAGACTTTTGATAAAATTCAGGTCGTCATCAGGCAAATACTGCTGACTGATGAGGATTTGATGCTCAGCCGCATCCCATCGTCTTGTCCAATTCTCGTTGGCCCAGCACAAACAAAACGGCATGTCACTTTCTCGATCAGCCAACATGTCGTCGAGCGGTCGGTTCAGAATTCGTGTACCTGAGAACCAATAGTAGTGATAACAAAACCCGTCGATACCATACTGCTTGGCGAGCTGGATCTGCTCCTGCCGCGTCTCCCGGAGACGTAGATCATAAAACCCCAAATCTGTCGGCAGATGAGGTTGATAGTGCCCGTTGAACAAGGGGGCCGCCTTCGTGACATTGGTCCATTCCGTGAACCCTTTCCCCCACCAGCGATCATTTTCAGGAGTGGGGTGAAACTGAGTGAGGAAAAATGCTATCAGCCTCGACTCGCCTACCACACCTGAAGATTGCGTAGAAGATTCCGATCCTGAGTCAGGCCGGCTATATACTCTAGGCGGAGATACGACATTCTTATCGGTAGGCATACTCGTGGATTCTTCCATCTATATCGTCACATGAAAACGGCGCATGAATCTTCGCAAGATCATACGACTTTCCGGGCTCATGTGGAGACGCACCCACATTTTGAGCCCCTCCACACACTTCCTCCCAAGTAAGGGACGTTGAATGGTTCCACCGCCCACACGAGAGCCCACAGCCAGTGAGGAAAGAGAAATTGGGGCACCGTCGTGCCCCTTCGGAACCGCTTGGATTACGACCTGGTAGACCTCGCCAAAAGGATTGGTCGCCACGGCCGCTCTGACACTTTCATCCATTTCGGCCCATTGCTCAGCAAATTCAGTTGTTTCAGGAGGCCGCAAGACGCACTCAGCATGAATAATCTTCAGTCCGGCCTGATCAAACAATGCCTGCATGTTCTTCATACCGAAAAAACGAATGTGCGTCCGGTCTAACAAGCCCCAATCTCTATACTCAAAATTCTCCGCCAACAAACATGCAACAATTGCGGAATGCCCCACGTGTGGAAGCGACACAACAATACAGCCACGAGCGTTTACGAACCCTTTCATGGCTGTTAGCACGTCCAACGGATTGTACAGATGCTCCAACACATCCGCCGCCAGCACTACATCAAAACGCTCCTCGCGGCCGATGTTGTTGGCCCAGGCAGCATCATTGAGATCGACTTGATACACCCGATCGCAGCACCTAGAGAGCTTCTCGATCGCCTTCGGGTCTACTTCAATCCCCGTCACCTGACAACCACCATGCTCTCGAAGGATACGACTGATCGACCCGGGGCCGGCTCCGATCTCCAGCACCTTCTTCTCTCGACCAATCAGGCGCACAATCCGCGCCGGAGCGGTGTCGCCATCCAGTTCGACGGTGTATTCGTACTTGTGAGGCATCTCTAACATCAGGAACCCCTATCCGCCGGCCATTCCTTGCGCGGTGTTCCCACTTCAGACTTCTGCCAATAAACGCCAACCCCATCTATTTCTCTGAATTGAGGGACAATCTTGCTCTTGGCCAGGAACTCATCGACAGCCATCTTGCAGCCCTTAACCACATGATAATCATCGATGATGATGTACCCTCCCACTGATACCTTCGCATAGAGGCTCTCCAGGGCAAGCATCGTTGATTCGTACATGTCCCCATCCAGTCTCAGTACTGCCAAAGAATCCATGTCGGCCGTAGGCAGGGTGTCCTTGAACCAGCCTTTCAAAAACACTAGCTGGCCATCAAACAGACTGTACTTCTCAAAGTTTCTCTTCACTTCCTCCATAGACACGGACAGATCCTCATACGTATAAAACGTATCATGCTCGTCAGCCGGGTATCGTGCCGCATTCGGCCGTGGCAATCCCTCAAACGAATCAGCAATCCAAACTCGCCGCGTCTTTATACCGTATGCGAATAGGACCGCCCGCATCAGAATACACGCGCCGCCACGCCACACTCCTGTCTCAATGAGATCGCCAGGCACCTCATTCCGGATGACATCCTCAATAAGCATTCGCAGATTATTCAGCCGCTTAGTCCCGATCATCGTGTGTGCATGGCTGGGCCAGTCCCATCCATGCTCCCTTAGCGTGGCGTCAAACCTCTCTTGACCCAGGACTTTCAGTGGAGGGTCTTCGTAAATAGTGCCGGTCAAACAACTCACCATCATCGACAAATATTTGTCTCTAATATGTTGAGTCTCTAATCTTGCCCGCCTTGCCTTTCCGATCGTTGTAATGAGCGGCAAACCATCTACGACGCGACGAACAATGCGTCGAATCACTCGTCTTATCTCAGTACCGCTACATGAGCCAGGCTCATTTCCAGAACGCGTTTCTCTCACGACATTCTCCGTCATGAAGCAAGAACCTTATCTGGCCGAGACAGCTTACGGAATTCTATTTTTCCGAATGGAATTCCAATCAGCCCGGTCGACGTACTAGAAGATCGAGACTCTAGCCGAAATGCATCATGCAGCCACTGCAGCTGCACATGCGCCGAGGGGGTACCGTCGGCGACCGCAACATCCGCAGAATAGAGCCCTTGCGGCAAGATCGGCATACGAAAGGGGAAACAGGCAACGGCCTCCCCACCGGCATCTAACGAAATGGGGTGGGTGTTTGTCGTCAAATGCGTATTGTCTCCGAACAATATTTGACCCAGCCTGTCTTTGATGAAAAATCCAACCACAACGCGCCGGATGTCCACCGAGGCTACGAACTGAACAATCACACACACGGCCTCACCGCCAATTACCCAGGACAACTCATGCTTGGCCTCATGATCAAAAACTCCGGCAGTAACAATGCGAGCGCCTCCGACCCCAAATCCTCGCGCCTTGCCTTGAAATGAAAATACTTCTATGTCATTTCGGAGATTGGATTGATTGATGAAATTGAGCCTCATATCGTGAAGCGGAGCCTTCAACGGTCTGTGCACACCACCAGAATTCTCGGAATACTCTGGAGTACAGAAGGTCTCAGATTGGTGCTCGCTCGCCAAATATCGTTCAGTCACCGTTTTCGAGGAGCCCTGGATTTGAACTTGGCCATGCTCAATCCAAATCGCCCAGTGACAAAGGTTAAGTATTGCTGCCGAGTCGTGACTGACGAACAATACCGTACCATGTTCCATGAACGTTCTCAGAAAACGCATGCATTTCTGAACAAAAAACGCATCCCCCACCGCCAATGCCTCATCGATGACGAGGATATCGGCCTTCACATGTGCCATCACAGCAAAGGCTAGGCGGACTACCATCCCGCTCGAATACGTTTTCACCGGCTGATCGATCGAGGCTCCGATATCCGCGAACGCCAGCATGTCGTCTAACTGCGCTTCGATATCTTCTTCTGACAGGCCGAGCAGCGTTCCATTCAGAAACACATTCTCCCGGCCCGTAAACTCAGGGTGAAACCCTGCCCCCAGTTCCAACAACGCGGCGACACGGCCGTTGATCTCGATAGTTCCACTGGTCGGGCTCAGTGTCCCCACGATCAACTGCAGGAGTGTGGACTTACCGGACCCGTTTCGACCGATGATACCGAGCGTCTCCCCCTGCTTCACCTCGAAGGAGACGTTCTCGACGGCATACACCTCCCGGTAATACTGTGCTGGTTCACGTCCCAGACACTTCTGCACCGCAGGCAGGATCCACTGCCTCGCCCTGTCGCTCGGGCGATCATACAGGCGGTAGGTCTTGGACAGATTATGAACGCGGATAGCCCACTCAGAGGACATCGGCAAACGCCTTCCGGGTCTTCTGAAACCATAAGAGCCCGCACCATGCGATCAGGTAGCCGCCCGCGCAGTAGGCGCCGATACCGATCCAGGATGGACCCTTTCCCAAAATGAGCAGATCTTGCACTTGCGTGATAAGAAAGGTCAGGGGATTCGCATAGAGCAAACCCCGATAGGCCTCAGGAAAAGCCGAGGCCGGATAGAACACAGGGGAAAGGAACAGCATCACAGTGGTCACCGGCCCGCTCGCCTGCCCGATGTCACGAACAAACACTCCGGCGGACGCGAGAAACCAGGAAATGCCGATGGTCACCAGTGCCAGCGGAAGCAGCAGAAGAGGTACCAACAACATGGTCCAATGCAGCGAGTGGTGGAGAAAACCGTAAAAGACGATTAGCACGAGCACACTGATCGTCGCGTGGAAGAGTGCCGCCCCGAGGGAACTCCAGGCCAGGATCTCCAGCGGAAAGACGATCTTCTTCACATAGTTGCTATGATTCACGATCAGGTAGGGCGCGCGATGAATACTTTCAGCAAACAAAGCATGAATGATCAGCCCCGAGAACAGGAACAGCCCGAAATCCAGCGCACTCTCGCCGTCCCGTCCCCATCGCATGCCGAACGCGCCTCTGAACACAACCGTATACACGGCCAGCATGACCATCGGATGCAGGAACGCCCACAGCACTCCCAGCAGCGACCCTCGATAACGGCTGACGATCTCCCGTCTGGTCAGTTGACAGACCAGGTTCCAGTGCGAAGACATGCTGGTGAACACCATGAGGGGAGAGAGACCGTATTGTCGCGACACCATCTCGTAGCCTTTAGCTGAGATCTCACTGTTCGGCCGTCAGGCCTAGGCAGGGATGATATGAGTGACGCCTGATCGGTGATGAGACTCGTACTCCGCTTCAGCACACCGTTGCAGCACGACCGTGGATCAGAAATCTCGCCGTTGAAACACCAGACAGGCCCCCGTCACCAAGACCCCTGCGTACAGCAAGCCGTAGAGGGACGCGAGCATCATATACTCCGGTGCCGCGGGAACGCCCACAGCCGCCTGGCCTTTGATGTTGAGCATCTCGAGATTGGGGCAGAGGTAGTACAACAGGTCTACGACTGCCTTCCCGATCCCGCCTTCACTGTTCACCACCATCGTCCTCAGATCCGCAGTAAGGTGCCCGATGACATACAGCCCCAAGGTAAAAATAGCGCTGAGCGTCGAGGACGTGAACGTCGAAAAAAAGAGCGCAATCGCAGTCACCACCAGAATTTCGACGAACATCAATTGCACAGCCTGGAAGAGAGAGCGCTCGATCGGGACGTGGTAGAGCCAGAGTGTGAACAGGAAGATCCCCAGCATGACGGCCATATTCACCGACAGCGTCAGCGCCAGGCCGAAATATTTTCCCATAATGAAGAAGGTGCGGCTGATCGGCCTGGCCATGATCGTATAAATCGTGCGGCGTTCGATTTCTTTATTGACCAGACTGATGCCGATGAAAATGGCGATGATGACGCCGATCAGGTTGATGGCCGCCAAGCCCATGTCCGCAATCACCTTGTGGTGCTCGGTAATGGAAAGGTCCGCCAGCAGCACCGATAACCCGATGAGCAATCCCGCGAACAACACCAGGTTGTAGAGGATTTTGTCCCGCAAACTTTCACGGAACGCATTCACGGCAATCACCCCGATCGCACCCATTACGATGCCCTCCCGCTGGTCATGTGTGGCAACGGCCTCGAGGCCTGTTGCGTGGCCTCCTGAAAAAATAAATCCTCCAGCGATGCCTTATGAGGAGTCACCGAAAGCAGGCGCCCCCCCTGACGACGGATCTCACCCACCAGGGCGTCCACCGCATCAGGACTGGGCAGTACGATCAAACACTGCTGGCCCTGCTGCAGTACCCGCGTGGCGAGCGAGTGGATGAGGGTATTGCCGTCGGTCTTGATTTGCTGGCAGACGATCTCAACCGATTGTGTGTGATCTTGTCGGACCAGCTCGTCGACCCTCCCGCTGGCCACCAGTCGCCCTCTCATGACAATCCCGACGCGGTCACAGATCATTTCGACATCGTGCAGAATGTGGGTGCTGAAAAAGACCGTCTTCCCCTGATCGCGCAGACTCAAAATCAGATCACGCACCTGCTTTCTGCCGACCGGATCTAGGCCGGTCATGGGTTCATCGAGAATGACGAGCTCGGGATCGTGGATGAGCGCCTGTGCGAGACCAATGCGCTGCAGCATCCCTTTGGAAAATTTTCTCAATTGTCTGGCGCGCGCCTCAGCCAACCCGACGAGCTGCAGGAGATCGTTCACCCGCTGAGTGGTAACGGCGCGGCTTAAGCCGGCCAGTTGCCCGTAAAATCCCAGGAACTCTTCCGCCGTCAAATAGTCATAGAAATAGGGCGACTCCGGCAAAAAGCCGATCCGACGGCGAGTCGCCACATCACCCGCCGGTACGCCCAACAGCAGCGCGCGTCCGCTGGTCGCACGAACGAGTCCGAGAAGAATCTTTAGAGTGGTGGTTTTTCCGGCACCGTTCGGACCGAGGAAACCGAAAATTTCTCCCCGCCTGACCGTCAATGACAGCCCATCCAGGGCAACAAACGGCGGCCGGCCGGGCCAGCCGGAGGGGTACGATTTACTCAGATCTTCGGTGATAATATCGTCCACGAAACGCCTCCATCTTTATTCCAGAGCGGGGAGCGGATTTGCCCATGCCTGTGGCCTCACCTCACCGGCTCTTGCCTGACAGGCCACCTTTTCATGAATACGCAGCCGGTCACGCTTCGACGTCGCACGAACAACTCCGCTGAAGGTATCGACCTCATACTCCCCGCCCAAGGGATCGGCCGGCAATTGCCGAATGACTCCTCGCAGCATCAAATCTTCCAGCTTCGACGGAACCTGCCCGTACTTCTCGCGATAGCGGCGAATGCTCTCGTCCAGGAAACGCAGGTCCTTTTCCTGGACGATTTCTTTCATCCGCTGCAGAAGGGCCTCGCGAACGCGCTCGTCGGTCACGCTCCGGGAAAACCGGTCCAGGAATTCGAGCGCCGCTGTCGGATCACCGCTCTCGACCGTCATGCGCGCGGCTAATTGAGGAAGATAGGCTGGAGAGCCGGAAACACGTGCCGCAATGCGAAAATATTCTCCGCCTGCCACCGGATTACAGAGTTCATAGTACGAGACGTATCCGGCCAGAAACGGCAGTTGCCAGCTCGACGGGTTGTGGCGAATCCCCTTGTCCAAGATCGCCAGGCCGTCCTCCTGCCGACCCACCAATACACCAAGGAAGAGACCGGTCGCCTGATAGGGGGGAACAAATGTAGGATCCAGGTCCGTCAGGACATCCACGGCATGATAAGTCCAAGTATACCCAAGCTGCGTGTCGCGCTTTGTGCCGATGTGCTGGACCGCCTGCAGCCAGATCAGGTCTGCAACAACCTGCCGATAGCCGAGCACCGCCAATCTCAAATATTCCCCCTTGGGGAGATAGGCCAACTGCTCAGCGCGCGCCACCGCAGTTCGTTGACTGTCCAGGAGATGGAGCAGCGCCGAGGAGCCTGCGAGCAGAATCAATCCCAACGCCGCCTGAATCAGTCCCTGCTTTATGGTCGATAGGGATCGCATGAGCTTCATCCAGCTACCGCCTTTTCTCCGACTGCGGCACGAAGCGGGGCGACATCGACATTCAAAAATGCCTGGTCGAGACTATTCTTGCGCCACTGCTTGTAGCGTGCCTGCCGCGCCAGAATTTCACGCAACTGCCCTCTTGCCTTGTCAACCTGCCCCTCCTCAATCCACAGGCGAGCCAGCAACGCACGAGCCGGCAGAAAATTCGGCTCCAGATTTTCCGCCTCTTTTGCCCGACGTTCAGCGTCGCTCCGCGCCCCCAGCATCCAGTGGAGCCGAGCCTGTTCGTATCGATACATCGCGGAAAACGGCGCGAGCTGGATGGCCCGTTCGTAGACTTGAACCGCCGCATGCAACCAGACTTTTTGCTGATCATCCGATGCCGCCGGAGCAGCGGGAACTTGCGCGGCGGAAACATAGAGCTGCCCCAGCAGCCCGAGCAGCCGGCTATCGAGCGGATTCAGTTCGATCGCCTGCTTAAACTCCGTATACGCCAGTTGGAAAGTCTGCTTGTCGCGGGAAGCTTCAAAGACTCTCGCATAGACTGATCCCAGGCCGTGATGGTAGAGCGCCTTGCCAGGATCCAACGCAACAGCCGCCTTCAATCCCTCGATCGCAACATCGGTTTCTCCGGCCATGGCTCGACGAGACGCCGTATCAAACTTTATCCACGCCACACCCATTCGGGTCACCTCAACACCGGCCACCAGTACCAGACATGCCGCACCGATTCCCCACACCCAGCGTGAATGAATCGGCATGACATATACGGCTTCGGTTCCCCTGCGAGTCAGCCGTGCCACCGACACAATCACTGCGGCACAGAGCACCAACAGGATCGAAAGGGCTGACTCGCGCAAACTCGAGTCAAACGCGGCGTGTACCAAGAGTGCGATCACACCACCCCCCGTGCCCACGATGAGACTCCTCTGCCAACGCCGCAGTCTCGACTGAAGTACCTGTCTCAGTTCGCAGATGAGCAGAACAACCCCGATCCCAAACACAAGGATTGCTCCAGGCCCCATCTCGACGCCCATCTGGAGATAATCGTTGTGTGGTGTCTGGGCGACCTTTCCAAACCGGGAAATCTCACCCTCAACCGGAAACGCATAGAGTGGATAGGTGTACTGATAGAGACCCAGCCCGATTCCCATCGGATGGTCGACCATCTGTGCGACCGCTCCCTGCCACATCTGCCAGCGAGCATAGGAGACAGGATTCTGTTGATGTTCCGCCAACACCCGTTCTCTAAGCGGCGTGGGGAACAGCAGCCCGACGAGCAGGAGGACGACGGCACAACTACCGGCCAGCTTCCAGCCATACCGCGCCGTCAGGACAAACACCGTCGCCACCAGCACAACGATTATGCCCCCGCGAGACTGGGTCAACACCACCGCGAATAGCAGACTGCCCAATGCCGAACCCACACTGAACCACCACAATACAGGCGGCAGGGAAGGCCAGGACAATGTCGCCTGCTTTCGATGTCCGTAGATCGCGTAACTTAAGACGATTACCCAGCTCACGGCGAGGTATCCGGCAAGAAAATTTGGGTTAAAGAAGGTTCCGCTCGGTCTTATGACATTCCACGCGAAGCGCTGGACGATGGCCCAGCCGGCTTCGCCTATCCCCATCAGAACAATCATGATGGTCAGCGTATGAATATGCTCCCACCGGTCGATGAATGAGACAAGCAAATAGAACAACGTCGCGTACCCCACGATCATGATCAACCACTGCCGGCTCGGATGAGCGTAGGGCGAAAAGAGTGTCGTCACCACAGCCAGCCCGACAAACGCCAGCACGACGTACCTCATCGCAAGCACAGGGACGGCGAGCCGCCTCGCTCGAATGCTGGCAGCCAGAACGATTCCCAGCCACGTCAGAATCAACAGCCTAATGATCATTTGCGCCGGATGCGTCGTACCACCCTCCTGAAGCGGCGAAAAAATCACGAGCGCGCTGATCACGATCAGTGGAATGGAAGGCAGGGTTTGCATAGGTGTGCTTCGTAGCCTTGACGCAACCGATATCTCCTGCTTTATCAGAGACCGGCGATTTGGCAAAGTGAAAGTGAAATTGGTTACGACGGCGTGAGACGGGCTGGCACAAGGAACAGAGCTCCAGCACTTCGTCGGGCATTGCCTCGACAACTAGCCAAAATGAAAACGGGGGAGGAACCTGGTCCCTCCCCCGCACCAACAAACCCCTGCGACTGATCGTTAATTGATCACGTCGTCAGGAACCGCCTGGGTCAAACCACCCTTGATATCATTGACAGTCCAGCCGTCCACGGTAGCATCATTATCGATGCTAGCAACAGCTGAGGCCGTAAATGCGATCGTTCCAGGCGTAGCGTTGCCAGCAGACGGTACGGCCGGGGCACCATCGGTAGGCGGGGTTGCCACACAAGCGGCTGGAAGACCGCAGTTGATTTGGTCGAAATTGACAGCTGTGGGAGTATAGACCTGGCTCGCAGATGCACCAGCGCCACCGACCGCCGGGCTGCGATACGTATATCGGTTCGTCGTGCCGGCGAGTGCATATCCGATCTCAGAGAAGCTTCCATACCGTGAGTTTTCGCTGAGGTAGGCCGTCTCTGCCACGAAGATCGCACCGAGGTTGGTCTTCGCTTCAGACTGTCTGGACTTGGCTTGATAGCGCAAGAAGTTCGGAATGGCGATGGCCGCCAAGATTCCGATGATCGCCACGACGATCATCAACTCAATCAACGTAAAACCTTTCTGACCCTTGATTTGCTTCAACATACTTCCTCCCTTTCCTATTGTTGCCACTTCATCCGACACGTTCTTCTTGCCTGTCTTTTCGTCCGAAACGGCTTTGTTTCAAGCCTAGCAGATCTTGGGAATAGCAGGTTCTATGCCCAACACCTCCTTCCTGTAGTTTCCTATCATTCTGCAGATGTTCTCACTACTTACACTCATGATCGATTCGCTCACTGTGACAACCGCCTGCGCGGGATTCCTTTTTCTGTCATCTGGTGACAAGTTTTGGCGCCCGCGTCGCGTCAGCATTCAACCCGTTACATCGTTCGGGTCTGCCGCACTCAATCCTTGCTTCGCATCATTGACATACCAGCCATCATGGGTCGCATCCCTATCGAGATCCGCAGCGGCCGTTACGGTAAATCCCGCCGATGAGGTCGTTGCAATGCCTACGGCTCCAGTGTAGGTGATCATTCCCGCCGCAGGAGTTTCCGTCTGGATCGTGTCGCAACTGCCGGAGGGCCCGCAGAGATTCCCTCCATTCGGTCCAAGCCCAGCTCCCAGCCCAACCCCGGTGCGATACGTATAGCGATTCGTTCCTGGTCCGGCCACAGCGAAGCCGATATCCGTGAAGTTGCCGAACTCTTTCCGTTCGGTGAAGAACGACAGTTCCGCGACAAATATTCCCGCCAAGTTCGTCCGTGCTTCAGCTTGCATCGCCTGCGCCCGGTATCGAAGAAAGTTCGGAATGGCGAATGCTGCCAAGATTCCCACAATCACCACCACGACCATGAGTTCGATCAGGGTGAACCCGGCTTGTGTTGATTTCGTCACCATCTGGCTCGAAGACTTCTGCTCGAGATTCCCATCCTCATATTCCTGACCACCATCCAACCTGACGACATGCCGTGTATAAGCAGGCCCCATGCCAGAGCGGAACCTCTTAGCTGTTCCCTGCATAACCTGCCGACAAGACAAGGTATTTTTTGCAAGACTTCACAATTCTGGCTCTGTCCAGTTATGCAGGACAAAGAGACAAACCAGGCAAAGTGCCAAAAATTGACTGAATCGAACAGGTAGCGCTCTGTCTCGATAAGGAGAAACTGCTTAGGAAACATCTGAAGCACGAGGTGGAGATCAACGGGATAAGTGACGACATGGCGAGACATTGCGCGCGCCATGCCCGATCCGCATAGAGGTGCACAAGACTGCTATAAGGGGGAGATTGGAAGCTACTGCGCCGAGGGAGCCGTCTTCCGCTCTGTCACACGCCGGATGGCTTGGCGAATGCGTTCTTCCTTGGCAGGGTCGCCTAGGCCGAGCTCGCGAAATCGCTGCATGAGCTTGTCATTCGAGGGGTCGAGTTCGAGGGC
>WBZQ01001328.1_pt1 | contig 17373 bp, 16 predicted proteins | sample 5204251 | NCBI WGS metagenome assembly WBZQ01 (sample SAMN12412402, study PRJNA552823) | activated sludge metagenome | isolation source: activated sludge from nitrification reactor of wastewater treatment plant... | place: USA: Virginia | collected 2017-09 | reverse complement strand
CAGGGAAACTCTCCCTCCACTCCGGCCGCCTCCCCGTCGCCTGCGTCGAATCTGGTCCCGAGAGTGAGCCTTGACGACCACTTTGGTCCACTCTGGACCACGCGAAGTCTAGAGCCTGGCTCTCCGGGGTGTCAAGGCGAAAATGAACTAGCGCTTGGGTTTCGGCTGTGGATCGGCGCTGGCGGCGGGGGCCTCGGCCGGCGCGACGGGCCGCGCCTCGGGAGCGCTCGTCACGGCGCCGGCCAGCGGCAGATGGAGCGGCAGGTCGAAGCTGGCTTCGTCGAGCAGCTTCTCGCCGTCGCGCAGGAACGCGTCCCAGGTGGCCGGCGCCCACACCTCGAATCGGTCGAGCACTCCAACCACGATCGCATCTCGTTGTAGACCAACAGCTTGGCGAAGTGATGGTGGCAGCAGGATGCGCCCCTGCACGTCGATCTCGCAGTCGGCCGCGCGGCTCGTGAGCCAGCGCGTCAGGGTCTTGACCGGCTTGCTGAAGGCCGGCATGGCGCGCAACTGCGCTTCGAGGCGCTGCCATTCGAGCGGCGGATAGGCGGCCAGACACTGATCCAGCAGGGTCACCACGACCGTCTCAGCGCCCTGCTCGGAGAGCGCGCGGCGGAAGGGCGCCGGCACGGGAAGCCGGCCCTTGGGGTCGATCTTGTAGGGATAAGTACCTTTGAACACAGCGCGCTAGGAGTATTCCACACTTTCTTCCACTTTTCCACACCGACGCCCGGGCGGGCGCCGATAGGCGTCAGAAGAAGCGCAGCGCGCGCGGGTCCCCCCCCCGCAGCGCGTAGGTCGCCTCGGCCGCGACGAACAACCCGCCCGCGATCAGCACCGGCAGGCCCAGCGCGACCGCACGCTCGCACGCGCGCGCCGCGGCGGCGGCGACGTCGACTTCGACCACGATCTCCAACCCCGGGCGCAGCGCGTGCAGCAGCGCGGCCAGCTCGCCCGCCGGACGGCCCCTGTGATGCGCCTGCGTGCAGACGGCCGCGCCGGCCAGCGGAGCCAGAGGCGCCAGCAGGCCGGCGGCGTCCTTGTCGCGCGAGACGCCGGCCAGCAGCAGCACGGGGCGACCCGCGAGCGCCAGGCGCGCGGTCGCGGCCAGACAGCGCAACGCGTCGGGCGTGTGACCGACGTCCGCGAAGACCTCGGGCGACGTCGCGACCTGCTCGAAGCGCAGCGGCCAGCGCAGGCGCGCGAGCGCGCGACGCGCGGCCTGCTCGAACCCGACCGCGGACAGACCCGGACGCTGCACGCGCAGCCATTCGTCGAGCGCAACGAGCGCGACGAGCGCGTTGCGCGCCTGATGCGGCCCGCTCAGGCCGAGCTCCACGTCGCGCCAGAGCCGTCCGTGCAACTCGAAGTCGAGCCGCTGGCCGCCGGCCACGTGGGCGGCCTGCACCAGACGGCCCACGGCGCGCGCGTCGAGCAGGCGCACGTCGCGCGCGGCGCAGTGCTCTGCGAGCGCGCGACGCGCCACGTCGTCGTCCACCCAGCCGACGAGCGTCCCGCCGGGCGCGCACAGCTCGGCCTTGTCGCGCGCGATCTCGCTGAGCGTCGCGCCGAGCAGGGCCGTGTGTTCGAGATCGAGCGACGTCAGCAGCGCGACCCGCCCCGGCAACGCGCGCGTGGGGTCGTGGCGTCCGCCGATGCCGGCCTCGGCCACGATGGCCTGCACGCGCGCGTCCGCGAACGCTTGCAACGCGAGCAGCGTGAAGGCCTCGAACGCGCCGGGCGTCTGGCCGGGCCGGTCCGCCTGCCAGGCGTCGAGACGCGCCCCCACGACGTCCCAGGCCTTCTCCAGCGCCGCGTTGGGCGCCGCCCGGCCCGCGATCACGATGCGCTCGTTGAACGCGAACAGGTGTGGCGACGTGAAGAGGCCGGTCACGAAGCCGAGCTCGTCGAGCAGCGTCGCGAGCAGCGCGCTGACGCCGCCCTTGCCGTTCGAACCCGTGACCTTGAGCACGTCCAGCCCAGCGCCCCAGGGTTGCGCCAGCGTGGGCGCGGCCAGCGCCTGCACGCGCTCGAGTCCCGGCCTGCTGCCGAACTTGGGCAGACGCACGCGCGCCTGCCACGGCCAGTCGTCGCTCACGCGCTCGCGCGCGGGCCTGCGGCGCGGCGCTCCAGCGCGTCCATGACCTCGCCCAGCAGGAAGATCGAACCGCACACGACGAGCGTGGTCGCGCCCCAGACCGACTCGTCGAGCAGGCACTCCAGCGCGGCCTGCGGCGTGGCGGCGTCAGCCACGACCTGCACCTCCGGCGGCACGAGCGCGCGCAGCTCGCGCGTGGCGCGCGCGCGGTGAAAGCCCTCGACCAGCAGCACGCGCGGCGCGATTCCCGGCAGCAGCGCCGCGCAGGCCGCGCTGTCCTTGCCGTGACTCTGGCCGAAGAGCGCGAGTCGCGACGCGCGCGGCGCCCATTCGTCGAGCGCCGCCGTCAGCGCCCGCAGCCCTTCGGCGTTGTGAGCCGCGTCCAGCACCAGGCGCGGACGGCCGGCGCGCACCTCGAGCCGGCCCGGCCAGCGCGCCTCGGCGAGCCCGGCCAGCGAGCGCAGGTCGCGCAGCACGCCCTGCTCCGCCAGACGCCGTGCGAGCGCCACCACCGTGGCCAGGTTGTCGAGCTGGTGGGGACCGCGGAGGGGCAGATGCACGCGCTGCGCGGCGTCTCCGGCCAGGATCTCGCAGACGCCGGGCGCGACCTGCCGCAGCGCGTCGCGGGAAGCCCGCTCGACCGCCACGCCGGGCGCACGCGCCGCGATCAGCGCGCACAGCTCGTCCGAGAGCGACGGCCCCAGCACCAGACGCGCGCCCGGTGCGACGATCCCGGCCTTGTCGGCGGCGATGGCCTCGCGCGTGTCGCCCAGCGCGTCCTGATGGTCGAGATCGACGCTGGTGATCGCGCCCAACGCGCCCGGCAGGAGGCTGGTGGCGTCGTGCGCACCGCCCACGCCGGCTTCGCACACGAGCACGTCGCAGCCCGCCTCGCGGAACAGGTCGAGAGCGAGCGCCAGCAGCGCCTCGAAGAAGGTCGGGCGCAGTTCCTCGCCGGCCTGCCGCACCAGCGCGCGGGCGTGCTCGAAGACGCGCCCGGCGTGCTGCTCCAGGCGCTCCGTGTCGACGTCACGCTCGTCGACCCGGAAACGCTCGTTGACCCGCACCAGGTGTGGCGAGGTGAAGAGCGCGGGCCGCCGGCCGTCGCGCCGCAACACGGCCGAGAGCAGCGCGCAGACCGAACCCTTGCCGTTGGTGCCGGCCACCTTGACGAGCGGCACGCTCGCGGCCCAGTCGCGCCAGGGAGCGAGCAGTCGCGGCACGCGCGCGCGCTTGGCGGCCGCGCCGCGCTCCGTGGCCTGGGCCCATGCGAGCAGCGCGGCGACGGTGGGCGGCAGCGGCACGGGCATGGGCGACGTTAGCCCGAATCGGCCGGCGATGCACCCGGGCGGCGCGGTGCTCGCGCTCAGCGCATCCGGCTAACATTTCGCTCAGGCTCGGGTCTTAGTGTGACGTGAAGCGCACCTGTGCGCGACAGGAGGGACCATGGCCGCCAAGCGAAGCAAGACCGCCACGACCGGCAAGAAGCCGAAGGCCCGAGCCGCAGCCAGCCGCGCGACGGGGCGCGGACGAGCCAAGAAGAAGACGGGCACGGGACGCGCGAGCGGGGCGACGCGCGCGGCCGAGCGTCTGGCGCGGCCGCCCGTGCCGGCCGGCGTCTCCGCCCTCACGCGTGGCGCCGCGTTGCCCGCGCAGTCCCTGGCGGTCGGCGTCGCGCGCGAGCTGCGCATGGAAGACGCCTCGCGCCTGGTGCGGGCCGCGGCCCATGATTTCAGCGGCTCGCTCGAGACGACGCTCGAAGCCGCCGGCCTGATCACGTCCAATCAACGCGCCGTGTTCGCCGAGTCGCTGCGCGTGCTGGTGCACGGCGAGGGCTTCGAGCTGCCGGCGAGCGCGATTCCCACTCAGGCCGGCACGCGCTTGCGCGAGGTGCGCGACGCGCTGCTGGCCGGAGCACGCTGATGCGCGCGCGCTGGTCGCATGCGTGTCGTGCGCACGCCCTCACGCTGGCCTGCTCATTCTTCGTCGCGGCGGCCGCGGCACGGGCCGAGTCGGTGCGCGTGGCATCTCTGCGCTGGACGGAGGATCGCCCCAGCGTCATCTCCGTGTCGCTGGCGGGCGACCTCTCGAGCGAGCAGCGCCTGACGGACGTCGCCAGTTGGCACGTGCGAAGTCGTGACCTGAAGACGCACGCAACCACGTTCGCGCAGATTCGCAGCGTCGAGCTGCTCTCGGCGAACCAGCAGGTCAACCTCGTGCTCGCCGAGCCGCTCGAGCCGTGGAACGCCGACGCCGATCTACGCGAGGTCTTCGTGACCTTCTTCGGCGAGGGCGACGCGCGCGACGTGGCTCTGCACCGCGGCGCGGCACAATCCCAGCCCGCGGCGGCGCAGCGTGGGTATCAGGCTGCGCGCGGCAAGGACGACGCGGACATCTACCTGAGCGGCGGCCTGACCGCCGCCCAGGGCACGCGGCCGAGCTTCACCGCCGACGTCAAGCTGCGTCACGAGGTGCGCACCGCGAGCGGCGGTCGCTTCAACGCCGCATTCGACCTGCTGGCGGCCAACGAACCCAACATCGATCCCGATTCGATCAAGGGCAAGCTGGGCTATGAGCGCGTCTTCGCCAGCGGCTTCGTGCTGCGTTGGGACACGCTCACCGGCGAGTTCTCGCGTCGCGACGATTTTGTGAATCTGACGACGGCGGCGCGGGTGGTCTGGGTTCCGCGCAGCCTGCGTCTTCGGCCCCGCACGTACCTGGCGGTCGAACCCTTCTGGGGCTTCGATGCGGGCCGCAAGCTGGCAGGCCATGACGCGGGCGCGGACGAGACCGTCGCCCGGCCGTTCACGGGCGCCAACGCGTACCTGCTCGCGCTCCAGCCCGGCGCCGGTCTCGAGCGCATCACGCTGGGCGTCGAGTACGCGCTGCGCCTGCCGCTGACCGACGAGCCCTACAGCGTGACGCGCGACGGTCGGACGCAGAGCAGCCTGACGCGCCGCGCGCGACCGAACGTGCGCGTCGACCTGGCCTTCCAATTCCTCGCCGGGTACGGTTTCACCGTGCAATACCGCAACGGCTCCGAGCCGCCGGCCTTCGCGCGCGTCGAGCACCGCCTGGCGTTGGGCTTCACCGTGCAGCGCAAGCGTCGGTGAGCGGACGCGCGTATCTCGACGCCTGCGCGCGGCAGGGCATCCGTCTCGACCTGGCGCCGATGCGCGCGCTCGTGGCCGCGCTCGGACATCCCGAGCGCGGCCTGCCCTGCGTGCTGGTCGGCGGCACGAACGGCAAGGGCTCCGTGGTCGCCTACGTGGAGGCCGCCCTGCGCGCCTCCGGACATCGCACCGGGCGCTTCACGTCGCCCGCCCTCGTACGTGTCGAGGAACAGATCGCGCTCGACGGCCGGCCGATCGAGGCGCGCGACCTCGACCAGGCCTTGGAGCGCGTGCGCGCTGGCGCCGAAGCGGCCGGCCTCGCGCCTTCGCCCTTCGAGGCCCTGACCGCGGCCGCGTTCGTGCACTTCCGCGCGGCGCGCGTCGATGTGGCCGTGGTCGAGGTCGGCCTGGGCGGCGCCGACGACGCCACCAACGTGCTCGCGCCGAGTTGCTCGGCCATCGTCAGCGTCGCGCTCGACCACGAAGCGCTGCTCGGCGGCAGCCTGGCCAGTATTGCCTCGGCCAAGGCCGGCGTGATGCGTCCCGGTCGGGTCTGCGTGCTCGGCGCGCTGCCGCCCGCGGCGCGCGCCGTGATCGATGCGCAGGCGCGGACCGTCGGCGCGCGGGTGTGCGACGCGCTGGCCGAGGTGCGCCTCGACGAGCGCGAGACGGGGCTCGAGGCGCGCACGCCGTCAGGCCTGTACACGGGGCTGCGCGCGCTGCCCGGCGCCCACCAGCGCGACAACCTGCGCGTCGCGCTGCGCCTGCTGGAGGCCGCCGACGACGCCGGCCTGCGCGTGGACTTCGCCGCGCTCGCGAGCGCGTTGGCCGGCGTCGACTGGCCGGGCCGTCTGCAGCGCGTGGAGGGCCGCCCGCCGCTGCTGCTCGACGGCGCCCACAACCCGGCGGCGGCCCAAGCCCTGGCGGCGCACCTGCGCGACCAGGGAGCGCACGTCCTGCTGTTCGGCGCGATGCGCGACAAGCATGTCGAAGGCTTGGCCGAGGCGCTCTTCCCGCCCGCCGCAGGCGTGGTGTTGACGCGCGCGGACGGCTCGGCGCGCGCCGCCAGGCCCGAGGAACTGCGCGCTCGCGGCGGCCCGGCGGCGCGGGTGGCACTCCTCGAAGACGATCCGCTGCGCGCGCTGGAACTCGCGCGCGCCCTGGCGCTCGCGCACGGGCCGGCGACACAGGTCGTCGTGGCGGGCAGCCTGGCGCTGGTGGGCGGCGTGCTGGCGCGGCTGCAGGCCGAGCGCGAGTCGACGACGTGAGCGCGTGTCAGCGCGCCGAGGCGGTGCTGGTCGCGGCGCGCGCGCGCAGCAGCTTGCGCAGCTCGGCGATGGCGCCGGGCGTGTCCCACTCGACCGGGCCGACGTAGACGCCGCGCACCACGCCCGCGACGTCGATCAGGACGGTGGTCGGCAGGCCGTCGACGGCAAAACGCGTGGCGGCACGCGAGGCCGGATCGCGCAGCACGGTGAACGTCAGTCCGCGGCGGGTCGCGAAGCGCTGCGCCGCCGCTGGATCGTCGTCGAGCGCCACGGCCACCACGCGCAGCCCCTCGGGTCCCAGCGCGCGGTGCAGGGCCTGCAGCGAGGGCATCTCGGCGACGCACGGCGCGCACCACGTGGCCCAGAAGTTGAGCACCACGCCGTGCCCACGCAGCGCGCTGGAGTCGAACTCGCTGCCGTCGAGCGCCAGGGCCTTGAAGGCCGGCGCCGGCGTGCCGTTCGGAAGTCCCTCTGACGCGCGCGGCGCCGCCCGCAGTCCCACCAGGACGCCGCCCAGTACCGCGATCGCCAACCCGAGCTTGACGCTCCGTCGCATGCCTTCCCTCGGCCGCGCCCAACGCGCGGCCCCAGCACTGCATTATTCCACCAAGCGGCGGCGCGCCGCGCGCGCGGCGACCCCCGACGAACGACGCGGGCTAGAATCGCAGGCATGCCGAACCTGTCCCTCGACGTCGAAGCCCAGCGCAACGAGCTCGTCGCACTGCGGCGCGAGTTCCATCAGCACCCCGAGCTGGCCTATCACGAGACGCGCACCGCGGCCCGCGTGGCCGCGTTGCTGACCGGCGCGGGACTGCGCCCGCGCACGGGCGTGGGCGGCACCGGCGTCGTGGCGGACGTCGGCGCAGCGGGCCGCACCGTGCTGCTGCGCGTGGACCTCGACGGGCTGCCCATACAGGAGCAGAACGACGTGCCCTACGCCTCGCGCGTGCCCGAGCGCATGCACGCCTGCGGCCACGACGGCCACACGGCCATGGGCGCGCTGGCCGGGCGCGTCCTGGCCGCACGCGTCGCGGGCGGACGCGACCTGGGCGGACGCGTGCGGTTCCTGTTCCAACCCGCCGAGGAGGGCGAGGGCGGCGCGCAGGCGGTGCTGCGCGACGGCGCGCTCGAGGGCGTCGATCTGGCGCTCGGCATCCATCTCTGGAACGAGCTGCCGGTGGGCACGATCGGCGTCAAGGCCGGCCCGCTGATGGCCGCGGTCGACCGGTTGCGCATCGTCGTGCGTGGCCAGGGCGGCCACGGCGGCATGCCGCAACGCGCCGCCGATCCGATCGTGGCCGCGGCGCACGTGGTCACGGCCCTGCAGACCGTCGTGGCGCGCGAGAGCTCGCCGCTGCAGGCGGCGGTGCTGACCATCGGCTCGATCCACGGCGGCCAGGCCTTCAACGTGATCCCCGACGAAGTGGTGCTGACGGGCACGCTGCGCAGCTTCGACCCCGAGTTGCGCCGCTCGTTGCCCGAGCGCATCGCGCGCATCGCCTCGGGCGTGGCCGAGGCGATGCGCTGTCGGGCCGAGGTGGAGGTCAAACAGGGCAACCCGGCGGTGATCAACGACGCGCGCGTGGCCGAACTCGCCCGACGCGCGGCTGAGCGCGTCGTGGGCGCGCACAACGTGGTCGAACCCGAGCCCACCATGGGCGGCGAAGACATGGCCGTCTATTTCGAGCGCGCCCCCGGCTGTTTCGTGTTCATCGGCTCACAGAACGCCGCGCGCGGGCTCGATCAGCCCCATCACAGCCCGCGCTTCGATTTCGACGAGGACGCGTTGCCGATCGGCTGCGAGTTCCTGCTCCAGGCCGCCGAGGAAGCCCTGCGCGCGCCGTGAGAGTCGCCGTGATCAGCGCCGGCTCGCGCGGCGACCTCGAGATGTTCGTGCCGGTCGTGCGCCGACTGGAGCGCGCCGGCCATCGCGCGCGGCTCCTGATCAACGCCGAACTGGGCGCTCTCGCGCGCCGGCACGAGCTCGACTTCCAGCTCTTCTCCCGCCCGCTGTCCGAAGCCAACGCGGCGCTCTCCGCGCAGGGCGGCAACCTGCGCGATCCGCGCGAGCTGTGGCGCCGTCCGCGCGCCCTGCGCGCGCTCATGCGCGAGCTGGCGGGCTTCTTCCTGACGGTCCTGCAGGACACCGCGCGCGCGGCCGCCCAGGCCGACGTGGTGCTGGCCGCGCCGCTCGGCTTCGGCGCGCTCGACGTGAGCGAGCGCGGCGGACCGCCGGTGGTGCAGGTGGCCGCCTATCCGCTGAGCCGCACGCGCGCCTTCGCGAGCTTCCTGGCGCCGCCGCGCCTGCGGCTGCGCGGCGGCCTGGCCTGGCTCAGTCACGTGCTCGTGGAGCGCATCGCCTGGCGCCTGATGGGAAGCGTGATCAATCGCTTCCGGCGCGAGACGTTGGGCCTGCCGGCGCTCGATCGGCGCGCTTTCCTGGCCCGCCTCGAGGCGCGGCGCGTACCGCTGCTCTACGCCTGGAGCGAGGTCTTGCTGCCACGCCCGCACGACTGGCCCGAGCGCGCGCAGGTCACCGGCTACTTCTTCCCCGACGACGCGCCGAGCGCCCGTCTGCCCGAGCCGCTGGAGCGCTTCATCGCGGCCGGATCGACGCCCTTCTTCGTGACCTTCTCCACGATCGACGCGCCCGACCGGCGGCGCTTCGCCAGCGCGCTCGGAGCGGCGCTCGAGCGCGGCAACCACCGCGCGCTCGTGCTCGGCCCATGGCCCGACGACGTCGCAGCCGCGCCGCAACGCGTGCTGCGCGTCGACCCGCTCCCCTACGCGCTGCTGCTGCCGCGCACGCGCGGAGTGCTGCACCACGGCGGCCAGGGCACGGTTGGCGCCGCGCTGCGCGCCGGCGTGCCGTCGGCCGCTCTGCCCGGCGTGGTGGACCACCACTTCTGGGGCGAGCGCCTGCGCGCCAGCGGACTGGGCGCGGCGCCGCTGCCCGCGCATGCCATCGACGCCCAGGGACTGTTGCGCGTGCTGGACGAGCTCTGCGACCGGGCGCTGGCCGCACGCGCGCGCGCGGCCGGCGCACGCGTGCGCGCCGAGGACGGCGCGGGCCGCGCGCTGGCCTGTCTCGAGGAGCAGGCCGCGCGCGGGCGGGCCGGTCCATGACGGACGGCGACGACGAGACGCGCGCGCGCTACGTGGCGCGCGTGCGGGCCTACTACTCGGCGCAACTGCGCGCGTATCTCGACTGCCTGGGCGACACGTGGCAGGGCGGGCTGTTGGCCGAGGACGAGGCCGCTGCGGCGCGCTCCGACGCCAACGGGCAGCCGCTCGACGCGCGTGCCTCGAACCTGCGCCTGGCGCGGCGCGCCGGCCTGGGGCCCGGCCTGCGCGTGCTGGACGCCGGCTGCGGCGTGTGCGGCCCGGCCGTCGACTTCGCCGCCGCCTGGCCCGAACTGCGCGTCGTGGGCGTGACGCTCGGCGCCGATCAAGCGGCTGTGGCGCGCCGGCGCATCGCCGCGGCGGGTCTGTCCGCGCGCGTACAGGCCGTGTGCGCCGACTTCCACGCGCTGCCCTTGGCCGAGCGCTCGTTCGAGCGCGTCCTGTTCCTCGAGAGCAACGGCTACATGCACGCTCCCGTTCAGGCGCTGGGCGAGGCCTGGCGCGTGCTGCGACCGGGCGGCGAACTGTACGTCAAGGGCGTCTTCCTTCCGGAGGGCGAGCTGCGCGCCGACGAGCGCGCGCAGTTCGCGCGGTTCGACGCGCTCTAGGCGCATCGCTGCCGCCCCGTGAGCGTCTTCATGGAGGCACTGCGCGCGGTCGGATTCGTCGACCTGCGCCACGCGGAGCTGAACGCGCGTCTGTCGTCCGCGCACTACTTCCGGGCGATGTTCGCGCCGCGCGGAGACGGGCTCACGGCCTTTGGACGCGCGCACCACCGCCCCGAGCTGGCGCTGCGGCCCGTGTACGCGGAGCTGCGCGCCACACGGCCCGCGCGATGAACGGCGCGCGCACGCTGGCCGACCTGCTCGCCGCGCTCCCGGCCCGCGACGGGCGCGACAGCGTCGGGGTGTGCGGCGAGTACGGCGTGCGGGTCTGGAGCGCCGCCGAGCTGTGCGCGGGCATCGCCGCGGCCGACGCCTGGTGCGCGCACAACGGCGTCACGCGCGGGACGCACGTGGCGCTCTGGGCGCGCGCCGGCCCCGAGTGGGTGGCGGTCTTCTGCGCCGTGACCGCGCGAGGAGCGACGGCAGTGCTGATCGATCGCGAGTGGTCGCGCGAGCAGGCCCTGCGGCTCGCGCGTCTGAGCGCCAGCCGCTGCCTGCTGCACGACGACGAGCCGCCGCCGCCCGACACGGACGTGGACTGTTTCCCGCTCGTGGCCGTCGTGCGCACGCGGGCGCCCCAAGGCGCGCTGCCCACGGGCGCGATGCCCGACGATCCGGCCGTCGTGCTCTTCACCTCCGGCACGACGGCGCAGCCGCGCGGCATCGTGCTCACGCACGCCAACCTGCTCGCGCCCGTGCGGCCCTTCCTGCCGTGGCGCTGGCCGCTGCGTCTCTGCCCCGTGCGCCTCCTGGTCGTGCCGCCGCCTTCCCACGCGCTGGGACTGGTGGTGGGCGTCGTCCTGCCCTTGGCGTTGGGACTCGGCGCGTTGCATCTGCCCACCCCGGACGTGGCGCGGGTCGTGCGCGTGATCCGCGGGCATCGCATCGCGCTGGCGCTGGTCGTCCCGCGCCTGCTCGAACAGTTGCGCCAGGAATTGCTGCGCACGCGCGTGGGCCGGCGCCCGCCGCTGCGCGAGCGCTTGGAGCGCGCGCGCGGCCTGCGTCGCGCCGCGCTCATCGTCTGGCATCGTGGCGCGCTCTTCGGTCGCAACCGTTTTCGCGCGCTGCTCGTCGGCGGCGCCGCGCTGCCGGCCGAGACCGAGGCCTTCTGGCGCGCGAGCGGCGTGTTGCTGGTGCAAGGCTACGGCCTCGCGGAGACAGCGGCGCTGGCCACCCTCGCCACGCCGCTGGCGGGCGGCCAGGTGGGCCGCGCGCTCGCGGGCGTCGAGCTCACCGTCGACGCGAGCGGCGAGGTGCGCGTGCGCGGCGCGGCCCTTTCGCCCGGCACGCTCGACGGCGACGGCGTCTTCCGGCCCACGCCGCTCGACGACGAGGGTTACCTCGCGACGGGCGATCTCGGCCGGCTCGACGCGCGCGGGCGACTGGTGCTGCTCGGGCGTCGCAAGGAGGTGATCGTCACGGCCGAGGGCCACAACGTCGCGCCGGACGAGGTCGAAGGGCACCTGCGACGCGAGCCCGGCGTGCGCGACTGCGCCGTGGTCGCGCGCGCGACCGCAGCGGGCGAAGAAGTCCACGCCGTGCTGCTGCTCGCGCCCGAGACCGACGCGGCGGGCGTGGTGCGCGCGGCCAACGCGCGCTTGCCCGACTTCGCGCGCGTGCGCGGCTTCAGCTTGTGGCCGGGCGATGCCCTTCCACGCGCGGCGCTCGGCAAGCTGCGCCGGACCGCGATTCGCGAGCAGGCCCTGAACACGCACAGGCCGCCAGCCGCCCCGCCAGCCACGCCCACGCTGGCGGACGTCCTGGCGCACCCCGACCGCGCCGCGCGCGTGAGCGGGCTCGCGCGTCTGCTGGCGGTGCAGCCGCAGACGCTGCTCCAGGAGCGCATCGGCCTGCGCGACGCGCTGGGCTTGGCGTCGCTCGACGTGGTGGAAGTGCTGGCCCGACTGGAACACGAGCGCGGCGGCCTCGACGTCCGCCCCCTGCTGCGCGCCGACGCCTCCCTGGCGGACTTGGCCGCGGCCGTGTGCCGCCCTACGGAGGCGCCTGCGGGGCGACTGCCGCAGCGTCAGCCCGACTGGGCACGCAGCCTGCCGTTGCGCGTGGCGCGCGCCGGCACGCGCCGCCTGCTGCTGGGCCTGTGGCGCGCGCGACTCGATCTGCGCGCCTGCGGACCCGGCCTCGACGAGCCGCTGCCCAGCCCGCTTCTGATCGCGGCCGCGCCGCACCGACACTGGCTCGATGCGCTCGCCCTCGCCGCCTCACTACCGCGCCGCGTGCGCGGCCGGCTGCTGTTCGTCACGAACCACGACTTCGGCCCGTGGTTCGCGCCCCGGCCCGGCACGCCTCGGCACGAGCGGCTCGCGTCGGTCGTGGCTTACTTCCTGGGTCTGCCGCTGCTGTGCGAGTTCGCCATCCTGACGCCCGACGCGCGGGCGCGCGCGGGCCTGCATGAGATCGCCCAGGCACTCGACCGCGGTCTGTGTCCGCTGATTTTCCCGTACGGCCTGCTGTTCGGCACGCCCGCTCCGCAGGCCCCGGGCTTGGCGCTCGTCGCCAGCGCCTGCGGGCGACCGATCCTGCCGGTGCACGTCGAAGCCGACGACGGCGCCTGGAGCCTGCGCCCGCGTCTCCCGCGGCCGCGCGTGCGTCTGCACGTCGGCCGGCCGCTCGCGCCCATGCCCGGCGAGCCGCGCGAGGCGCTCATGGCGCGCGTCGACGAAGCGCTCGGCGCGCTGCGCACTCAGGCGCGCGGCGGGCGCGCCTGAGTGGCAGCCTGAGCAGCACGACCGTCGGCGTCGTCCCTAGAAGCGCAGGGCCAGCCCGACGTTGGCGCTCAAGAGCGCCGGGCGCACGACGAGCGGCAGCAGGCGCGCGGCCAGTTCCCTCTGCACCGACTCCTCGACGATGTTGGCCGCGGGGCCGACGACGCGCCAGCGCAGCGTGCGCTCCTTGAACACGAAGCCGCGCACTTCCGCAGAGAGCGCCAGGTTGCGGCCCATGCCCACCTGCACGCCCACGGCGCCGTTCAGACCGTAGCGGCCCGTGCTCGAGTCGGGCGGCGCCTCGGCCGCGAGTTGCACCGACGTGCTCGTGAACGGCAGGCTGCCCCCGCTGGCGCCCTGCAACGACCCCGCGAGAGTGCCCGTGGCGGTGATCAGACCGGCGCGCGTGATGCCGCCAGAGAGTGAGAGCCGCGTGCGCCCGGACGTCACCAGGCGCAGATTGAGCGAGACCGGTCGCACGCGCTGCAGGCGCGCGTCGCGCGCGGCCAGGTCGAGACGCGCGTCGAAGCCGGGCAACGGCGGCTGGGCCGCGACGCTCACGTCGTAACTCGGCGGCTGCACGTCGAAGGTGGCCTCGAGACTGTCGACACGCGCCTCGATGCCGAGGTTGTCGGTGAGAAAGAGCGTGGCGCCGCCGGAGAACGAGTTGGCGCTCTGCGCGTCGAGCGTCAACGGGCCGACGGGACGGAGCGTCACGCCCGGCAGCGGACGGATGAGCGTGCTCGGGTCGTAGCGCAGCGTCTCGCGGAAGAAAGGCACGGTGCGGCCGGCATACACGGCCAACTCGAGCCCGGCGGCCGACGCGGCCACGGGCCAGGCAGCGCCCAACGCGAGCAGGAGCGCGGCGCGGGCATGAGTGCGGGTCATGAAACCTCCAGGTCGCGCGCTCAGGCGCGACCTGGAGATTGTAGGCGCGCGCGGGAGGGCGCCCGACATGGGCGCGCTCACTGCGCACGCCGGCGCGCGCGTGTCAGCGCAGCATCAGCTCGCGGAAGTTGGGCGGCGCGGGCGTCGGGTCGCCCGAGAGCGCCTTCTCCACCGCGAACTCGGCCATCTTCTCGACCACCCAGGGGAAATGGGCGTCCTTGAGGCTTCGATAGTCGTAGTCGGGCGCGTAGTTCGTGAGGTCGATGCCGTAGTACTCGCCGTCACGCACGGCGAACTCGAGCGCGTTCATGTCGTAGCCCAGGGCCTGGTTGAAGCGCAACGACAGCTCCTCGGCCTTGTCGCGCATGGCGCGCGGCAGGACGTCGTAGTCCTGGTTGTAGCCGCCGGCGCCCATGGGGGCGGGGTCGTAGCGGATGGCGCGCGCCCAGCGCCGGCCGATCGTGGGCACGCGGATGTAGGTGTCCCACTTGATGAATTCCTGCAGCATCATGGTCAGTTGGTGCGAGCGGTCGTACTGTTGCACCAGCTCTTCCAGGTTGTTGATCTTGTACACGTCGCGCCAGCCGCCGCCGTGCGCGGGCTTCATGATGCAGGGCAGGCCCACGTAGTCGAGGTACATGGCGAAGTCGGTCGGCCACAGGTTGCGCAGGCTCTCGGCCGAGACGTCGGCGATGTTCTCGCGGTTCGGCAGCACCACCGTCTTGGGTTCGCGGATGCCGAGCTTCTCGGCCGCGGCATAGCCAAAGAACTTGTCGTCGGCCGTGCGAGTAGTACGGCACGTCGTGCGAGATGCGGTCGAGCAGCACGCGGTAGGGCACCGGTTCGTTGAGCTTGGTGCCGCCGAGTTGCACGAACTCGGCCGTCACGCCGCGGCCCATCGAGTTGACCTTGGCGATGAAGGCGTCGGGGAACGAGTTCTCGCGACCGCGAAGCACGCCGATGCGCATGATCAGCCTCCGTACCGGATGGATGGAATGCGGGCCTTGACAGCGAGCGGCGGGATCATAGCATGCCCCTTCGCGGCCGCAGGCGCCCTCAGAAGGCCGCGGCCAGGCCGGCCTTGACGAGCACGAAGACGAGCCACAACGCGCCGATCGTCAGCGCGGCGCTGCGCAAGGTGACGCGCGCGGCCTGGGCCATGCCGACGGCGATCAGGAACATCATCCAGAACCAGAACAGGTCGATGCTGCGCGCCAGGCTGGCGAGGAATGGCCCGGCCGACCCGCGCTCCAGCAGCAGGCCCAGGTTGGCCTGCACGAGTTGGTCGGGCGGTGCGCTCCATTCGCCGCGCAGCGCCATGACCGCGAGCACCAGCGGGAGCGTGACGAGGCCGGTGGCCAGGGCCGTCCAGCCGGCCACCGTCACGCACTGGCGATAGCTGGCCGAGCCGCCCAGGAGGAAGTTGAAGACGAACAGCAGCAGCGCCGCCAGGACGAGCAGCGACAGGGCCGAGGCCGAGACGCCGCTGAGCGAGATCATCCACTTGATGGAGCCCACGGACGCCGGGTCCATGGCGCCGCGCGGCGCGCTGCCCCCGCTGGCCTCCGCCTGCGCGCGCACGAACTCGAGCAGGTCCATGCGGCTCATCCAGATGGCCATGAATGCGCCTTGGAGCGCGGCGAAGCCCGCGAGTCCCATGGCCGCGCGCGGCGTTGCGCTCAGGTCGGCGAAGGCCTCGGACGGGGCCAGGTAGAGGTCGCGGAGCAGGGCGAGCGGCGAGCGCGCACGCCCTGCCACTGGTGCGGGTTCCATTGAGCCTCCGGAGCGGCGTCCGGCGCGCCGCGCAACGATGGTAGCCCGGGCGCCGCGGGGAGGCGCGCACCCGGCGCGCGCTAAGCCAGCCCTGCGAGCGCGTCCTCGGGCCGCCAGGGCTGCACGCGCGTGGTCCAGGACGTGCCGTCGGCGGCCAGCGCCGCGGCGTAGCCCGCCGGCGCGTCGATGCGCTGCACCAGGATGCCGCGCGGCTCGTCCTCGAGCGGCGCGATCGGCGGAGCGAGCCACACGTCGGGCACGTCCGAGGCGTCCATGGCCGTCAGGCTGATGCCCAGCCCCGAACCCTCGGCTTTGAGATAGGCCTCCTTGAGCGTCCAGAACTTGAAGAACAGCCGGCGCGTCTCGGGCTCCGGGCCGCTCTCGAGTTGCTGGATCTCGCGTGCGCAGAAGAAGCGCCGGCCCAACTCGAGACACTCGACGTTCTCGCGCTCGTGTTCCACGTCGACCCCGACGCGCCGGCCCCGTCCCAGGGCCAGGTAGACGAACGTGCCCGAGTGCGCCAGGTTGAAGGCCAGGCCGCTGCTGGCGGCGGGTCCCGCGAGCTCGGGCTTGCCGCGCTCGCCCGCGGCGAAGCGCAGCTCGGCCGCGGGCAGGCCCAGCGCGCGCCCGACGAGCGTGCGCGTCAGGCGCTTGCCGAGCACGTACAGCTCGCGGTCCTTGTCGAAGTAGAAGCGTGCGGCGCGCGCGCGTTCCTCGTCCGAGAGCAACGACACGTCGGCCGAGGGCCGCGGTCCAGGCGCGGCGGACGAGGCGAAGTAGACCTCGATCTGCTCGTCGGCCTGCACGTCGCGACTACTCGTAGCGCAGCGCCTCGATCGGATCGAGGCCGGCCGCCTTGGCCGCGGGCCACAGGCCGAAGATCAGGCCCACGACGACCGACGTGCTGAAGGCGATCAGCACCCAGGCGGGCTGGACCAGCGCGGGGAACGGCGAGAAGGCGTTGATCAGCGTGGCCACGCCGCCGCCGATGAGGATGCCCAACAGGCCGCCCACTCCGGTGAGCGTCACGGCCTCGGTCAGGAACTGCAGCAGCACGTCGCGGCGCCGTGCGCCCAGGGCCTTGCGCACACCGATCTCGCGCGTGCGTTCGGTGACCGAGACCAGCATGATGTTCATCACGCCGACGCCGCCCACCAGCAGGCCGATGGACGAGATCGCGATCATCACCAGGTAGATGCCGCCGGTGAGCTGGCGGTACAGGTCGGTGAAGGTGTCCTGGGTGAAGACGGTGAAGTTGTCGTCGTCTTCGTACCGCAGGCGGCGCGCGTGACGCAGCGCGATGCGTGTCTGCTCCACGGCGTCGTTGATCAGGGCCGGCGTGCGCGGCTTGAGGTCGGCCACCAGGAAGTTGAAGCGCGGGTCTTTCTTCTGCACGGCGCCCACGGGCACGAGCATGAAGTTGTCGCGCGAGATGAACAGGAACTTGCCCATGCGCTCCATCACGCCCACGACCACGAAGCGGCGCCCGTCGACGAAGATCTCCTTGTCGAGCGGGTCGACGTTCGGGAAGAGCGTGTCGGCCACGTCGGCGCCGAGCACCACGACCTTGGCCGCGCGGTCGACGTCGGTCGAGACCAGGAAGCGGCCCTTCGAGACGTAGACGTCGTGCACGGTCTCGTAGGCCGGCGTCGCGCCGAAGACGGTCGGCGACTGGAGCTTCTGGCTGCCGAACTTCACGAGGTCCACGGTGACGGGCTC
>WBZQ01001327.1_pt1 | contig 17381 bp, 18 predicted proteins | sample 5204251 | NCBI WGS metagenome assembly WBZQ01 (sample SAMN12412402, study PRJNA552823) | activated sludge metagenome | isolation source: activated sludge from nitrification reactor of wastewater treatment plant... | place: USA: Virginia | collected 2017-09 | reverse complement strand
CGTTGGGGTGGATGGCGAAGGGGTGAAGGGGATTTTTTTCACAATCTGACGGTGCAGCCGGCGCTGTGGTACTCATCATTCTTTGGGTGTACTATTCCGCGGTTATTCTGTTTCTGGGAGCCGAATTTACCAAAGTGTACGCCGACGAATACGGTAAAGGGGTGCAGCCCAACGACTACGCCGTTTTTATTGAAAAAAAGGAAGTGCCTGCCTCGGGACAGGTACTGAACACGCCTCCCGTCACCAAGCCGGAGGAAAAGCCGGCTTCCGCCAGGCGCTCCTGATGTCTCAGCAAACTTTCCCGATGGCCGAATCATGAACCTGCGTACTTCCAACCCGTACTGGCTGCTCAAAAACGGATTCCTTTTTGAATATCCTTCTCTGCGGACCGATCTGCGTACCGATTGCCTGATCCTGGGTGGCGGTATTACCGGCGCCCTGATCGCCTGGCACCTGGCCGAAGCCGGGGTGGAGGCCGTGGTAGTGGACCGGCGGCACATCGGCATGGGAAGCACCTGTGCCAGCACCTGCCTGTTGCAGTACGAGATCGATACCCCGCTCTACCGGCTGGCCACCCTGGTCGGCGAAAAAAAGGCGGCCCGCAGTTATCACCTCTGTATCGAAGCGATCCGGCAACTCGAAGAAATTGCCCGGAACCTGTCCGTGCCGGCCGGATTCGAGCGAAGGCCCAGTCTGTACTTCGCCTCCCGGAAAGCCGACCTGGAAGAACTGAGCCGGGAATATGTCATGCGCCGCAAACACGGCATCCGGGTGGAGCAGTGGAGCGCCGAAGACCTGGTGGCCAAATTCCGGTTCCGCGCTCCCGGCGCCCTGTATTCGCCCGCCGACGGCGCTCAGGCCGACGCTTACGCCCTGACCCACGGCCTGTTGCAGGCAGCCCGGGCCAGGGGCGTGCAGATATTCGACAAAACCTGCGTGACAGATGTCCGCCACCGCGCGCGCAGTGTCGTGCTGCAAACGGAGCACGGCCCCGTCATTACCGCCCGGAAACTGGTGATCGCCAGCGGATACGAATCCTATCGCTACCTGGAAAAAAATCCCGTCCGGCTGCACAGCACCTATGCCCTGGTCAGCGAACCCTATGAGGCCGACCCGCTGTGGCACGAAAATGCCATGATATGGGAAACAGCCCGGCCGTATCTCTACCTGCGCACCACAACCGACCGGCGGGTGCTGGCGGGTGGCCGGGACGAGCCCTTCCGCGACCCGCGCCGGCGGGACCGGCTGCTGACCGGAAAGACCCGCGGACTGGCCCGCGATTTTGAAAAAATGTTTCCGGCGCTGGCGCCGCTGCGGGTCGACTTCAGCTGGGCCGGCACTTTTGCCGAAACGCGCGACGGGCTGCCTTACATCGGAACCGTGCCGGAGCGCCCCAACACGTATTTCGGGCTCGGATTCGGCGGCAACGGCGTCACTTTCAGCCAGATAGCCGCCCGGATCATCCGCGATGCGGTTCTGGGAAAAAGAAACCCCGATGCCCGCATCTTTTCTTTCGAACGAACCAGCCAGGTTTTTTAAATACTACAAGCTATGATACAACCGAGAAGCAGACAGGAAGCCATCGAACTCCTGAAAGAAAAAATAGAGGACGTGCGCGTTGCCATGCTGACCACCGTCACCCGTCAAGGCCCCCTGCGCAGCGTGCCCATGCAGACGAGCGAAGTGGATGACGAAGGCTCGCTCTGGTTTTTCACCGGCGAATCGTCGGATAAGATCCAGGAGATCCGGCAAAACCCGCTGGTCTGCCTGACCTATGCCAATCCCGAAAAAAACGTGTATGTCAGCGTGCAGGGTACGGCCCAGCAGGTGAATGACCGGGCCAAAAAAGAACAATTGTATACCCCGGTGATCCGGGCCTGGTTCCAGGGCGGTGTGGATGATCCCGACCTGACCCTGCTCAAGGTCAACATCGCCGAAGCGGAGTACTGGGAAGGCTCTTCCTCCAAACTCGTGGTGGGCTTCAACCTGCTCAAAGCCATCGTCACCGGACAGGAATACGACGAGGGCGAACACGGCGCCGTCACCTTGTAAGTCCGCTGCGGCCGGACGCTGAAATCTTCAAAGTACGAATATGCGAATTCCCCGGTTTTTCACTACCCGGAAGGGCAGGGTCATCCTGGTCCTCCTCGTTCTGCTGGTTGCGCTGCGGCTGGCGCTGCCGTATATCGTGCTGCGTTATGCCAACCGGACGCTGGCCGAAATGGACGGATACTACGGGCACGTCGACGACATCGACATCGCCCTGTTGCGGGGCGCTTATGTGATCGATAGTTTTTACCTGAACAAAGTGGCGGAAAATACCGGCAAACAGACCGAATTCCTCAGCGCCCGCAGCATCGACCTGTCGCTCGAATGGAAAGCCCTGTTCAAGGGAAAACTGGTAGGCGAACTCATTTTCGACCGGCCGGTACTGCGTTTCACCAACGACCGCGTGGAACTGGACGAGGTGTCGAAGGATACCACGGACTTCCGCGAACTGCTGCGCGATTTTATGCCGGTGTGGAAAAAACGGACCTGACCCAACTGAACGATATGTTCAAGGCTTACGGCGGTTTTGACGTGAGCAAGGGGGAGTTCAACATGTACGCTGAAGCGGCGGCCAAGAACGGCCGGTTCACCGGTTACGTCAAGCCGCTGATCCACGACCTCGACGTAGTGGAATGGCAGGCTCAGGATAAAAAAGACAACATCTTTCAGAAGATCTGGGAAAGTGTGGTCGGCGGGGTGGGAGAAATTTTTGAAAACCAGCCCAAAGACCAGCTCGCGACCAAAATCAATTTCAGCGGCGACTTCAACGACGCGCAGGTCAATATTTTTCAGACCATCGTCACGGTGTTGCGCAACGCCTTCATTCAATCGCTGCGCCCATCCATCGACAACCAGATCAACCTGGCGAAAGTCGGCGAGAAAAAGGAGAACAAAGGTTTTTTCCGCGAACTGTTCGGGAAGGATGACCAAAAGAAAGACCGGAAAAAAGACCGGGACAAGGATTGAAACGCTTTCTACACTTTGTGGTGGGGGCTCCTCAGTCTCCGGCCTTTCTGGCGTTCCCGGCCACCCCTGCGTACGGCATAGATATTTTTCTAATAACAGTGACAATAACCGTCCGGAAGCCAATTTAACCTTCACCAATTAAATTTCTTCGGCTTATGCTTAGATGGTCTGTAATATTTCTTGTCATCGCCATTGTGGCCGGTATTCTCGGTTTCGGCGGTGTGGCTTCAGGGGCTGCATCCTTTGCCCAGGTCCTGTTCGTCCTGGCTTTGGTGGTTTTCCTGCTCAGCCTGATCATGGGGCGCCGTAAAGTGAATAACCTGTAGTATCGATATTTCTCCCCGGATAATTTTTCATACGGAACACGCTCCCGTTTGTTTTTTCTCCAAACAAGACCTGTCGGACGTAAATTTCACCATTCCCCACCGGTGCGAACACCTGGAATGAAATGAAGGCCGTCGGATTGGTTTCGGTTTTTCAATACGGCATCAGGTATGTCTTTTGAAGAAAAATAAAGACTGGCCGACAGTACAGGCATGAGTCACCCCGGGTTCGGGGTGGCTCATGTGTTTTTGGGGGAACTCCCGGCCCCGGCCGGCCTTTATGCTTTATGAAAAATTAAATATGGGCAATGAATTCCACAAATGTCTACAAACTGTAGCGCAGGGCGGTTTTTGGTAAAATAATAAAATATTGATTTTCAATTACTTGAATTTTTGGCCGCTACTGGTACACAATTTTAGGATTATACAGCACCAAATGCCTTCAACATCAAACACAGCATAATCATGAAAACAATCGGTGGATTACTTCGGGTATTGGTAGCAGTGGGGGTTTGCTTTGCAGTACCGGCCACGGCCCAAATCCATACTTCGCGGGGCAGTTTTGTATTGGGTTCGCGGGTTGGATTTTCGACTGCCAGTTCCGACGTGGAAGTGAAAGGGGACGGGATCGACTTTAACGGCGACGGCGGCAGTGCTTACCAGATAAACGTGCAGGGAGTTTCCCGCAGTTCGACTACCCGGACCAACGCCTTCGACTTTTCAGTAGGCATTCAGTACTACTTCGGAGGAGCGGCCAGACGGGCAGCCGGATCGGACCGACTTCGCGACATAATGGCCCCCAACGGCTCAAGACAATAAAACAAAACAAACTTTTTAGCAGCGAAACCCCGACTAACCCTATGAAAACAAAAACAACTACGGCCTGAGGCCGCTTCCCGCCGGAGAACCGGCGGGCGTCAAAACCAACGTTCAATCATGAAGCAAAACCTGTCTTTCGCCGCTCTGGCGGTCGCAGTTGCCCTTTTCACCGGCAATGCCTGCACCAGGCAAAAACCAAAGATGCCGGCGATGACCTGAAAGACGCCGTCGACAGCACCGGCAAAGCCCTGCAGGCCGAGCGCGATAACCTGGAGGCGGCGATCAAACGCCAGGAAGCCGAACTCGACGCGGAGATCGATGAACTGGACCGCAAGATCGACAAGGCTTCCGCTAAGGAGAAAGTGCGCTGGCAGGAAAGACGAAACCGTTTGGCTAAGGCCCGCGACGATCTCAATGCCGACCTGCAAAGGGTCGGGGAGGACATGAAAGACGGTTGGAACAACTTTAAGAACGAAGTAGCCCTGAGAATAGAAAAAATAGCAGAAGATTTAAAGGCGGATAAGTAGATCAGTTTAGTGTGCCGCCCCTAAAGAGGGGCGGCTTTTTTTCTGCCTTTTCCGGTCTTTCCCTCGACTCCTGCTTATGACGAACGAAGTAAAACCTGCCTCCCTGCCGTTTTACCTGCGCGGCGCCGGCTTCCTGCTCTTTCTCGCCCTGTTGGTTGCCCTGTTGAACATCATCCCCTATATCGGAGTACTGATCGGCAGCCTCATCCCGGTAGCCGTCGCGCTGGTCACCAAGGATTCGGTGATTTACGCCTTCGCAGCGTTCGGGATCTGCTCCTTCGTACAGTTCCTGGAAAATAACTTCATAACCCCCAAGATCGTGGGGTCGAGCGTGAACCTGAACCCGCTGGCCTCTATCCTGGCCCTGCTGGGCGGCGCCCTGCTCTGGGGCGTACCGGGCATGGTGCTCGGTATTCCCCTGCTGGGCATGTTCAAGGTGGTCTGCGACCACGTGGCCCGCTTGCGGCCGCTGGGATTCGTATTGGGGGAAGAAACGGAATACAAACCATTCCGCTTCAAGCGCGTAAGGATCCCGGGCTTGAAAAAACCGGCCAGCACCGAAAAAGAACCGACCGGGCTTTAGCACCGCTCAACGATACCGTTTTAGTTTATTTACCTGTGGAATCCAGCCCCGCTGCCTGGCAGTGGGGCGATTTTTCCACACTTTTCCCCGCCGCTTAAAAAAATATTGCCGTTCGGAGGCACTGCGGCCTTTTTGGCATAAAAATTTAACTCATCTCTAGATTAAAAACGGCCGTCGGCTGTAAAGATGGCGCCCGTCGCCCCGTTAAGAGCTGTGATAAGTTTAACCAATCCTGATTTTTATGAAATTAATCCTCGCCATTCCCGCAGCGGGACTCCTGCTGTCCGGCGCCATGAACCTTCACCGGGTACCTCTTCACCCATCTACCGAACTACCCCCCTCTTCCAGCGACATTCCGGCTACCGTCACTCCTACCGCGCCTCCGCGGATCTGGGCTGACAATGCTTTGCTGTACCGGGGCGAGGTTCTGAAAATCCACTTCGATACGCCGCATCCCCGGTACCTGGGGGTGAGCGATCCCGACGGGCATTTTTTCTACGTGGTATTCCCCGCCGACGAAAATGCCGGCAACCTCCAGCCGCTGGTCAACAGCCGCGATTTCATTTCCCTGAATTCCCTTTCCATCCGGACTTCCACCTTTACGGCCGACCCCTACACCTATGGGGTACTGGAGAACCAGCCCGTATTCACCAAAACCGGCACCTACCGCTTCGTTCTGGGTGAAAACCTGCATATGGACGATGAAAGTACCCTGGGCATCCTCAAAGTCGATTACCGGCACACCGCCCGGCCCAAAAAGGCCGTTTCTACTGCCGTCGTTTACGCCGGCAATTGAAGTATATTCGGTGCCGGCCATAAAACATGAGTCCTCCCGAATTTTCGAGGCCATTCAGGTTGTTTTTAGCAGGCAGGGGCAGCGCCCCGTAATATTGGTAGCACTCCATGCCAATCATCGGGCTGGAGGTGCAGCGCACCGAAACAGTATATTCCGGTGCGCTGCACCTCCACCATCCTGCCGAATTCCAGACTACAAATCTTTCGCCGCGCTATGGCTGCCTCCGTATTGGGGCCATCAATGAAGCGCTGGCAAATGGAGTGGTGTTCCATCCACTAAGAATTGCTATCCTGAAAAGGTCGAGGGGCAACCGGATGCCCGGTTGCCCCTCGACAGACTTAGAATCGCGCTCGAATTTTTCCGCAATGACTTCGTCGCTCAACATTCGGGAGGACTCATGTTTATGGAGCCTGCACGCTTACTGGCCGTTCATCCGCAGCGGCTTGCCTTCGTAGAAATCCAGAATTTTCAGTTTGAACAGGTAATCGTACCGGGCTACCGTCAGGTTGTTCTCGGCGATGTCCAGGTTGTTGCGCGCCGTGGTCAGGTCGAGGGTATTGACCGCGCCGAGTGTGTGGCGTTTTTCCGTGTTTTCAAAGGCGATCTTGGTGGAATCGTAGGTTTTTTGGGCCGCATCGAGTTGCAGGCGGGCGGCCCGGGCATTGGCGATGGCCGTCTGAATGTCGTTCTTGAGTTGCTGGCGGGTCTGGTTTTGCTGCAACTCGGCGGTCAGCACGCCGAGCCGGGCCCGTTCCACGCTGAGGCGGGTACGGCCATTCTGGTAGATGGGGATCTGAATGTTGAGGCCCACCAACTGGCCGAAGTTCTGGTCGATCTGCGTGAAGTACGGAATACGGGGGTATTCGTATTTTTGTATGTACTGCTGAAACATAACATCCATGTCGTCGACGCGGATCGTTACCGGCGGGGAAAGTGTCTCGCTGATGAATTTACCGTTGTCATAATCGAGGAACTGCGTGGAGTAGTTGCTGCTGAGGTTGGCAAACAGCGTTACGGTAGGCCAGTAGGCCGCTTTGGCCAGGTAGATGCCTTCGTTGGCGCTTTTGATCCGGAAATCGGCGGCGCGTACGTTGGGCTGCGTGCCCAGGGCGGTGCCGTACAGCGGCGTAAGGGTAACCGCGTCGGGATTGGCGTCGTTCGGAATGGTGACGGTGGGTCGCTCGATACGCAGGTCGTAATCCGGCTCCAGTTGCAGCAATTGCTTGAGGGCCAGATAGGCCAGTTCAACGCTGTTCTGGGCCTGTACGGCGGACTGTTCGTTTTGGGCCACCTGCGCCAGAATGTTGTAGCGATCCGCTGCCGGCAAGGTACCGGCGTCGATCAGTTTCTGGGTGTTGTTCAGTTGTTCGCCGCTTTGCGCCACCCTTTTCTGGGCATTTTTGAGTTGTTCTTCAAAAAGCAGGATGTTCACGTAAGCCTGGGCTACCTGCAGGGCAAGTACGTTGACGGTCTGTTCGGCGTCGGCCCGGGCGGCCTGGGCATCCCAGGCGGTCTGCTTCACCGTGTGGTGGATGAGACCGCCGTTGAACAGATTGACGCTTGCGTTCAGGTCGACGCTGTTGTAGCCCGTAGCCACGGTGCTGAACTGGTTGCTGGTCGGGTCGATGGTCCGTCCGAACTGTTCGCCCGCGCTGAAACTGCCGCTCACGTTGGGCAGTCGCGCGGCCTTGGCCTGGCGTTCGGAGAGCACAGAGATCCCCACGTTGGCTTCCGCCTGTTTTACGCTCAGGTTGTTCTCCTGCGCATAGGTAATGCAGCGTTCGAGCGACCAGGTTTCCTGGGCTTCGGCGCTGGCGCCCGCCAGGAGAACAACCAGAAAAACAGCGGTTTTAAATGTATGCTTCATAATGGAATGAAAAAGTAGTTGTACCTGCTTTTCAGCCGTTTTTATCCAATGCAAGGATACGACGCGCGCGGGAGGCGGCGAAAGGAATTTCTATTAATGAATGATTTGGACGGATAAAGACAGGCCTTTGTGGGGTTGATGAGGTTGATAAAAGGTTGATGAGGTTGATAAAAGGTTGATGAGGGTTGATAACGTAGAGTACACCCACCTCATCAACCTCATCAACCCTTATCAACCCTTATCAACCCTTATCAACCTCATCACCCCCCATCAACTATTTTGCCAGCGGCAACTCCACCGTATCCATGACCCGGCCTACCGGGTACAGGCGGTGGGAGGGTTCGTACCAGGGCGATTGGCGGTACACCCAATCCAGTTGGGCGGCGGCATTGGCGGCGAATTCCGGTTCGGCGGCGCGCCTGGCGTCCAGTTCGGTCCGGATGGCCGGGTTTTCTTTTAAAAACTGTGCGGCCAGGTCTTCGAATACGTAGGCGGAGAAATACTCCTTCTGCATCAGGACGGGGTCGAAGAAATTCCAGGCGGCCCAGGAGTCGGGAGCGTTCGGTTCGAGCGTTTCCAGCAGGTAGCGGTTGGCGTTCTGGTTGGGGAACACCACGAAATCGCCCTTGGCGAACCGGCGGGTCAGGTTCTTTTTTTCCAGCCGGATGTCGTAGTGATAGTAGTGCCCTTCCCAGAGTTCGCGCGTTTTGAACTCGCGGAGGAAGTAGGTTTCCACTTCCGTCTCCACGTCGCGGTCCAGCCGGTACATGTCCACTTCGTTGATCTTCAGCCGTTCGACCACATTTTCCCAGGCCTGCGGAATGATATAGGCGTAGGGTTTTTCCACCGTCACCAGCGGGTTGAAATAGTTGTAGTAGGGGATGGACTTTTCATACGGCTCACTGCGATCGTACCACAGCCGCGGCAGGCCGCTCACCTCGGAGGGTTTGTATTTGGCGGTGTAACCCTTAAAGGTCAGCGAGTCGCGGCGGTTCTGGTCGAGGGCATAGTCCAGCACGAATTCGCGTTTGGTGCGCGTGCGCTCGAAAGCTTCGGCACGCACCCGGCCGATCTGCGCCGCGTGGCCGCCGATGAAGCGGATCACGACGTCCATAAAATGATAGGTACTCCAGAGGCGGTCCTTGAACGGCTTGAGCATGTGGGTTTCCGGCATGAAGCCGATGGTGTTCCACAGCGCGGCGTAGCCGGTGGAGAAGCGGCCGTAGTCGACAAAGCCGCTGATGCCGCTGTCGGGCGTTTCGCCGGGGCCGTCCACATAGGGGATCATTTCCCAGTTGCGGCGTTTCATTTCGCCGTACAGTTCAGGCAGCATGGTTTCCTGCAGGAATTGTCCCAGCGGGGCCTCCAGTTTGTCGTGCTGGGTGGCTATCAGCGTCATGGTATACTGGTAGTCGGCGCCGTTGCTGGTGTGGTTGTCCACGAAAATATCGGGCATCCAGGTCTGGAAGATCCGGTTAAAGGTGCGGGCGTTGCGCGAGTCGCACTTCACGAAGTCGCGGTTGAGGTCGTAGTTGCGGGCGTTGCCGCGGAAGCCGTAGGATTCGGGGCCGTCCTGGTTGGCGCGGCTGAACGAATTGCGGTTGAGGCACCCGTCCACGTTGTACACCGGGATGACGACGAGCACCAGGTGTTCGAGCGTTTTTTGCAGTTCCGGCTTTTCCAGGTAGTCGCGCAGGAGCAGAATGGTCGCGTCGATGCCTTCGGGTTCGCCGGGGTGAATGCCGTTGTTGATGAGCAGGATGCGTTTGCCGGAACGCCGGATCTTTTGCGGGTCGAACTCGCCGCCGGTGGACAGTACGGCTACGTGCAGCGGCTCACCGCTGTCGGTGCTGCCCACGCTGCTGAGGTGGAAAACGTCCGGATAAGCCTTGGCCAGTTTTTCGTAGCAATCGATGATCTCGCGGTAGGTCAGGGTCTGGTTTTCGTTGGCTTCGAACGGTATGGTAAAAAGCGGCATGGTGCGCGAGGGTTGTATTGGTTTGGTGCAGGATGTGGTTAGCAGTAGCAGGAACAATGGCAGTGGGCTCCGCATCTTTTTGAGGGGCGAAGATAACGGATTGCAAGGGGCAAACCACATAATGTATCGCCGGCCTGAAATTATCTTTGCCGGAACTACCGTTCGCTCCGGCATGAAAAAAGCAAAACCCACGATCCAGCCCGACCTGGAAAAGATCAACGCGCAGTACGCTGCCACCTACGAAAAACTGATGACGGAAGCCCTGAAACAGATCGACGAACTGACCCGCAAGGGCGAAAAGGTGCATGAAGAAGCCCTGGACGAACTGGCGGCGGCCCGCGAGGAGAAAAAACGCATCATCGATCAGGCCAACGTCGAGGCCGCGCAGGCGATAGAAAAACACCGCGCCGCGCTGGAAGAAACCATCCGGAAAAAAGTCATGAAGGAAGTGGCGGAACTCCTGCTGGAAGCCGGCCGCTCTGTCCAGGAGGTGCATAACTGGCTGTCCGTACCCTTGTCCGTGATCGGCGACGTGCTGTCCACCATGCGCTTCGAAAGACTGGGCGATTCCGACGCGCGGATTACTTACGAGCAGCAGGGGCGGGGCGGCACCATCATTTTCCAACTCGATTCGACCGTGCTGCGCTTCGGCTGGGAATTCGGCGGCGGCAACGCGCTGGTTCTCGTCTTTATCCCCGACGAAGACCAGTGGGAGGCCCAGACCGGCCTGCTGCTGACCCAGCGGATGCCGGTCCTGGATTTTATCGGGACGCACATCATTGCCGACCAGGGCGGCCGCAGTTACGGAGTGGAAGGAAATGCTTTGGTGATCTACCGGTAGCGCCCCTACAAGCCTTTGACATCCACGTTCAGTTTCCCTTTCGAGAACAGGTTGACCCGAATGCTGGCCGGCGTGATCCGCGTGTTTTCCACCGTCACGCTGTCCACGGTGCCGGTCAGGATCACCCCCGGCTGCAGTTCGTAGTGGTTGAGCGATTCCTGTACCGAGGCTTTCAGCAGTTTGATGTTCTCGGCCAGCGGGAAGATCATGGCTTTTTTCATCTGGTTTTTGATGGTACCCTGGAACAGCCAGGAGGCCGTGCGCATCAGGAAACTCCGGGTATCCACGTGGAAATCGAGGTCTTTTACCTCGATCTGGTTTTTCTGCGGGTTGAATTCCGGCCGGCCGATGAAATAGATGTTGCCGTTGAAAGAGCCCGAAAGTTTGGCATTGACCACCAGGCGGTCGTTGTTGCCCCAGAGCTGGACGTCCTCTACCCGCACCTTGTTTTTGCCGGAGGCAAATTCCTGTCCGATCATCGAGGTTTTGGCGAAGCGTTCGGCCTCGGGAAAGGGCACGTCGGTAGCGACCCGGATCTGAAATTCGTCGGGCGCGTCGTCGATGTAGCGCAGACCGGGCAGGTTGGAGTTTTCCCGGAAACCGGGTTTCTCCCCGAAGGTCACGTCGTTGAGGCACTCCACGGCGATCTTGGCCCGGATGACGTCGTTGAAAGTGCTGATGGGGGTCATGGAAATGCCGGTAGGCGTGGTTTTTACCCACATCCGGTACATGGAGTCGAGCAGGATCGGTTCCTGCAGGGCCGTCCACACTTCCTGGACGTACGGTTTCAGGGTGAGTTGCTGACCGACGTAGCGGTCGAGGGTCTGGCTGAGGGTCTTCTTGCTGCGGTTGAGGGCGATGTTGGCCAGCGTCTCGATGCTGATGTCACCCAGGCCGGTTTTGAGCTTGGGTTTGGACAGCCACTCGTGGTATTCCACCTCGGTGGCGGTGGCCAGCGACCAGTCTTCCCGGATGCTGAAAGTGGTACGCATGTTGAGAGCCAGTTCGGCTTCCGCTTCGGCGTCGGCGACCAGCAGGTCTTTTTTCATCCACAGTTTTACCGGTACCCGGTATTTCACGGTGTTGCCGCTCAGGAAGAGGGTGACGTTCTGGCTTTTCCAGACGTTGAGCATCAGTCCGTCGTTGCCGTTGTCGGTGTAGGAATAATCCTCGTACAGCGGGCCCGACAGCCGGGCGTTCAGGCTGTTGACCAGGTCGTTCACCGAAACGCTGACCGGGATGGTGATGGTGGACACCAGGGGCGGCTCGGCGGCCGGCAGGTAGTTCTCCGCCGGCTTGGGGGCGTCGGTGAGGCCCTGGTTGCTCTTGCAAAAGGCGAAAACGAGCAGAATAGAAGGTATGAGCAGGAGGTACTTTGTCATAAAACCTTAAAAATCAGTGTTTGAGAAAACCCGAACCGGTAAGCGCCCGGCTCGCCGTTTCTTTGGTAAGTAACGCTCAAAAAATAAGTTACCGATTTTGACGGGCAAACGAGGGCGTCTCAAAAGGAAAAGAAACGGAAATCTTTCCAAATAAGGTTTGGCTTTTTTACCCAGACCTTCCAGGTTTTAAAAACCTGGAAGGTCTAAGCCCGGCAAAACGAATAATCTTTGGACAGGTATTTCTTGATCCTGCTTATGAGACAGCCTCGTTGTCGTAAACGGTGCCTTTATCTTTAAAAACGGGTAAATGTGCCTTCCGGAGCCTGTTCCATAACCTGGATGGGGGTGAGGGTGCCGCGGCTGCCGCGTTCCCCGGAAAGCAGGATCCTGCCGTACCGCCGGTAGTCGCCCCAGGCATTGATGATCTTCGGTTTCTCGTCGGTAAATTTTTCGAAATAGGCCCATTGGGTCACCAGCCGGCTTTTTTTGTCGACCCAGACCTGGTATTTGTTGTCGGGGGTCACCCCGACGCCGGCGAAGGTCAGTTGCAGCAGGTCGGCGGCCTCCCCTTTTTCCGTTTTGCCGTCCCCCAGGTACTTCAGCGTCACGCCGCTGTCTTTCAACTTGAACGGCATGACCAGCCAGTAAGCGTCGTTGATCCACACTTTTTTGCCGGTGTCCAGGTATTTGGCCAGCGAATCGGGGTGGGTTTGCTCCACGCCGTTCAGCATCACCTTGCCGGTGCCGTCGTTCAGGTTGACGATCACCTTTTGCGGGCGCTTCAGCCATTCGATGCGGCACAGCCCGGCTTTTTTATCCCACACCAGGGTGCGTGCCCCGAAGAAGTTCCAGGCCAGGCAGGCGGTCCCGTCCCAGGCTTCCCGGCCGCCCATGGCCTGCATGACCTCGTCGGCGATGCTGACGGCGGCAGCGTCGGAAGCGGCGGCGTTGAAGCCGGGAGCCGGCGGGTTGGCGAGGTGGCGGTGGCAGGCCGGTAGCAGGCAGAGAAGCCAGCCGGACAGCAGGAGTTTGATAAGGGTGGAATTCATGCTGTGGAAAGTTATGGCCCGAACGGCCGGATTCGAATCCTGAAGGACTGTTGGTGAACGGCAAAATTAACACAAGGCGGAGGTATAAAGGTGTAAATTATGCTGCTGACCGGCTTGCCAAAGCCCCTGGCCTTCTTTTTTAGGGTAAGTACCGCAGAATATTTTACCCCCAAATAAACATCGAGGTATGGACCCAACGTGCTCTTTCACTGACCCACTCTTTGAAAAATCGCCGTACAGTAATGAAGCGTTCCTGAAATTGTCGGACGCTCTGCCCGATCTGCTGGTACACGTACACCGCGCGGACAGCCTCGAATTGGTCTTTGTCAGCCGAAATCTGCCGGACCTGCTCGGCTATGCCGTTGCCGAATTAACGGGCGATGCCTCCGGGCTGGGCAGCCTGCTCGCCGAGCCGGTGTCGTTCAGCCCGTTCCAGCCCGACGAAGAAAACCGGGTGTATACCCTGAAACTGCGGCACAAGAACGGGCAGACCCGGGCTTTTAAAACGCAGGTGTCGGTTTTCGAGCGCGACCTGGCCGCTTGCCCGGTACTGTTGCTGGGCGTTTCCCGCGATATTTCCGGTGAAATAGAACTGGCCGAAGCCCTGCAGCAATCGCAACGCCTCCATGAGGAAAACCGCATGGCCCTGCGCACCAACGAAGCACTGCTCAACGAATCCGAACAATTGCTGCACTACGGCGGCTGGTTGTGGAACGTGCCGGAAAACCGCCATTCCTGGACCGAGGGAATGTGGGAATTGCTGGATTACCCGCCCGAAGAAAGAATAGAATCCGTTTCGGCGGACAAGTACCTCGAACACCTTCATCCCGACGACCGGCCGGCCCAGGAAACCGGCGCCCGGCAGATCGCTGAAACCGGCAGGGGTGACCAGAGCGACACCGATTACCGCCTGGTCACCCATAGCGGGCGCGTCATCTGGGTGATCTCCCGGTTCCGGGTACTGGAGTGGACCGCCGAAGGCAAACCGGCGCTGATCGTGGGAAGCACCGCCGACATCACCCACCTGAAAAACGCCCAGCAGGAAATGGAGGTGAAAGTAACCGAACTGAACCGGTCCAACCAGGATCTGGAACAGTTCGCCTACATTGCCTCCCACGACCTGCAGGAACCCCTGCGGAAGATCTCCTCCTTTGGCAACCGCCTGTTCCAGAAATACCATTCCGTGCTGGACGAAGACGGCAGAATGTACCTGGAGCGGATGAGCAACGCGGCACGGCGTATGCAGCACCTGATCGACGACCTGCTCGAATTCTCGCGCATCGGCCGCAAGCAGGACTCCTTCCAGCCCACCAACCTCGGCTTCGTGGCCCGGCGCCTGTTGTCGGACCTGGAGGTCCGGCGCCAGGAAAAAGAGGCGCTTATCGAGATCGAAGAACTGCCGGTCATCGAAGCCATTCCCTCCCAGATCCACCAGTTGTTCCTGAACCTGTTCAACAACGCCCTGAAATTTTCGCGGCCCGGCATCCCGTCGCGCGTCTCCGTCAGCAGCCACCCGCTCAACCCGGTCGAAAAACGCAACCGGGGGCTGGCTTCCTGGAAAAACTACGTGAAGATCTGTGTGACCGACAACGGCATCGGTTTCGAGCAGGAACATGCCGAAAAGATCTTTGCCATTTTCCAGCGCCTGCACGGCCGCAGCGAATACGAAGGCAGCGGCATCGGCCTGGCCATCTGCCGGAAAATCGTGGAGAACCACAAAGGCATCATCAGCGCGGAAGGGCGACCCGGAGAGGGCGCGGCGTTCACCATTATTTTGCCGGAAAAACAGGGGGAGGGCTGAAGCGGACCGGGAAATAACTGCCGCGTTTGGTGGTGTCTGATTTAGCACGCAACTTTACCCTTCAAATTATACATACCCGACACTGCTACTTAAACCCGTTTTGTATGCGTTACTTTTATCTATTTCTATTTGCCCTCATGGTCCTGTCCGCTATTTCCGGTTGTTTCGGTTGCCAGAAATGTGAAGAAGTTTTCTGTGAAGATTACCTCTCGGTCCGTTTTCTGTCGAAGGCGGATGGCAGCAATCTGTTTTCCAACGGAACCTACGACAGCCAAAAATTAAAACTATTCGGGCTGGACGGCGATGGAGATATTTCCGACTATACCCACTTCCTGAACGTAAAGAACCAACCGCTGGACAACGTGTATTTTTACTTCCAGGTTTCAAACGAGGAGACTGCCTACATTTTCGAATACGATACCGGCGAACGCGATACGCTGCAGGTCCGATACGATATAAGCAGCACCGACTGTTGCGACCAGTTGACCAACTTTTCCTTTGGCATTTTCCAGGGCGACACCATTGTCCGCGACGTCAGAAGTTACCTGGTTTTGACCAAATAGGATTTCTACCGCTCGATCAAACCTTTTCGCTATCCATGTCACCACTCGCCGAACGTATGCGCCCCCAAACCCTCGCCGAATTTGTCGGCCAGGAGCACCTGGTGGGCGAAGGAGCGGTGCTGCGGCAGGCCATCGACCGGGGCAAGATTCCTTCGTTCATTCTGTGGGGGCCGCCGGGCGTGGGCAAAACGACCCTGGCCCAACTCATTGCCAAACTGCTCAACAAGCCCTTCTACCAACTCTCGGCCATCAATTCCGGGGTGAAAGACATCCGCGAGGCCATCGAGAATGCCGACAAGCAAAACCTGTTTCAGCAGAAGGGCGCCATCCTGTTCATCGACGAGATCCACCGCTTTTCCAAAAGCCAGCAGGACGCCCTGCTCGGCGCCGTGGAAAAAGGCATCGTGACGCTGATCGGCGCCACCACGGAGAATCCGTCTTTCGAGGTCATCCCGGCCCTGCTGTCGCGCTGCCAGGTGTACGTTTTGCAACACCTCAGCAAGGAAGAACTCATCGGGCTGGTCGACCGCGCCCTGCACGAGGACGAGATGCTGAAAGACCAGCAGATCGAAGTGGCCGAATACGACGCCCTCCTGCTCTACTCCGGCGGCGACGCCCGGCGCCTGCTCAACGCGCTCGAACTGATCGCCAACTACCGCGAACCCGGCCAGCCCTTCCGCATCACCAACGACCTGGTGCGCGAACTCATCCAGCAGAACGCCGCCTTGTACGACAAGACCGGCGAACAGCACTACGACATCATTTCGGCCTTTATCAAAAGCATGCGCGGCAGCGACCCCAACGCCGCCGTTTACTGGCTGGCCCGGATGCTCGACGGCGGCGAGGACATCGAGTTCATTGCCCGGCGCATGGTCATCCTGGCCGCCGAGGACGTGGGCCTGGCCAACCCGAACGCCTTGCTGCTGGCCACCACCACCATGGACGCCATCCGCATGATCGGGATGCCGGAAGCCCGCATCATCCTGTCGCAATGCGCCGTCTACCTGGCCACCTCGCCCAAAAGCAATTCGGCCTATATGGCTATTGAGAACGCCATGGCCACCGTAAAACAAACCGGCAGCCTGCCCGTGCCCCTCCACCTGCGCAACGCCCCGACCAAACTGATGAAGGAACTTAACTACGGTTCCGGCTACCGCTACGCCCACGACTTCGCCGGCAATTTCGTCCAGCAGGACAACCTGCCCCAGGAGATCGACGGCACGGTCCTGTACGAACCCGGCGCCAACCCCGGCGAGGAGAAGGTTCGGGCCAAACTGGCCCAGGACTGGAAAGGAAAATACAAGTATTGAGGACTTACGATCTGCGGCTTACGACCTGCGACCTACGATCGGGGGCTTCGCGCCGGGCGACTGCCTACTGCTGCTGCCCCCTGCCTACTGCCCCCTGCCTACTGCCCCTGCTACGCCCCCCTCAACTCCCCCTTCAATTTCTCCAGGTCGCGGATAAGCAGGCGCGAGCGGTTGAAGGTAAGCAACTTCTTGAAGCGCAGGTCATTGAGCGTGGTGGTCACCGTCTGGCGGCTGGTGGCGGTGAGGTTGGCGATCTCCTGGTGGGTGATGAAGTCGCGCACCACCCATTCGTAGCCGATGCGCTGACCTTTGGTCTGGGCCAGGTGCAACAGGAATTCCACGATGCGGCTGCGGCTGTCGCGGAAGACGAGTGACTCCAGGCGGCGTTCCATTTCCAGTTGGCGCGTGCCGAAGATCTTCATGAAAAACAGGTTCAGTTCCGAACGCTCACGCATCAGGCTGTGCAGTTCGCCGAGCGTAACCACGCAAACGGAAGTGTCTTCCAGGGCGGTGGCAAAGTCGCGCCT
>WBZQ01001326.1_pt1 | contig 17395 bp, 14 predicted proteins | sample 5204251 | NCBI WGS metagenome assembly WBZQ01 (sample SAMN12412402, study PRJNA552823) | activated sludge metagenome | isolation source: activated sludge from nitrification reactor of wastewater treatment plant... | place: USA: Virginia | collected 2017-09 | reverse complement strand
AACCACTCTTGGATTTGCTTGCCGATCTCATCCCGTACTCGCCGGAAGACTTCCACGCGTTCAAGAACGGAACCTTGTGCATGGGCAGGATCATCAAAACTCCAATGTAGCCTGACGTCTCCTCGTGGCTCGGTTGGGCAGGATGCCTGAGCGTGATCACACACCGTAATGACATAGTGAAGCCGTCGTCCCTGAAATTCCGCAACGTGCTTCGACTGCTGGTGGGAAATATCGATTTCCACCTCCTGCATCACCTCAACGGCTTGCGGGTTTACCCCGACCGGATTGGTTCCCGCACTCAGAACCTCAAACCTATCTCCCGCTAAGTGTCGCAGCCAGCCTTCTGCCATTTGGCTGCGGCAGGAATTACCCGTACAGAGAAAGAGTACTCTGTTTTTCATCACGTCGCCTCCGCTGGAAACCAGTCCCGTGTCCGGTTGCAAGCCGCGCACACTGACAGCATCACCGGGACCTCCACCAACACCCCGACCACCGTGACGAGGGCAGCACCGGATTCAGCACCGAAGAGCGCAATGGCGGTGGCGACCGCGAGTTCAAAGAAATTGCTGGCGCCGATGAGGGCGCCGGGTGCGGCTACGGCGTAAGGCACCCTGAGCCATTTCATGAGTCCGTAGGTCAGCGAGGCGTTGAAATACACTTGTAAGAGAAGCGGGACGGCAATCAACACCACATGCCACCCTTTGCCGCTGATATTGTCGGCCTGAAACGCAAAGATAAGCACCAGTGTCGCGAGCAGGGCGATAATAGTGATAGGGGCAAAACGCGGAAGGAGGGTCAGTTCAAACCAATCTTTTCCGTGATTGCGGATCAACCATTGCCGGAGCAACAGGCCGATAGTTAATGGAATTACGATGAAGGCCAGCACCGAATAGAGCAGCACTTCATAGGGCACACGCAGCGATGACGCGCCATTCACCAGAAGCGCCACCAGCGGGGCAAACAGCACCAGCATGATGAGGTCGTTGACCGACACTTGCACCAACGTATACGCCGGGTCGCCGTCGATAAGGTAACTCCACACAAATACCATCGCCGTGCAGGGAGCCGCTGCAAGGATAATCGCCCCTGCAATGTATTGGTCGGCATCTGCGGTAGTCATCCATGTGGAAAATACAAAGCGGAAGAATATCCACGCCAGGAAGGCCATAGAAAACGGTTTGACTATCCAGTTCACAAACAGCGTCACCAGCAACCCGCGTGGCCGCTTGCCGACATTGCGCACGGCGGTAAAATCCACCTTCATCATCATCGGGATGATCATCAGCCAGATCAGGACGGCGATAGGGAAATTGACGTGGCTGCCCTCACCAAACTCCATCCTGCGCAGGAGCTGCACAGCAGCCGGAGCGGACTGGCCGAGGATCATGCCAGCCACCATGCACAGCCCGACCCATACCGTCAGGTAGCGTTCAAACAGGTTCAGCCGCTTCGTATTGGCCTGAGTGGAAAGAATTGTCGCAAGCGCGGTGTCCATAGGCTATATCTCTTTCATCAGCCACAGCACCCGGCGGACTTTTCTGAAGGCTCGCAACAGTTGGGTGTTTCCATCGTTTCCGGTGTACAGCAGGCACTTTCAGTCAAGACCGGATTCGTTCCATAAATTTGCACATCTTCCATCGTCCGGTAGGTTTCCCATGCCAGTCCCGCTGGGTCTCGCACCCAGGTTTTGTCGGACTTGGCATAACAGCAGACGGTTTCTCCTTCATCAAAGGCGGACAGACCAGCGCTTGTTATCCGTTCGCGCACTTCATCCAACTCGCTCGTGTCATCAACTTGAATCCCAAGATGGTCCACGCCCTTCTTACCGGACCGGGTCGAAATCGCAAAATTGACGCGCGGGTCATCGATCAGCCACTTTGCATAGTCAGCTTTCGTCTTTACCGGAGCGGTGCCGAAGAGAGCACTATAAAAAGGGATGGCTTGCTCAATATTGTCCACACCGATATGGATATGCAGGCGTTTCATGAGGTCTTCTCCTTTCTGCTAGGTGTGCAACAGGTTGGCATTTCAATCACAGAACAGCCCCGCTTTTTATCTTCGCGGATACTGGCGAACTCCATGCGGCAACAATCCTTCACCATGTAGCGAATGAGGTCGGTGAAGAATTCAAAATTCGCGCGGTAGAGAATGGAACGGCCTTCGCGCTGTGACAGGACAAGCCCGGCCTGGCTCATCTGGGCGAGATGGAAGGACAGGGTATTATGGGGAATGCCGAGCGTCTCGCTCAATGTTCCCGCTGGTGTCCCGTCCTGCCCGTATTCCACCAGCAAACGGAATACCCGGAGACGGGTTTCCTGCGACAAGGCGCCAAACGCAACGACAGCATCATGTATATCCATATGTCTAGACTAATGGACTTATAATGCTTTGTCAAGGCCTCGACGATAATACCGGTCAGCTGGACGACCATACATGATTACGAGTGTGTGCCACTCACTTGGAAGCCGACCCTGATCCCGTGTAGCAGATGACTGTGGGACGGCTACCGCACGCAGGAGACTATGCCAAATATGGGAGGGCGGAATCGGGAAGGATTGATGTCGATGTGCCTTCATCCTGATCAGATCGGATGCCTCGCACATGCAACCAAAAGGCCTTATCCTGAGGTTCCTCAACGACTTCAAACGTGAGTTGCGGGGCGTTGCGACTTTCGAAGATGATATAGTCGGCAATGGCTCCGATCAGTTCCTCGCGGTCATGTCGATCATGTGATCGCCGAAACCGGAGCGCATAGCCGACATCCAGATTCTGAATCTCTTCCACATACTTGAACAGTCCGTTGACCAGCATGCTTCGGCGCAACGTCAAAGCCGGATCACGAAGGGGCGACACCAGCCCGCGAGTGCCGACATAGTGCGTCATGCGGGTGCGGGGTCGTCGCATACTCTGACGACCCCGCGAGCGTATTCGAACTGGAGCGGATGGCTCATCCATTAACTCCCAATCCTCCCACCATCATCCTTCGTCACGACAATCAAAGCCGAGCGAGGCCGACCGCCGTCTGGACCGTCAGGCCAGGAACTGAACTGCTTAGGATTAAGCGGGTCCCCCGGTTGATCATCGGGTCGCTCACCAGGGTGTTGTATCCCGACGAACATCGTTCGACGATCCGGTGTCATGAAGACTCCCGTGATTTCGCACTGTTTCGGCCCCACAAGAAATCGGCGAGTCTCTCTTGTCTCCGGATGTGCCGCTAGCATCTGATTATTGCCGAATCCCGCGTAGGCACCAGCATTAATCGTCGAGGTCGAGACATCGGTCTGAATCCAGATCAGACCGCTTCGATCCACGTAAATGCCGTCAGGCGAGCCGTACTTGTCACCGAAGATCGTTGAACCGTGCGCTGGATTTGCTGGATCACCGCCGAGGGCAAAGATATCCCAGCCGAACGTTGGTTCCGTCCAGTCCTGGCGGTAATACCAACGGATGATGTGTCCGTAATTGTTTGCGGTGCGAGGATTCGATGCATCCACCGGAGGTCGCGCTGAGCCGGCGCTGGTGCTCCCGTCCGGACTATTGACGGATGGTGGAGTTGTTCCGCGCCGGCTGTTGTTGGTCAAGGTGGCAATGGCGGTGAGGTCGTTAGGGAACGTATCGATCCATTCCGGCCGATCCATCATGGTCGCACCGGCCGCATCCGCCGCGCCGCGTGTATTGATGAGGATGTCATTGAGCGACCAACCAGCCAACCGGGGATTATCCGGCGTCAAGGGCAACCATTCGCCCGCGCCTTCTGCATGGAACTTCGCGACGTAGAGAATCCCATCGTCGAGCGGATTGATCCCCTGGGCCCGAGCCTGTTTCCAAGGTAGGTTTGACACATAGCGGTAGATATATTCATTTCGTTCGTCGTCTCCCATATATACGACGATCTTACCGTTCCGTGCTTCCTGGACCCACGCTCCCTCATGCTTTAAGCGACCGAGCGCCGTGCGTTTCACAGGAGTGGAGTGCGGGCGAAACGGGTCGATTTCCACCACCCAGCCGAATCGGTTCAGCTCATTGGGTTCCTCGTCAACACGGAACCGCTTATCGGTCGTGTGCCAGAGGTAGCCGAAGCCCGCCGGTGTGATGCCGTAGCGCTTCTCAAGATTGGTCTGCGCGCCATTCTTGCGGAAATAGCCGTTGAAGTTTTCCTCGCAGGCGAGATAGGTGCCCCAGGGCGTGAAGCCCATCGCGCAGTTATTGAGCGTGCCCAGCACCCGACGTCCGGTCGGATCTTCGCTCGTAATCAACCGAGCATCGCCGGCAGCCGGGCCGCCGATCTCGATCGGTGTCATGCCGGTAATACGTCGAGCGAAAGGAGAGGGACGCACGACGTCCCATTTACCGTGGCGCCTCCGCCAGTCCCATGGAAAACCTGTTCGCTTGGTGATCTCAATAATCGATACCCCGTGAGCGTTGAGCGACTTTCTCGTCTTCTCAGCAGACCAGTTGTTGACCCCATCAGGGAACAACAAACCATCGTCGGTATATTCGTTGTTCTGTACGATCAGTCCCCGCTGAGACCCAATGATCGGGAAATAGACAAGCCCGTCGTTGTGCATACCCCACTGGCGGGCTTGCTCGTCCGCCGTATTGCTTGCATCCTGTTTGAATATTGGGCCGTTGGAGATCGGATCGCCCCAAGCGATCAACACTTCGGCTGTGTAGCCTTTCGGCACGACCACGTCGTCGGCTGATGAAACCGAGACGCTGTCGAATCCCAATACAGGCCGGCGCCCGTTGCGTCCGCCACTCTTGGTCTCTGTATCCTCAGCTTCTTCCGTCTCCTGTGCCGCCGCCGGCACTGCCCGTAAGAGCGTTTCTACTCCACCAAGCGATGCAGCGGCTGCTGCCGCAAATCCACCCGCCAAAAAACTGCGGCGAGACAAACGCGCATGCACAATGTTTTGGAAGTGTTCATTGCCAGAGGTATTACTCACGTTGTCATCATCGATCATCGACATGGATCTTCCTCCTATAGCAAGTTCGGATGAGCGTCTCATTGACAAACAAGGGTGTTGGTTCGGCATCCACAGGGGACTCTCGCATCGACCCGTTACAAGTCGGTCAATGGAGAGTAACGATCATGTAAAAACTCATCGTCGGGCTGAAGGGAATGCCGTAATCGTGAGTGGGGCTGCCAGGCTGGCAGGTAGGCGATCGGGGATTCTGTTAGGATGCGAGAAAGAAATTCTTTCGTTGGGATGGCTCACCCGCGTACAGGATCTTGTCCAATTACTCATCCTGAAACGGAACAAGCGCACTTCTAAGATTGATCCTTGTTTGGATCGTTCCACGATCTTGCGTGAGTCCCAGCGGGAAAATGACCCGGGAAGGGGGAGCGCCGGTTAAGAGCAGGGACATTGCTCAAAACGAGCAGGGATTTATCCGCTGCAGGCAGGGTTCTTCCTTTTGGCCTTTCGAATTCGGAAACTCATGGGTTATGTAGCCCACGTCTGCATGGATGGCCAATTGGCATGGCGCTGGTTCGCTGCGAGAGACATAGCGTGGTTAGTTATCCGTACCGGTCTTACTGGTTGCTGAAAACCAGGGAATTTGACTGGTATCAGGAAGCTGTTTGATCGTCTTTGCCTCAGCCCGCCTCAAGTCTCCTACTCTCGTGAGACTCTTCCACAATAGACCGATGGATAACCGCTGCTTTGGGCGCTTCCTGATAGGCATGAGAGACATGTTATCGTCGGCGAATTACAAGGACGTTGCACGCGTGTTAACTATGTATAAACAGGCATGAGGCCTGTGCGTGGAGGCTAGTGTAGTGTCCCATAAGTTTCACACCTTCTGCGCGTGATAAACCATTCGATTATCTCAGGACTGGCCTGTCGAACCATAAACGGAACCAGTTCAACACCCTTGCTCTTCGACAAGTCAGTCCTGAAGCTGCCGAAGGGCCTAGGCCGAACGGGCACCCTCGATGCATTAATGGAACTCTACACGAGAAGCATCATTTTACCGGCGAGGACGAGCCTGGACGTTTTCCGGTGGGATGAATACGGCAAGGGCGATGACGGTCGTCCACTTGCCCTTTTTCCCGACGGCCGACTGGGTCATATTCAACGTCTGCACGATCTTTCCGCCCATCTTGAATACCTGTTCGCGCTCTTTCCATGCGACATTGGGATCGAACTCGACGCCTAATGTCGTGGCCAGCATCTGCGCAGCGAGGTCTTCCGTGTATTCTCCTGTCTCCTCATCCGTCTCACCGTGGGCATGATGTTCAGAAAGATACCCGTAAGTACCGTGATCGGTGGGCTTCGCCACTCCGACCGAAGCTGACACCAATTGGTTCCGTTCATTGGTTTCAGATCGAGCCATGACACAAAACGTAATTTCTCCGGGCTTCAGCAGTTTCTCCCCTTGCTTCCGAGGAATGATCTTACAGTGCGGTGGAAGGATCGACGACACACTGACCAGGTTGCAGTATTCTACCCCGGCGCTGCGCAAGGCTTCTTCAAAGGAGGTCAGCTTTTCTTTGTGAACTCCAACTCCTCGTGTGAGAAACATGTGTGTAGGTACCATCATTTTCCTTTCGTCCGGCAATTGTCCGTTCTTGTTGGTCGGTAGGTTGTTTGAGTGCCGTAAGTTCCGAGGCGGCCGGTCAGGACACAAGCACGACCAGATTCACGGCAGTATCGGGCACTTCTTGTAGCAAGATGGAAGTATGATTCGCAAGATCTTCCAAGCAATTTTCTCCGATCGCTGCACGGGCGTTCTGACGTGTCAGTCTGCAATATTCCGGTCCACCGTACGGTATATGATCGGCTCAGAACCACTGAATTTCATTGGCTAATACGGACCAGGCCTACATATTCCGACTGTCAAGAAGAGTAGGCGATCCTCTTGCCAGCCCTTAAAGTTTTACTGTGCGTTCACACGCCCGTAACAGATCTGTAAAGCGCTCTGTTTAAAAATCAGACTTTATGATTCTCCGGACTGGGCTTCGTTTCAGCACACATTGAAAAACGAGCCTGCTGTCAGTACATTCAGTACGTACAGGCGCGATTACATGTGTGCGAGATGTGTTCTGCGGAAGCGTAGCGGTAGAATCTTGAAAACAGGAGTTGACCATGAAACCGACTTCCATTTCGCAATTCATAGACCATCACTATCGGCATTTCAATGCGGCGGCGATGAAAGATGCAGCCCATGCGTACAGAGCTCACTTGAATCGAGGTGGCACAATGCTGGTGACATTGGCCGGTGCAATGAGTACAGCGGAGTTGGGCGTATCACTGGCTGAGATGATCCGACGTGACAAGGTTCATGCAATCTGCTGTACCGGAGCCAATCTGGAAGAAGATTTGTTCAACCTGGTGGCGCAGAAACATTATGAGCGAATCCCACATTATCGGGAACTGAGCGTCCAGGACGAACAAAACCTCCTGCATAGACATCTGAATCGAGTCACCGATACCTGCATTCCAGAAGCGGAAGCGATGCGCCGCATTGAGGCGGCAGTCCAGGCCGAATGGGCGGCAGCGGATAGCGCCGGGGCCAGAGCCTTTCCGCATCAGTTTCTCTATAAGCTCTTGGTCGATGGTACATTAAAAGAGCACTATCAGATTGATCCGGCCGACAGTTGGATGTGTGCGGCGGCGGAGCGGAATCTTCCGATGTTCGTGCCAGGGTGGGAAGATTCGACGTTGGGAAATATGTACGCGGCACATTGCATCACAGGCGCCATTAGGAACGTGCACACCGTACGATCAGGGGTCGAATACATGATGTATTTGGCCGAGTGGTATCTGAAAACAGCACAGGCCAAGTCGATCGGGTTTTTTCAAATCGGTGGTGGGATTGCCGGTGATTTCCCCATCTGCGTGGTGCCGATGCTGAGCCAGGACCTTCGAAAAGAGCAGGTGCCGCTCTGGGGATATTTTTGTCAGATTGGTGATTCGACGACGAGCTACGGATCGTATTCCGGAGCGGTGCCGAATGAAAAGATTACCTGGGGAAAACTGGGTGTGGAGACCCCAAAATTCATTATTGAGTCCGACGCCACAATCGTTGCGCCATTGATTTTCGCATATGTTCTCGGTTGGTAAACTGCCGCGTTTAAGAAATGTGCGCGTTCTCGTCACGGGTGGTGGGGAATGTATGGAGTGTTGCCATGAGCTGCCTCCTGTTTTTCATGCAATATCTGCATGATCATTGTCGCTCGTAGCGTTCGACTTCTGCTCAGATGGGGTAGGGTGCGTTGCTGCGAGTCTCTCGATGTTCACAAGTAAAGCGTGAGCAGTTCAGTGGTCAGACCGACAATGACGACTTCGTCACGCCGGAATTGAGAGGCGATTTGAAGCTGGCACGGTAGAGCGCGCCGCGATAGTCTCCTTATCGTTCTTGTTCATGGAGGATAGGGCGAGGGAAGGTTAAGGAAGCCGTTTCAGATAATCCTGTCGCAAAGGCTCGTCACAGGGTATGTCAGCGTCTAGTCAAGCATGGTTGCCGGAACACAAGCCGTCAAATTGTTACAATGTTGGTGTGCAAGGAATGACCATGCTGGAACATGTCACTATTACGAAGGGAACGTGCTTCGCCCTGTTCGCTTATGACATCGGTCTCTCCATCAACCTGACGGAAGCGGAGCGGCGCATCCTCGCAGGCACCGAACGCAGCCACCTGCGGCATAAGGCCAGGGCCCCTCAGTACTTCGAATATCGGCCGGCTCCGCTCCGGCTTATTCAGGAAGGGACCGTCTTTGATGTCGGTCAGTATCAGGTCAGCCCCACGATCGAAGTCATGGTGTATGATTTCGGATCCGTCACCATTACGTATCGCATTCCCATCAATGGACCGTTCAAGCAGTTGTTGGAACTCAGTGAGTCCCTGTACGAGAACGAACGGCTGCTGACCGAGTCGCGCCTCCGCGTAGAGCAGTTGGTCCAGGCGTTAGGCTCAGCCATCGAGCGACCGGCCATTGCCGCGGACGTAGAGGACTACATTATTTTCTCGATTGAGTCTTCCGTACCGGAGACACCACCGGTCTGGAACAGCAATGAGACCGACTTGGCCCAGGTTCTGCGGGCTGAGCGGACGCCGTTCTCCGAGCAGGAAGTGGCGGACGCAGTGTCGTGCCGGATCTCATTCGGACAAGAAGACGCAGCCGTCATTGATTGGCATTCGGCGGTTCTGTTTGGAAGGGAGATGGACGACGTCCGTGCCGTCCTAGAATTCGCCAACGTCGAACTGTTGGAGATGCGCATCCTGGATGAACAACTCGATCGAGCCCTCGACGAAGGATATGAAGCGTTGTCTCGAAGGCCGCGCCTCCTGTCTTTGCCCGGCTCATATGAAAAGGATCTGACGCACATCGCAGAGTTGCAGGTCGACAGCGCGCTGATCTTCGAGCGCGTCACCAACACCTTGAAGCTGCTGGGGGACCAGTATCTTGCTCGGGTATATCGCCTTGTCTCACAGCGCTTTCACTTAGAGGAATGGGACGCCAGCATCCTTCGTAAGCTGGAAACGCTGGAAAATATCTACGGCAAGATGTCTGACCGCGCCGCTACGAGACGTATGGAGGTGATGGAATGGATTATCATCATGTTGATCGCGCTTTCCATCGCCGTATCATTATTCTAGACGGGATCAATCATGAAGAAATCCAAGGGAGCGCCGCGTTAGCCTGAGAGTAGATAAACGCAAAAAGAGTCACTCAGTCCGTTCTCGGTGTCCATTTCTTCCTGTCCTTCATCGTTCCAACCCACCGATCCTGCTTGGTCCTCCATACATCAAGAAATGCCAAGAACTTGCTTTTCACCAAGGCATGCTCATCCGACATCTTCTCTAGGAATTCGGAGAGACGTCTGGATTTGAGAATCGTATACAGAGTGACGGCCGTTGTTGGGATCAGGACCGACAAAAAAATGAAAAATTTTCTCGCCAGCGGCTCATCGGCTTCAGCGATGAGATTCATGCCAAGAAAGCCTGTCGTCGCCATGCCGATCAAGCCAACCGTCGTCACGACGGTCAGGCGCACCATCGTCTCGCCTTGCCGTCGTAGCACATCACTATCTAAATACTGACTCATATCTTCGATGGCTTCTCGAACCTCCGTGTATAACCGGGCAGTTCCAAGATGCTTATTCGTCATGCGAAATAATTCTCTCACCTGAGTGTGCTCCGAGACATCCTGAAACCAGTATCGATGGGTAAAACGAAGAAATACGCCGAGTATCTGTCGTATCATCTCCCGGAAGTGCCTGATCGATTCCAAGTTGTCTGGCTGTAATCGGTTGAGTGCATCGACCAGACGATCAGACAGCATGAGCATGGCGGCCTTATGAAAATGGGAGATCAAAAAGAGCACAAAATACTCGTGTCGAAACTGTTCAAGTCCCGTTTTCCGGCTGGCTGACAAGGAGTCACTGCAACCGGTCACTTCCGTAAAGACGCGCCCGCTACAGATGAAGCGGGTTCCTGGGGGTACACGGTCTTTTTTCCAGTAGCGATCATAGAAGCAGCGTTTTTCATGGTCATGGAGGTCGTGTTCAGAGTATGGCAAAGAGTCTGATGAATCGGGCGGGGCGGCCAGCCCCAGCCGAATAAAGTCCTCGCGGGCGAGCAGCGCCGGATTGTCGATTACCAAATAGGCCATCAACGGCAGTAGATGAGATTCGATCTGTCGATAGCGAATGAGGCCGACTTTACCCGAATGATGGAGCACCAGCGGATTCAGGAGAAATTCCCAGTGCGAAGCGATACACGGCGCCCGATACCGACAGGCGAAGGAGAGATATTTCATCTTATCTTCGTAGTCTGAGGATGCCAACACCGTCCCATCTTTGGCCAGCCATTCGACCTTCTTGAGGCAATGACCACCGTGACCTTCATCTTCCCAGTACGTGGGATATCCTCTGGCAAAACGAAGTAGGGTGTCCTCTACACATGTCAACGGAAGGTGGTCGGCAAAGATCTCCATGGCCAGAATGACGATGTCGATATCGTAGAAAAAATATAAATCGATATGTGCCACATCGAATATGATTGGCTGGGTACCAGCATCGGGGTAGGTCATTCGGACCTTTGCCACATCGCTGCGACGGAATACACGAATGGGTGATTCCTGATTGATTTCTGGCCCGCGACCTGTGCCCTCGCCATAGAGAAAACGTTGGACAGAGGGCAGAAAAGTGATGAATTCACTATAGTGCCGTTCCTGGAACTGTGAGGGATCTCCGGTAAATTCGTCTTCGACTTCGCGCCAAAGATTGTTGAATTCATGCGAGTGAAGAAAGTCACAGTGTTTCTGAATAGGAAGATCCTCATGTATCGGCATTAATTGGAGCGGCCATAGTACGATCTGTCGGAAATGCTTGACTATGAGATCATGGCCGGGAGAAACAGGATTGTGTGACGCACTCATCTCGGATTGTGGCGACTGTTCCATGAGTGGTTTTGGCTTCGGAGGCTGCGCTGCGAGATCAATGGTCATGCATACCTCGAACTATATGCGGCTCGTCATGGTCTGGATTTCCAGTGATCTAAAAGCCACTGTTGAGAATTCAGGCCGACTTCCCCCGTGGCAAGCTGTACACGCTCGTATGTCCCGTCCGCGAGTAACCGTCTTGCCTGCACGTTATCCCGTAGCCCGACACCAAGAATCTCATTGATGATGACCTCACGCCACTGAGGATCCTCAACAGGGAAAATGACTTCGACCCTGTGATCCAGGTTGCGAGGCATCAAATCCGCACTCCCCATTAACACGTCCTTGTGACCACCGTTGTGGAAGTAATAGATCCGTGCGTGTTCCAGGAACCGCCCGACCACCGAAGTCACGGTAATGGTCTCGCTGATCCCCGAGAGGCCCGGCCGAAGGCAACAAATACCTCGCACTTGAAGATCAACTCTGACACCGGCCTGCGATGCGTCGTAGAGCGCCTGGATGCATTGCGTATCGACCAATGCATTCATCTTGAACGCGATATACCCATCACCGTGCTGACGGTGGCGGCAGGTCTCACGCTCAATTCGATCCAGTATCTGTTGCCGTAACATTGTCGGTGCCACGAGCAGTTTGGAATAGGAATTCTTACGGGAGTATCCGGTCAAGGAGTTGAAGAGATCGGATACATCGCTACAGATCGCTTCATCGCACGTGAAGTAACTTGCATCAGTATAGATGCGACTGGTGATCACGTTATAGTTTCCCGTGCCGAGATGGACGTAGCGTCGGATTCCTTCCGGTTCGCGACGGACAATGAGACAGACCTTCGCATGGGTCTTGAGCCCTCGTACGCCATACACGACGTGCACCCCTTCATCTTCAAGCTTCCGGGCCCATTCGATATTATTTTCCTCGTCGAAGCGAGCCTTGAGCTCAACCAGCACCGCAACTTGCTTGCCGTTGACACGAGCTTCCAAGAGCGCATCAATAATGGGAGATTTCGGATTGACGCGATAGAGGGTCTGCTTGATGGCAACCACATCTGGGTCGTTTGCCGCTTCTCGGAGAAACTCGACGACCGGCATAAAGCTGTCGTAAGGATGGTACAAGAGCACATCTCGTTGGCGGATTGCGGCCAAGAGGCTGCTGGATTTGCTGAAAGAGGAGGGTACGGAGGGCAAAAACGGAGGATCCTTGAGGTCCGGACGTTCAAGTGCATACAGTTCGCGAAGCCCCGCCATACCGATCGGACTATTATTGGTATAGACCAGGTACGGTGGGAGTTGAAGATTTCTGGTCAAGACCTCACGGATAGGATCTGGTGTCGTTGCATCCAATTCCAATCGAACGGCCGATGTGAAATCCCGTTGATCGAGCTGTTCTTCCATGGCTTCGATCAGGTCCGATGCTTCGTCCTCCTCGATGGCGACTTCCGCATCTCTCGTCACGCGGAATGGATAGGAGGCAATCACCTCCAGGCCGGGAAACAGATCGCCCAAGTTATTTGCGATGACCTCATCCAGCCAAACAAATCGTTGGATCTTCCCCACCTTACCCAGCCCCATTTGTTGCAGGGCGACATCTTCCACCGTGGGAAGAGGAACGAGTCGGGGAAAGGCGTCCGGCACTTTGACCCGGGCAAAGCAATCACCACGTTCCGGGTGCTGGACCAGCACCGCAAGATTGAAACTCAGATTGGAGATATGCGGGAACGGATGGGTTGGATCAAAGGCCAGAGGCGTGAGTACGGGAGAGATCTCACGCTGAAAGTATTGTCGTATCGCCCCCTTCTCCTCCGGGCTTAACTCCGTGTAATGCAGGACACGAATGCCTGTGTCTCGCAAGGCCGGCAGAATATCGTCCTTCCAGCATGTGTTATACCGATCATAGTGTAGATCCAGCTCTCGGTTGATCATTAAGATCTGCTCGGACGGTGTCATGCCGTCGGGTGTGGCACCACCTGTTGCGGCCACTACTTGGCGACGCAGACCGGATACGCGAATCATGAAGAACTCGTCCAGGTTCGTGGCGAAAATGGTCAGAAACTTGACACGCTCCAGGAGGGGATGCTGCTTGTTTTCCGCCTCCTCCAAGACTCGCAGATTGAACTGCAGCCAGCTGATCTCGCGGTTGAAAAACAGACTCGTTTTGGCAGCCCCTTCTGATCGTTCGGAGGCTGGCCCTCCCGGCTTGGCAGGCTGATTGATCATGCAACTCCTTCACAAATACAGACTGCGGTATGCTCTCTTCATCTTCTCGACCCATAGTCTCGAGCGGTCGAGGACCTTGTCCGTCAAATAAGGCGGATAACTGTATCCTACCTTCGATCACAGCTCCGTTGCGAGCAGGTTACAAAACTGTAACATTTGGATGCTGTTTTTCACCAAGGATGCTGTATGTCTATTTTATCTATCTTGGCATCAGCGATGCACTCACGGTTATATGTTTCTGGTCCGCTGTCTCTCAGTGAATCTTCTTATAGCAATTCACGGATCTGGATTGTAAGAAGCAAGGGTACTTCCGGTCAGCGATCTAGGCGCTAGACGAACTAACAGACTCGATTAACGAAAATTTACCGTTCTGAAACTTCACTGTAATCAAGCAGGCGTATAAGAAGATCGTGAGCGGTACAGTCGCTCGTAGTGAGAACCGCATTCATCTTTTATTAACCGAGCATAGTGCACCGTAACCATAGCTTGGAGGTGATGATGGCATCGATAGGTATGGCAGCTATCGCCATGAGCACAAGCCTTCTCTGCATGATCACGGATCCGGCCGTGTTCGCGTCCACTGAGTTTGTGAATGGGCTAGCACTTGACGGTGCTATGGTAGACCGCAGCGGTGGGAGTACGCCGAATACAGGTCGTGTCGGATATTTCTCGGATATCTACTATGATTCGCAGCGCAATCACTGGTGGGGACTCTCAGACCGAGGTCCGGGTGGGGGATTCCTTGACTACGAGACCCGCGTACAGCAGTTTCGTCTGAAAGTCGACAAGAACACTGGCGTCATTAGTGGGTTCAAGATTCTCAAGACGATCATCTTCAAAGATGAGGCCGGCCGCCCTATGAATGGGTTAGCGCCGAGCCCAACGAACGCCCTCGGCCATGCTTTCGATCCGGAGGGATTCGTCATCGGACCCCACAACCATAATTTCTATGTGTCGGACGAGTATGGGCCGAGCGTCTACCAATTCAATGACAAAGGGATTCGCATAAGAACATTTGCCATACCGACCAATTTAATTCCTCGCAACGATGCCGGCATGCCCAACTTCGCCGGCGATACGGGGAATACGAAAGGCAAGCGCACGAACCGCGGGTTCGAAGGGCTCGCGATTAGTCCGGACGGAAACTATCTTTATGCCGTGCTGCAAAGCGCCATGCTCGACGAGGGCGGCGGCAATGGTGTGTGCAATCGAATCATCAAGTTCAGTACCGAGACCGGTACGGCGGTCGCTCAGTACGCCTACCAGATGGAAGGGGCCAGCCAGGGTCGAGGCATTTCGGCCCTCGTCGCAATGAATGATCATGAATTTCTCGTATTGGAACGCAATAACCGTGGAATAGGAGTCGGCGCGGAGCTTTCACCTCCCAATAAGAAGCTCTACCGCATCGACATCACGGGAGCTGTTGATTTTAGTCCTCCTTCGCCGCCATTTCCCTCTGTCAGTTGTCCAGCGGGGAAGGTCATCAAGAACCCTGTCCCATTCCTGGACCTCGCAACCGACACCCTTCCTGAACTTGGCAACAAGGTACTGGAAAAATGGGAAGGGTTAGCCATTGGTCCGCGCTTGAAGGACGGCAGCTATGTGATGGTGAGCGGCACCGACAACGACTACAGCGTGACTCAGAACGGCAGCGGTCAGCAGTTCGATGTATATTTTCGCTTCACTGATGCTGATCCATTTGCGGGATCGATTCAGTGTCCGCTCGGTTTGCTCACAGGATGCTTCTCAACAGCGGATCTCGTCGCCGATGGTCACATCGATGTGATGTTCGACCTGCCTAACGATGGTAGCTACAAACTCCTCCCCGCTGTTCTTCATGCCTATAGGGTATCAGCGGACGATTTAGGCAACTTCATCCGCTCCGCACATCCGAATAAAGACAGGGAGGACGAGGAGAATGACGATGACGAGCGACGGAAAGACTAACAGTAGGTGGTGTCGTATTCTCCATTACTCAAGAGGTTGCTCTAATGGCAGTGGCCACGATCATTGCCAGAAACAAGATTGCAGGCATTACTCCCTTTCCACAGGAGGTCGATGATGAAAGCCCAACCTTCAAAACGTCGAACAAAGAACACGCCGGTCATTTCCAAGGGGAGTCAAGTCGAGAAGTACTCACCGCCTGAGACCGTGACACCACAAAGGCATCAGATGTTTGACGATTTGCATGCGCGCATTACCGTACGAGCCTATTATCTGTACATGGAGCGAGGTCGCCGTGAGGGCTGTGCGGAGGAAGATTGGCTGGATGCGGAACGTGAGATTCTGAACCGCACCTTCCCGGTATAACCCTGACACACATGTCAACCAACAATTCAGCTCGGACCTTTACCACGTTGTGTAGGGGCAACTGTTCATGAGCAGCACAATATGACACAAGTTTGATGCATGAGCCCGTATACATCCATTCCCTTGTTCCTTATGTACGTAGGCGCTCCGTGCCTACTCGGACAAAGCGAATGCGTCATTGTATGGTATCGGCATGTAACCAGGAGGTTGTGAGTGCCATCCTGTCCAAGCTTTCTGCCCAGGATTCATATGATTCCGTTCAATCGTGTTGCTCTCGATCAATACAACCAGATTAAGTGCCCAACCACGTGGTTGTGTGGCCGTTGAATTCGTTGGGCTGATATTTCACCAGCAATACGGCATATCGGCACTGATTTTATCCGAATGATCCACGTGAGGAGTCGGCGAAGAGTTGAGCGATGCGTTATCTCTGCATCACCTCCAGATGTCACAATCCATCCGTCTACACCTTCACATAGGAGGCAGAAACCATGGTCCCCAAAAATGTCAGCACTCCTCTGTATCGCACATCAGCCTTCTCAAGCGGGCAGGTGCTGGCTGAGCTAAGCCAGTCACTCGTTTGGAGATCGTTTCAGGGTTGGCGAAGGTCGAGAAAGATTCGGCGGGCCGCACGAATCGGTGAAGGAAGACGAAAGGCACAGGCCTTGTTGAAGCGACTGGATGCGGAACAAGGCAAATAGCAACTGCATCGACGATCTAGCTCTTCCTTATTGGCTTCCCTCGCCCGAGCTAGGTCCTAGAATGATCAAGGTTCATCTGGATGGAAACTCGATCTTCTCTTTCCGGATTTCCTCTTGCGTCTAAATGTCACATAGAATTGCCATATTTGTAACGAAAAGGAAACAAGTCCTAAGTAGACTCACCCTATGTATGGTGGAACGGGACGGCCAGAGCACTCTGCGGGGCTATCGTATGCAACCCGAAAGGAGGTGAAGCGCAATGACCGGATGGATCATCGAAGCGTTTCTGCTGAGCGCCATCTTGGGGATCACGTATACCGTGTTATCCGTGGGTCGAGAGTAGGTGTCGTGCATGAATAAAAAGAGGAGAATCGGCAGTGAATAGAAACGGTCGGACGAGAGTCGGAATGGGGAGTGCGTGCCCCACCGGCTCTCGTCAGAGGAAGAATTTCCATCCAGTAATCGATTGTGAATCGACGTCATCGTTACAGTCCAGCCGGTGACTTTAGGATGTGCTCTGGAAGAGTCTCATCACGGTTTTGTCCTTCGCCTTCTACGCCTCATTGTGTGTGATCCCGTATGCTAGATCACCATTCTATCGATGTCTCATAGACACTCCCTGGGAAGGGAGCATTGCTAGCCCGCATTATTCATGACGGTTCGTCACGAAACCGACAAGACGCCTTGCGAGACGGGCACGCGGAGGCCCGAGGGACCAAGGCGTACTTGAACAGTACGTCGAGGTCGCGAGGGACGAGCCT